>Ga0209342_10006098_pt1 | contig 12292 bp, 8 predicted proteins | sample RifCSP16_2_FD_184023 | JGI IMG/M metagenome (GOLD analysis project Ga0209342, IMG submission 184023) | Soil microbial communities from Rifle, Colorado - Rifle CSP2_sed 16_2 (SPAdes) (version 2) | ecosystem: Environmental > Terrestrial > Deep subsurface > Rock core/Sediment | place: Rifle... | reverse complement strand
AGCCAATATCGGAAGACTTCAAGAGAAAGATCTGGACCGAGCGAAATAATCTGCGTGCATCTCAGAAGAGAGGGTCTATTTATTGTCCAGAGAAAACCCCCTTTGAGAATCAAAATAGCTCCCCCTGGTAGACGAGTTTCACAACTGGCTTGTAAGCTTGCCATCGCAAGAGTTGCAAGAACTCGGAACAGCTCTTGTACCATAATGTGCGCCTAAAGGATTGATCATAAAACAAAAAAGCCCGCCGGTTTAGGGCGGGCTCTTTTGATTTTTGCGGAAGTCTTACTTCAGCAAGCTCATACGCTTAACCAAGACTTCATCTCCTATCCGTAAACGGTAGAAGTAAACTCCGCTAGCCACTGCTCTCCCCTGTTCATTATTGCTATCCCAGATAGCTATGTGCTCCCCTGCTGATTGCTCTCCCTCGACCAGCGTTCTAACTTTCTGGCCTAAGATGTTGAACACAGTCAGCTCTACATTAGCATTCTGAGGCAGCGAGTAACGAATGGTGGTAGTGGCATTGAACGGATTGGGGTAGTTGGCATCCAGTTTGGCCACTGAAGAATTGCCTTCAAGTCCGGCAGCCGTAGCTCCTCCCACGCAGTTGCGCAGGGTCAATCCGTCCGCGTCAGCATCCACAGTTACCCCACCAATCTCGGTGTGGAAGTCATAATCCTGAGTTGGGTTACCGGTAATAGATGTGCCAACTATGCTATTGGTCTGATACTTCACCGAGATGATGAAAATCTGACCCGCGTAAGCGCCGCTGATATTGACATGCGCCTGTCCGCCACCGTCCGTGAAGCTGATCGGCAAGGTGTTGCAGTTTCCGTCGAATAGACGCACCTGGTCCAGATTCTGAACATCGAAGAACGGGAAGGTGGTAGCACTCCTGGTCTGAACGATGTCGACCGTAAAGCTGGCGCTAGGAGCAGTCACTTTGGTGTAGTAGAAAAATACTCCCGGAGCGGTGTTGTTGACGAGACCCTTCTTCTTTCCGTAGCAGATCTCGGTTATATCACCGGTCGTTCCATTAAGGAAGTCCTGGCAGGTGGCCTGAGTAGGCGCAATCTTGCCGGTCGGACATTTCTCGGTGATGGTCTGGCAACAGGTGTCAGACTTATTGCCGCATGAATCAGTAGCCACCCAGCATCTGGTGTAAGTGGTAACACCCAGAACCGGTCCAACTGTAGATTCGAAAACAATGTCTATATCGGGGGATGGGTCACAGTTGTCATCAGCATCTGGAGTTCCGAATACTACTGTCCCACTACAGGGTATGGTGTCATTAGCCGGGCAGGTGAGCACCGGGTTGGCAGTGTCTTGGACAGTAATCCTCTGGACATCGGAAACCGAGTTATCACAGGTATCAGTAGCCACCCAGGTACGGTCAATGATAATCGGGCAGCGAGCTGAAATCGTGCTGTCAGAATAAGTCACCACCACTGAATCACAGTTGTCAGTAGCCGTGGCTGTCCCAGGGTTGCCCATGACACACTCAAAGGTAGTGTCATTGGGGGAACTAAGCACCGGGTTAGTAGTGTCTTGAACCACGATGGTCTGACGGCAGCTGTCGACGTTGTTACAGAGGTCAGTAGCTATCCATTTTCTGCTGACAATAATCGGGCAGCGCAGGGAAGTGGTATCATCTTCAAAGGTCACCACCGCCGAGTCACAGTTGTCAGTAGCAGTAGCTACCCCAGGATTACCTGCCACACAGTCAAAAGTAGTGTCATTGGGGCAGGAAAGCACCGGTGGAGTGACGTCATAAACCAGGAAGGTATCTGCACAGTTGTTGTAACAAGTGTCATTACCGGTTATCTGGCCAACTGTCAAGTAGAGTGTGTAGGGACCACAGCTTGAGCCAGTAGCGACATCAACACACTGGCCAGTCGTTGATCCAACAATGGAACCATTGCCAGAAATTGACCAGCTGTAGATATCTAATCCGGCTTGTCCACAGTACTGGTTTGTGTCTAAAGGACAGAGCGAGTCAGGGCCGTCAACAAAGCAAGGCGGAGGGGGAATAGTCACCAAGGTGCCGTAGACAGTATCTGAGGGGCATCCATTATCACCGGTAACTACAACCCAGTAGGTTCCTGCCGTGCTGACCGAGATACACGAGGTTGTGTCCCCCGTGCTCCAGGAATAGTGAAACGGTGCGACACCGGTGCCAGGTTGCACCACGGCGCACAATTGACCTGTGTCACCTTCACAAACCGTATCCGAATTGACCGACACAATGGGGAAGGTTGAGAATACACCCAGAAGAAAATCTTTGGTCGAAGCCTTTAGTGACTGCGACTCCCGGGTCTCGAAAAGGACTTTAGCAAAACAGGGAACGGTACCTAATAATTGACCCAGGTCCAGGGCACCTTCGAAGAAAGAAGCGAAGGGGAAGATACCGCTAGTCCCAGATTTAGGTGTATAGGGCCAGGGCGCGAAAGTGGTATCCTGGTTCACCTCACCAAAAGCTTTCGTAGAATCCTTAGGTATAAGATCGAAAGCATCATGCCCTTCGTTGCCAAAAAGCGAGTCCGTGTTACCTCCTGACCCCACCCACTCGTAGATGGCGATGCTATCCACCGCTCCACCTTTGGTGTAATGGGCAAGGATTAGGATGTCTCCAATGGGACCTCCTGGTCCCGGAGTTCCTGCAACGTGCTGGCCGGTAAAGACGCGCTTGTTGCTGACCGTATCGAAGACATAGTTCACGGTAGAGTCCTGCAACAGCCATAAACCCATAGCCGCGTCACCATCATTAGAAAACCGGTCGGCTTCCATATACAGAAATGTCTTATTGAAAGCAGGAGTTACCAAGGTAGCCTGGCCATTGGTGATATCCACCTTGTCATTGGGCGGGAGAGCCTGCCAGGCCCAGTCGTCAATGTCTTGAATGTCCTTGGAGCCTACACCGAATCGAGTGGTGTCACCGGCGCCAAAGTCTTGAATCACCCCAGTATATACGTCAAAGCCCGCTGGCAGGGGGAGACCAAGTGAATCATAATAATCGAGCGTGTCCCAATCTGTTCCAGATAGCGCCGCCTGATCGTAGGCGTTCCCCTCAGTTTCAAAAGTCGTATTGAGGGCCTGACCTAACGCAGAGCTGGTAAAACCAAACAGCGCGAAGGCCAGCATTAACATCATTGTTATCCTGCTTAGGATAACATCTCTACATCGAAACATTATATAACTCCTCTCTTTTTAAATGTTTAAAGATTAAATATAAACCTTGAAGACAATTACTTGGTAGGCAATCAGAATATCCCCCGCTTGGTTCCGAGCCACTCCAATCTTACTACTACCTCATTTTTTGGATTGATTACCTCCTTTCAAGATTTTAAGGGTTGCACTTCGCATCTTATCAAAGCAAATCTCAACCTTTTTTTGTGACTTGATGGATTAGCCTCCTTGCCTCCTTCAAGCTTGAGCTTTTCGTTTTGCAACGAAAAACCTTAGACTATTCTCCCAACCTCCAAAATACTACTCAAGAAAGTAAACCTATTGAGAATATATATAGTCCCGAAATTATGTCAAGCAAAAAAGTGCATAAAATATGAAAGATTGAACGGTATGCTCAAACAAGGAGGCCGGATCATCCAGATGGGACCGTTACGATTAAGCCTTGTTCCTGCTGCTGTGATGCAGAAACTCAATATTACACAATAGGATAGCCATCCTTAGTAAAATTCGGGCAGCTGAGTAGGCTCAGACCTCTAATACCGAGTTGAAAGTTCTGCTTATTGCAGGTTGCTGGCTACAGGTTGATCAAGTTTTGCAAGTGAGTGGGTTAAGTGACGTATACTGCTCCCCTCTAAGGACAGCTGACTTGCTCTTGCCACAAACTGGATTACTTTTAGTTTAGATGGATATACGCCCTACAAAGTCGTGAAAAACCCGAGAGTTATTGGTTTTCATTAACTAGACCTGGTCAATACACTATTGGCCATTTCGGTAAAAAATGTTCTGAAGGGGTGCAAGAGTAGAGAAAGTAAAAGTCTGCACGTCTAATGAACATTTGAACATTACCAGATTTTTCTTCTGAACATTTGAACATTACCAGATTTTTCTTTCGACGATCTTTTTCAAGACCCGGTGAAGATTTTTTTAAAGTTTGGAGTGGCGGTTGGCGAAATCAGGTTACGGTGGCCGAAGCTGGTGAAATTTGTAAGATGTGAGCCCATCAGAAAGAGAGGTCGAGAAACAGAGACGTGATTGTCAGCAAGGAAGTGGATTTTACGGGATTCTCTGGACGGAAAGCAAACTATGGTGAAAATGTCCACGTAAAAAATATAACCTTTAGTAGTGTGAGGAAAAAAGAAGGAGGTTGTTATGTTCAGTAGATTTAACTTTCTCTTTCGGCTAAGCACAGGCCTGAGTACTCCCCTGATGCTTGTGTTCCTGGTTACTCCGGCCTTTGGCCAACTTAATCTGCTATCCCAGAAAGACGGGGCAGCGCAGAATGACCGCTTGGGCTATTGGGTGGCAGGAGCCGGGGATGTGAATGGCGATGGTGTGCCTGACTATATCATAGGAGCACCCTATGCCGATCCGGGGGGAATATCTTCCTCTGGCTGTGCATATGTTTATTCTGGCGCCAGTGGAGCGCTTTTGTATCAGAAAAACGGCACCCTCGTCAATGAGGTCTTAGGTGCTAGCGTAGCCGGAGCCGGGGACGTTAACGGCGATGGTCGAGACGATTTCATTATCGGTACCAAGACTCAGGCATATGTCTACTCGGGCGCCACCGGCAACCTGGTCTATCAGAAGGGTGGCGGAGGGCCTGTGGCAGGCGCAGGAGATGTTAACGGCGATGGCCGAGCCGATTTTATCATCAGCAACTCAAGTCAATCTTACGTCTATTCTGGTTCTACTGGCAGCTTGCTCTACCAGAAGAGCGGTGGATCTTCAGTGGCTGGCATTGGCGACATTAACGGCGATGGTCGAGCGGATTTTCTGATCGGCGATCAGAATGCAGACCCGGGATTTACGAATGGAGGTTCTGCTTATGTCTACTCCGGAGCCACCGGTTCCCTCTTGTATCAGAAGAATGGAGCTGCCGACTATGACCTTTTCGGTAGTTCTGCAGCAGGAGCCGGGGATGTCAACGGGGATGGGAAGCCTGATTTTATAATCGGGGCGCGTACTGCAACCGTAGGTGGTCTTATTTCTGCCGGTGCAGCTTATGTCTACTCCGGTGCCACCGGTGCACTTCTCCACCAGAAAAGCGGTGCTGCGAGTGAGCAATTGGGTGAGTCAGTTGCCGGGGCAGGGGATGTGGATGGTGATGGCAAAGCCGATTTCTTGGTCAGTTCTATATGGGATAGTCCGGGCGGACTGCCCGGTGCCGGCTCTGCATTTCTCTATTCCGGTGCGACCGGCGCTCTGCTTTACCGGGTTAACGGGAGCGGTGCTTATGACAACTTAGGCTGTTCTGTGGCTGGAGTAGGTGATCTTAATGGTGATGGAGGATCCGAGTTCATTGTAGGCGCGCTCTTAGCCGATCCATCTGGACGCTATGATGCCGGATCCGCTTACATCTATGGAAGTGGCACTACCAGTGTAAAGCCTTGCGACCCAGACATCACACCCCCCACCTTAACTTGCGCGGCAGACAAGCAAGTTGCCTGTGGTGGTACGGTTGTGTTCGATCAGCCGACAGCTACTGACAACTGCGACGCGAGTCCAACTCTAACTATCGTGTCCACCACCCAGAGCTCAGGTCCGGGTTCCGGGGAAGTCACTAATACCAGAACCTGGACTGCTAAAGATGTCAGTGGAAACATCTCTGCTCCCTGCATCCAGAAGATAGTGGTCGGCGCCTGTCAGAATGATGGGACCAGCCAAATCACCCAGACGAGCGCCACCTGCGGCAACTTTAAGAGTAAAACCTCTGCTGATCTGAGCCAGATTTGTTACACGGTTAGAAAAGGAAAGGTCGGTAAGACTTCACCAAGTAGTTTTATTTATTACTTCTCGGTGGCAGCACCAAGCGCCTCATTTAGCATTGACGTGGTTCAGACCTGTAACAATGCAGCCTTCCCGTTTATTGGAGTAGCGCGGAACGGAGTCACCCTGTACGATGGCAATTGCACTGCGATCGGCTCGGGCGTCTCCAACAGCCCTGGGCAGGCGCAAGTGAGCGTCAGCGGCGCAACGGTCGGCCAATCCTATACCATTGCGGTGAAGTACTCAGGCAGTTCGGTAGTTGGTACTTCAGTCGGTTCTATCTGGCCTCAGGTGCACTACGACTTTGCCGCCAAGATTGGCGCGCTGGAAGTCGCCCGAGATCCTGACGGACTGAATTTGGCACCCTGCACAGCGCCTATCAATGGAAATGCGTCCAGCGGCGTTCCTGCAGAGATAGAACTGCGAGGAAATTATCCGAACCCATTCAACGCCAGCACCTCGATTCGCTTCTCTCTTCTGCAAGATGGCTTTATACGGCTTGAGGTCTACAACATGGTGGGTCAGAAACTGCGGACCCTGGTCGATGAAGCCAAGACCGCTGGCGAACAGACCGTGGTTTGGGACGGCAAGGACGGTGCGGGCAATGCCGTAGCCTCAGGAGTTTACTTTTACAAGATAACTGCCGAGAATGACTTTCAAGTCGGCAGGATGATTTTTCTGAAGTAAGCTAGGGATGACTCGGTAAGCGTAAGCCCCGCCAATGGCGGGGCTTACCAAAATGGGATTCTACCTTCTCAGAGTTTTTCTAAACACTGGAGTCGAAAGTCAAGTAACCTCTTTTGGCCAAGCAAGCGGTCTTCAATTGCAGTAGTTTAATACTCTGGCCAGCCCTACTTCTCAGTTTTGAACAGGGCTTAATTTGAAGGCTCTAGGCCTAATTTCTTCTCGCCTGTCCGGGATTTAATTATCCCGTTCATAATAGACATCTGCCGGAGTCAAAGGTCTCCGCCACCTATCGGTACAAGACCAAAGACTATCCCAACTATTGGACCAGCCGAATCGGCCTTTTGAACCGGGTCTGGATTCACTACCACGATTTTGAACTAAAGCTGGAGCACGCCTTGGCAAGAAATCTGGTCCTGACTGGCTTTTTTCAGCACTATCGCAAGACATCCAATGATATTGCCTTTGAGTACACTGATAATTCCTTTGGCTCAGGGCTAGAGCTCTTCCGTTAATTCTCCCCCCTTCTAGTTAAACCACGGCAATTTTCTCCCCGGGCCGGACTCGAACCAGCAACTTAGCGGTTAACAGCCGCTCACTCTACCATTGAGTTACCGGGGAATAAAGCTTAAAATTTTAATTTCAAACCATCTAATCAGAAGACTAATTCACTGCAATCAATCCGTTATGCTCAATTTAACACACTCAATTCATATCCTCAAGATATTCCAGTCCAGCCATTTGTCAAGATAGACAAAATTGCAGTCTGTTCTGATTGAGCTTGACTTTCCAGCCGATTCTTTGTAATTATTTTCAAGACCTTAAACAACTTGACGGAAAAGTAACGAGAACTTAAACCAACAGATTGAATTTACTTTCGCTATTATGTTCGACCTTGATGCAAAATATTTAACAGGAGGAAAAAATGGCCCACACCCTGCCTAATTTGCCTTATCCCTCTGATGCCCTGGAACCCTACCTAGATAAAGAGACTATGACCATTCACCACACCAAGCATCATCAGACTTATGTGGATAAGTTGAATGCCGCCTTAGAAGGGCAGCCTGATCTGCAAGCCAAAAAAGTGGAAGATTTAATCGCCAATCTGAACAGTATTCCGGAGAATATCAGGACTGCGGCTCGCAATCACGGAGGCGGTCACGCCAACCACTCTTTCTTCTGGCCGATTCTAAAGAAAGATGTCGGAATCTCAGGTGAGATTGCCAAGGCCCTGGACACGAAATTCGGCGGCTTCGACAAATTCAAGGAGCTCTTCTCCAATGCAGCGGCAGGAGTCTTTGGAAGCGGCTGGGCTTGGCTGGTGGTCAGCAATGGACAATTGGAAATTGTTTCCACTCCTAATCAGGACAATCCTCTCAGCCAGGGGAAAAAACCGGTCTTGGGCATAGACGTCTGGGAGCACGCTTATTATCTGAAGTATCAAAACCGGCGGCCCGATTACATTAAAGCCTTCTTCAACGTGATAAACTGGGAGAAGGTGAACGAACATTATTTAGCCGCCAAGAAATGATTAAACCGTTCCCTCCCCTTGTAGGGGAGGGATAGGGAGAGGTTAGATTTCCCCTCTCCTAAAGGAGAGGGCGAGGGTGAGGTCATATCTTTTGTAGCGTCCGAGCTCGCCTTGGACGTGACTCTGAATAATCGTTGGCGGGCCCTTCCTCCGCCTTCCTTGTAATCACAGAGATTTTGAGCCAGGAATGAACTATATTTGTGGCAATAATGTTGAGTGAGGAAGCAATCCTTCAAAAGTTTATCCGGTTCTGCAATTCCCACTTAGGCCGGCAGGCGGTGCAAAGAGAGGCCCAATACATTTTTGAGAAGTTTAAAACTTGCCAGTTAATTTTAGATGTAGGTTGTGGCATTGGAAGCATCGAGGCTCACTTAAAAGACCTGCCTCTGGTTGGTCTTGACAATTCCTTCCTTCTATTAAACGAAGCCAAGAAAAAAAGTAGTAAGAATTTTGTTCTGGGCGATGCTTGTCGGCTTCCTTTCAGAGAGGGTGTTTTTGAGCGGGTTTTCTTCTTAACTAGCCTAGAATTCATGGAATCCTATGAGAGAGCATTAAGAGAGGCAAGGCGAGTGCTGACACCTCGGGGGAAAATCTTAGTCATGCTCTTGAATCAGCAGTCGCACTATTTTAAGCAACAAATATCAGATGAAAACTCTTATTTCAGAACCATTCGGCAGACAAATTACCAGCCTATTATAGATTTTATATCTGAACAATTCTCTGATGTGCATAGCGAATATTTTCTGGGCATGAAAGAGGACACAGTCTGGGATACTTCAGACCCCAATTGGGCCGCCCTGTATGCAATCTCAGGAGTTTCGTAGGCGGTGTTTTCCCACCCCGGCTCTCGTGTTGTCCCCTCTCCTAAGAGGAGAGGGTTCACCCTGCTCGTTCCGATTTGTCAGAGTGAAAAGATTCACCCTGAAGGGTTAGGGTGAGGTTTTGATTTTGGGCCGTCATTGCGAGGAGTCCCGATTATGTCGGGACGACGTGGCAATCCCCCGATAAAAGATGTATCATCAAACTCAGGGGGGCTGGTGAAGAGAATTTCGGCGGGAGTGTTTAAGAAAATAGCGGCTCTGGCAGTGGTGATTTTGGGTTTACTGCTTATTTTAAGAATAATCTGATGAAAAGGATAATGACAATAATTCTAGTCCTCTTGGTATTAGCGGTGCTGGTCAAGTCGGCGGTCCTATACTGGGAGCGCAAAATGGTCTTCTTCCCGCCCCAAGATTACCCGCTCTATCCGCAGCAATTGGGCTTAAACTATAAAGAGGCAAATATCAAAACCGGAGATGGGGAGACTCTTTGGGCCTGGCACTTAGCCTCCGACTCCGCCCGCTACACAGTCTTGTTCTTCCACGGCAATGCCGAAAATATCTCCTCTCGGCTAGACTTTGCCGAACGGCTCCTGGCTCTGGGGCTTTCGGTCCTTTTGGTGGACTACCGGGGATACGGCAAATCCACCGGTAAGCCCTCCGAGAAAGGAATTTATGAAGACGCCCGGGCTAGCTACCAGTTATTGACCGACTCTCTAAATATCCCGCCCGAAAATGTAATCGTGTGGGGCTCTTCCATTGGCGCCGCGGCCGCCCTTGATTTGGCGACTAACGTCAAAGTGGGTGGGCTGATTTTGGAAGGGTGCTTTACTTCTGCCAAGGAGATGAGCCAGAAAATCTTTCCCTTTTTTCCTTTTCACTGGTTTGCCAGCTTCAAGTTCGATAACCTCGGCAAAATCTCCAGAGTCAAAGCCCCGGTCTTGATCATCCACGCCGGGCAGGATGAAATCATCCCTCCTCAGATGGGGAGAGCCTTGTATGATAAAGCTAATCCGCCCAAACATTTCTACACGGTGGAAGGCGCCGGGCATAATGATACTTATGAGAGGGGGGGAGAGGAGTATTTCCAAAAGGTCAGGGAATTCATTTATGGTGAGCTTGCCGAACCATCAAGAGTTCAGGCAATGATTAAAGCCGGCAGCTTCTGCAACAGAGTGGTGTGGCTATTTTCCCTCTCCTCTTAGGGGAGGGTAAGGGAGGGGTTAGTTCTTTGTGGGCCGGGGGGATTGTTGCAAATCTTGAGTCTAATCGAAAGGTGGTGCTGGGGTTATTGCTGGTGCTGAGAGTTATGTAAAAAACCCCTCGCCTACAGGGAAGGGCCAAGGTGAGGTTTTGAATTTAAGCTGTCATTACGCGGAATCCCGATGGAATAGCATTTAAAGTTCTGCCAGGCTAAGCCCACAAAACCAACGAGATTCTCACCAAACTGGAATCCGCGGATAAATCTACCGTAGATCAGACCGATTGCGATGTTTTGAAAAAATATAGAATACTGAAGTCCACGAATGACTTGATTTATTTTCTTGTATATGTTAAGTTTGAATCTAAATGAGGCTCTATGAATAAAACAAAATATCCATCTAATCTACCTAACAAACCACTTGTCGAAGCTATTATCGAATTAAAATGGGGTATAGAAACGGAACCAGACCATGGATATCCCCTAATAGTTGGCAGGCTGTATGAAAAGATTATGAAAGAATTTCCTCATATAGAAGATCTCCCCATCAATGTAATTCCACCTGACCTGTCAGTACACATTGTTCGTCATAGATTTCGTAAAGCTGAAAACCGTTGGCCTCTAGTTCAAATAGGTCCGGGCATCTTAACTTTAAATGAAACAGTCGAATATAACTGGGAAAGTTTTCTCCAAACCGCCAACAAAGTTTTCCCCCTCTTGTTTGATTTGCATCCAAATGCTCAAAATTTGAAAATCACCAGTCTGATGCTTAGATATATCAATGGAATTCCTGCAGACTATGTTAGCTCAAATATTTTGAAGATATTGAACGATAAACTTCACGTAAATATTTCATTACCAACTAAATTGTCGGAGGGCTTCCCATTAGAGAATAAACCAATGGGGCTTTTATTGCAATCAGGGGTAGCTGCTACTAAGCCCCGCGGTGTTTCTATTACAAGATTCACGTCTGGAAAATTGAAGGAAAAACCTGCTATAATTTGGGAACTTCAGTTTGTGTCAACAGAAGTCTTTTCAAGTAATTTGAAGGATATATTCAATTCTTGGCTGGTTGATGCACACACTATAATTGAGCATTGGTTTTTCGTACTCTCTGAAGGTGAACTGTTAAAGGAGTTTCTAAGAGAAAACGTATGATTGCTGATTACGAAATTTCCAGTTTAGATGTACTGACTGAAGAATCTTTGAAACCCAGGAGATTTTCATCTGAGACCGGGACTACTCAGACTCAAGAATACGAAAGAATATTAAAAGGTCCGAAAATCAATTTCTCACCTTATTGGAAGTTGGTGAGCAACAATTCCGCCTCTTTTGTTAAACCCACTTTCCCCTACAATATCATTGAATTTTTCGAGTCTGCAGCTACCTTTCAGCAGCAAAACATGGGGAATGTTATCTTAATAGGAGCTGAATACTTAACAGCAATTCGAAAGTTGCAAGAATTAAAACGTCGGCACTTTACTGATAAGGATCGCTTTCTGAGGATAACATTAGCAAACGCAGCGTTAGACAGATCATTGATTAATTATACTCTAGATAAGGAAACCTGGCGTTGGATAGCAGAAGACGTTGATTTGGAGGACCTATAGTTGATATATCCAACCCTCACAAGCATACCAGATAATGCAGACGTCCTTTTAGATGCTAACATTTTCATTTATGCGTTTGCTCAAAAATCTTCCGAGTGTCTTGATCTTTTAAAAAGATGTGCTAACGAAGAGGTGGTTGGAATAACTACGCTTGAGGTCGTTAATGAAGCTACCCATAGATTGATGCTAGCTGAAGCTCTCGATAAGGGTTTTATCACTAAGGGCACCGCAGATCAACTTAAAAAGCAAAGAGCAAAAATACCCTCGCTCACAAATTATTGGACTTCGGTTAGTACTATATTTCAAATGAACTTATTGGTTCTTGAATCAGACAAACAAAGACTTTATCAAGCTCACAACATTAGAAGTCAGTATGGTCTGCTAACAAATGACTCATTAATTATTGCTGCGGCGATGGAGTACGGAATCAAACTACTCGCTACTAATGATACAGATGATATGGGTACAATTCCTATGATTTCTATATATAAACCTTCTG
>Ga0209342_10006096_pt1 | contig 12293 bp, 10 predicted proteins | sample RifCSP16_2_FD_184023 | JGI IMG/M metagenome (GOLD analysis project Ga0209342, IMG submission 184023) | Soil microbial communities from Rifle, Colorado - Rifle CSP2_sed 16_2 (SPAdes) (version 2) | ecosystem: Environmental > Terrestrial > Deep subsurface > Rock core/Sediment | place: Rifle... | reverse complement strand
CGATCCTGCTGGGCGGGGCCGACGCGGCGCTGGCGGCGAGCGTTTTTCACTTCGGCGAGTTTACGATCCGTCAAACCAAAGAGACGATGCGAGCGAGGGGAATACCCGTTCGCCTGTAATAGCGTTAAAAATAGCGAGAGCGTCCCGTTAGCCGCCGCGCCCGCGCGGCGTTTCAGGAGAGAAATCGCAAAAAAACGTCGAGCAGGCTCGACGGCTAACGGTCCAATAAAGCACGCGAGATTGTTGGGAGAAGAGCATTATGTCCATGTCGTCCGAATCCTCGTTGTCGTCCCTTTCCTCTCTGGGTTCGTCCGTGGCCCACGCGCCGAAGATGAAACCGCTCACGCCGGACGGCGACAAGGACCGGTTCCTCGGCAAACGCAAGGACCTCGAAATCGACAAGCTGTTTCGGGCCCTCGTCCGTCTCGAAGGGAGCGACTTGCACCTGAAAGTCGGCGTCCCTCCGTACGTTCGCGTGGCCGGCACGCTCCGCCCGTTGAACCGCGCTCCGATCGACGACGACGAAATGGTCCGCATGATCTTCCCCTTGTTCAACGAGCGGACCCGGCGCATCTTCGACGAGGACGGCGGCACCGACTTCGCCTACGCGCTGGAGGTCGACGGCAAGAACTGGCGGTTCCGCGTGAACGTGCTGACCCAGATGGACCACGTCGGCATGGTCGCCCGGCGCGTGAACAACTGGATTCCCGACTTCGAATCGCTCAACCTGCCGCCGGGACTGTCCAAGTTGTGTTCGTACTATCAGGGCATGGTCCTCTTGGCCGGCGTCACCGGCTCCGGCAAGACGACCACCATCGCCTCGATGCTCGACTGGATCAACCATCGCTATCACAAGCACATTCTCACGTTGGAAGATCCGATCGAGTTCACGTTCAACGAGGACAAGAGCCTCATCAACCAGCGGGAAATCGGCCAGGACGTCAAGGACTTCATGACCGGCATGAAGCACGCGGTGCGCGAGGATCCCGACGTCATGCTCGTCGGCGAAATGCGCGACCGCGAAACGTTCGAAACGGCCATTCAGGCGGCCGAGACGGGCCACCTCGTCTTCGGAACGATCCACGCCTCGACCGCGCCGAGCACCATCGGCCGTATCCTCGACCTCTTCCCCCAGGAAATGCACACCGCCATCCGAAGCGCCCTGGGCTTCAACATGCGGGCCATCATCGCGCAAAAACTGTTGCCCTCGATCAAGCCGGGCGTTCCCCGCGTGCCCACCGTCGAGATCATGACCTTCAATCCCACGGTCCGTAAACTGATCCTTGAAGGCATGGACGAAAAACTCCCCGACGCCATCCGTCTGTGCGCCGAGGAAGGCATGCAGGATTTCACCATGAGCCTCAAGGATCTTGTGGAGACCGAGTTGATCGACCGCGCGACGGCGTTCGAGGTGGCGCCGAATCCCGAAGCCTTGAAAATGGCCCTCAAGGGTATCTCCGTCAGCGATTCTGGAATGCTTTCATGATGCGATTTATTCTTGCCTTGTTCATCGGCGTGGTTTTGGGCGCGTGGTTCGTGGACCTCGCGTCGGCCCAACAGGTCCAGCCCGCGCCCGCGGCGGCGCCGGACGCGGCCGGCGCGGCGGCGTCCGCTTTTCAGCGAGGCCCCGGCCATTACCTGAACGTGATCAAGATCCTTCTGGGCTGGCTCTTGTTCCTTCTCTGGATTCACACGACCGATTGGGCGAGCACCGACTGCCAGGAAAACCGCCTGCCCTACGTTCGCTGGAACCCGATCGTCTTCGGCACGTTTGTCGGCTTCTACTTCCTCATGTGGCTGCTGCCCTGGTTCTGGCTTGGGTTCCCGCTTCTGGTCATTGCCTACGTCGTTCCCCTGGTGACCTACATCGTCTATCGCAACCAGCAGGTGCCGAACGACAAGAAAGTTTTCACCCGGGCCCACCTGCGCTATTGGTTCGCCACTCGGCTGAACAAGCTTGGCGCCAAGGTCGAAGTGGAGAAGAAGGCCTCGTGGGAAAAGGGTCCCCCGATTCGCTTCGACGCCACCGGCGCCGGCAACGAGCGCGACGACCGCGTCCACCTGCTGGCCGCGCGGCAAACCGAGTCCTTCAACGCGGCCCGCGGCGTTGTCGCCGAGGCCATGTTCCGCCGCGCGAGCGCCTTGATGCTCGAATACGGTCAGGAATCGGTCGCGATGCGCTGCATGATCGACGGCGTCTGGCACAATGACGAGCCGCAGCCGAGAGAGACGCTCGACCCCATTCTCGAAACGTTCAAACTCCTCTGCGGACTGAATCCCCAGGAACGCCAGGCCCGCCAGGAAGCCGCTTTTCTGGTCAACTACGACAACATCGACTATACCGCCTCGTTCACCAGCCAGGGAACTCCGGCCGGCGAACGGGTCGTCATCCAACTCGCCAGCAAAAAAGTCCAGTTCAAAACGCTCGACGATCTGGGCATGCGTCCCAAAATACAGGAGCAGCTCCTCCAGTTGCTCAACGGAAAGCAGGGATTCGTTCTCTTCTCGGCCATGCCCGCCTCCGGCCTGCGGAGCACCACGAAGATCGCCCTTCAAAAAACCGACCGCTTCACCCGCGAGTTCATGGCCGCCGAGGACGAAGCAAACCCCTACGAGCCGGTGGAAAACATCCCGGTGAGCGTCTTCCAGCTCGGCGACAACGTGCCCGACAACAAGCAGATCGACCGCGTCCTGACCCGCATGTTCCGCATGGAGCCCGACGTGATCGTGATGCGCGACCTCATCAATGGCGAGATCGTGAGCACGTTGTGCGATCGGGCGGTCGACGGGCGGCTCGTGATCAGCACCATCCGCGCCAAAGACTGCGCCGAGGCGCTTTTGCGAGTCCTCGCCTTGAAGGTGCCGCCCAAGTCGTTCGCCAAGTGTGTCACGGCCGTTCTCAATCAACGGCTCGTCCGAAAACTGTGCAACACCTGCAAGGAGGCCTACGCCCCTACGCCCCAGTTGCTCCAGCAGTTGGGCATTCCCGAGGGCCGCATCCAGGCCTTCTACCGCCCGCCGCAGGAGCCCGAGGAAGTCTGCCCCGATTGCGGCGGCATTGGCTACCAGGGGCGCACGGGCCTGTTCGAGTTGATGATCGTCGACGACGCCATTCGCAAACTGGTCGCCACGGCCGCCAAGACCGACGCCATCCGCCAGGCCGCCCGCGGCGCCGGCATGCAAAACTTCCAAGCCGAAGGGCTCCTCTTGGTGGCCAAAGGCGTTACGTCGTTACAGGAATTGATGCGAGTATTGAAGCAGTAGTCGGTAGTCGGTAGATGTAGATGTAGGGTGGGCATCGCCCACCAAAGTACAACATCTTGTGGTGGGCGGTGCCCACCCTACAAAAATTCACAACTAGAGATTTGGAGATTGAGGGAGTTAGGAACCGGCGGAGAATCTCAAATCTGAATTTTCAAATTTCAGATTTCAAATTTGAGATCTCAAATTCTTCCTCCCTCGCCTCCCGCCCCCACATTTCGAGGCCGCCATGTCCGTCGTACTTCCGCTTTTGTTGTTCGTCATTTTCATCGCCGTCGTGGCCAGCCTTTACACCGAAGGCATGTGGGGCAACGCGATCATGTTGATCAACGTCGTCACCGCCGGGCTGATCGCCACCAACTACTTCGAGCCGATGGCCGGCTGGCTCGAAGGCTGGAACGACTGGTTCAAAAGTTGCACCTATCTGATGGATTTCCTCAGCCTGTGGCTCCTCTTCGTCGTGGCGATGATCGTTCTGCGATTGTTCTCCGACAAGATCTGCCGCGTGAAGGTCCGCTTCCTGAGCCTCGCCAACCAGATCGGAAGCGTCGTGTTCGCATGCCTCGTGGCGTTGGTCGTGCTCTGCTTCACCACCTTCACCCTGCACACGGCCCCGCTCGGCAAAAACTTCATGTACGGGGCCTTCAAGGCCGACCAGGGCGTCATTTGGGGTTGGGCGCCCGACCAGTGGTGGATATACTTCTCCCGAATGGTCTCCAACCAATCCTACTGCCGCATGAAGGTCAACATGTTCGACCGAACCGGCCAATTCACCAAAAACTACGAAACCCGGCGGATCGCAATCGAGACGCACGTCGAAAGCACCCAGTCCATCCGCGTGAATTAGAAACTGTTTCAAAAAGGGGGACTGGCTCCGAGCCGTCTTGACGTCCGCCGTGGAAAACCGGTTAGGGCGAGGTGCCTGTCCCCCTTTTTGAAACAGTTTCTTAGGCCGTTGCCGGACAAAACCATGACGGATCATGAACGCCCTCGCCTCGCCCCGGCCCTCGAAGCCGAACGCGACGACTATCGCGCCCTGAGCGGACTGGCCGTCGCCGCGCTCGTGCTGGGCCTGTTCTCCGCCGTCGCGCTGGTCGATCCCCGGGCCGCGTTAGTCTCCGTGGCCGGCATCGTGGTCGCCTGCCTCGCCCTGCGAAAAATCGCCAGTAGCGGCGGCGAACTCCTCGGCCGCAAGGCCGCGATTGCCGGCCTGCTCCTGTCGCTCTTGCTGGGCGGCGTCGCGCTGGGCCACTGTCTCACCTACCGCTGGCTCCTGGCGAGCCAAGCCCGCCGCGTCGGCACGCAATGGTTCGACCTGATCGCCCGCGGCCGGCCCGAACTGGCCTATCAACTTTTTCTCGCGCCCGACGATCGCCATTCGTCCGGCGGCGATATCTGGGACTTCTACTGCTCCGACGCGACGCGGCACGATTCCTTGGAGCATTACCTGACGATGCCCGAGGTCCGCACGCTCTTGGCGCTCGGCCCGAAGGCGACCGTCCGGCCCTATGCCGTCGAGGACATCGACACCCGGGCCAATGAAAACCGGGTTGTGACGATCTACAGCGTTACCTTCGACCGCGACGGCCGCGGGACGACCTTCCTCGTGCGTCTCACCGCCCGTCGCATCCCCGCCGGTCCCGCCGCCGGCGCCGGCTGGCAACTCGTCGGCCTCGAAGGCGGCGTCCGGCCCGCATGGGAAGGCGAGCCATCGTAAACAAGCCGCGCCAACTCTCCTCTTGGCCCAGGATCTCTTCGTCAAATGGCCCCCGGACCCAATCCCGTCGGGCGAAACCGTCTCAAGAGCCTATCCGAAAAGCCCAACACCCCTCATGGAGAGGGGTGCCGTGACGGCAAGCGTTCCGATTTTCGGATAACCTCTTACTCTCCCAGGAATGCAAACCTTCTCTATAGATGATTGACAAACCGATCCGGAAACCTTATAAAAATGTTTGCCTCGTCAAATTGAGAGGAATACAAATTCTGGGTTGGAGTGATGCCATGATTCGATTGCGACGATTCGTTGTGGTTGCAGCGGTTGCGGTTGCGTTGGCACAAGGGACCGCAATGGCCGAGAGGTTGGTCACGGATCCGGGAACCTGCGATGCTCGCAACGACGGAACCTTGGGCGTCGGATTCGAATTCAAAGTCGCGGCCGACACCGTGGTCAACGCGCTGGGCATCTGGGACGACAACGACGACGGGCTGGTGGGTAGCCACCACGTCGTTATCTGGAACGCAGGCAATCAGAGCAATGTCGCCAACGTGATCATCGCCAGCGGGACAGATACTCCGCTCGTCGGCCATTTTCGCTGGGCCAATATGGCGTTGCCCGTCACGCTCAGCGTCAGTGCAACGTATCGGATCATGTCCTACTATAACTCCGACGACCCCTTCCGCGACCATAACCCGAACCCGCCGTATCCTCTCCCGAGCGGGCAACTTCCCACATTCTCCAGTCTGCTGAACTCTGGAGTTGGGGTGAAGGCCTATTTCACCAACACGTCGCCGTCTCCTGCCTTCCCGCTCGGAACTGGCTCGTGGGCAATTGGCCACGCCTACATTGGTCCGAACTTCAGCACGGTGCCCATTCCCGAACCCGGCGTCTTGACCCTCTTGGTCCTGGGATCGCTCGTGATGCTCGGCGTTCCGAAGCGGGGCCGTCAATAAGAGGTTCCCGGCGCCCTGTTCCTCGTCAGGATCCCGATTTCCACCGACCGTCTCCGTTCCCGCCTCTCGCCCCCCGCCCCTCGCCTCTAAAAAATCACTCCGGCACGGCCAATTCCTCGGTCGTCTCCACGCCCGGCGTCTGGATCTCGTGCAGCAAGTGATGCGTCAACCGGCTGTGACGGTGGCTGTAACAATAATAGATAACCATGCCGATCAACAGCCACACCAACAACCGAATCCACGTGTCAATCGGCAAAAAAAGCGTCAAGCCCAGGTTGACCACGATCCCCGCCGGCGCGACGAGGAAAATCACCGGGCAACGAAACGGCCGGTTCACGTCGGGACGCCTCACCCGAAGGATCATGACCGACGCGCACACCATCACGAACGCCAGCAACGTCCCAATGTTGACCATCTCGGCCAGCTTGGTAATCGGCGTGAACGCCGTCACCAGGCAGATCAACGCGCCGGTGACGATCGTCGCGATGTGCGGCGTGCGGTACTTCGGATGAACGTGTCCAAAAATAGGCGGCAACAGGCCGTCGCGGGCCATCGCCATGAACACCCGGGCCTGGCTCAAAAACAGCACGAGAATCACGCTGGTCATCCCGGCCAGCCCGCCCGCCGCGATCAGCGCGCCGGACACGCGCAGCGTGGTGCTGTTTTCGGCCGCCGCGCGCTCGGTGAAGGCCGCCGCGATCGGCGCGTGGATGTCGATTTGCGGATAAGGCACCATGCCCGTGATCACAGCCGCCACCGCGATGTAGAGCAACGTACACGCCACCAGCGAAACGATAATACCGATCGGCACGTCGCGCTGGGGTTTTCGGGCCTCTTCCGCGTGGGTCGAAATCGAGTCGAACCCGATGAACGCGAAAAACACGAACGACGCGCCGAGCATGATGCCCGACAGACCGTACGGCGCAAACGGTGTTCGCGTCGCGTCGTCCAGCGGGATCAACCAGCGATTCAATCCGAAATGGCCCAACAGTCCCCAGGACGCCGCGGCCTTTTTCGCTCCTTCCTCGCGGACTTTCGGCAACAGCGATTCGACCGTCTTGCGGTCGGCGGCCGACGTCGGCAGGTCGCCCGCGTATTGGGCCTTGGCCTCGGCAAGAAACTTCTCGGCCTGTTCGGCGGAATACTGCTTTGATTTTTGCAGCCGGTTCGCTTCGGCCCGGGCCCACTCCAGCCGATAAGCCGCTTTCAATTGTTTTTGCAGTTCGGCCGCGCGGCGGTCGCGTTCTTTTTGCGAGGCCGCGCTTTGGCCCGGAGACGCGGCGTTCACCTCTTTCTTGACCAGATCGGGCATGACCCTTTCCTGCGGCAGCACGCGCTGGGTGACGGGAATTCCATGCCAGTTGGCCGGCCGCACGTAGGCCCAGCCGGCGACGATCACGAAAATCACCACGGCCGTTTTGAGAAACACCAAAAGGGCGTTCATCCAGGCGCTTTCGCGGATCCCCCGCACCAGGATGATCGTTACAACGATCATGATGAACACGGCCGGAAGATTGACGAACGCGCCGGCCGTCGTGCCTTCCAGCGGCGTGAACGGATCGCGGCAGAACCGTTCGTCGATCGTCCCAAGGCCCAGCGCGGCCAGCAGCTTGTTGAGATACCCGGCCCAGCCCGAGGCCACCGTGGCGCAGCCCATCGAATATTCGAGAATCAAGTCCCAGCCGATGATCCAGGCGAAGATCTGGCCGAGCGTCGTGTAGGCGTAGGCGTAGACGCTGCCGGCCACGGGTGCCATGGCGGCGAACTCGGCGTAGCACAGCGCGGCCAACGCGCAGCCCACCCCGGCGACCATGAACGAGACGATGATCGACGGTCCGGCGAATTCCCCGGCGGCCATGCCGGTGAGCACGAAGATGCCCGCCCCGATGATGCACCCGACTCCCAGCGCCGTCAACGAAACGGGCCCCAACACCCGCCGCAGCCGCTGCTCCCCGGCCATTTCAGCCAGAAGCATGTCGATGTCCTTCCGCGCGAACGCATGTTTCCAACTCACGGCGATCTCTCCTTTTCTACGCTACGCCCCCGTTTCCCGCACCATCGTCCAAATCGTCACCCCCGATCCCGGAATCTCGACGTCCAGCACCACCCGAAACCCGTGCTTCTCGTAAAACTCCTTGGCCCGCGGCGTGGTCGTCTCCAGCCGGCACGGCAATCCGTCGCGCTCGGCCCGTTCGATCCCTCGCCGCAGCAATTGCGTTCCCAGCCCGCCGCGTTGCCGCGCCGGGTCCACCGCCAGCAGCATCAAGTACCAATGCGCCTGTTTGGGCAACCGCGACTGGGCCGCAAAGGTCGTTCGGACCATGCGCGAGAACCGCCGCCAGCCGCCGGGCCCAAACCGAAACGGCGCCGCCCACATGCCGCATCGTAACATTTGCCACCCGGTCAGCCGCGCCAGGTCCGAGCGAATCCACGCCGCCAGGCCGTCCATTGCAGTGGTCGTCTCCACCACGCCATGGTCCATCGCAAACCGCAGCATGCACCCCATCGACCAGGCGAGCTTCCGTTGGCGGTTTGCCGCGTCGGGAAACAAATACGCGGACATGGGGTCGTCGTCAAACGCCCGCCCCAGCATCGCGGCCGCCTGCCCGAGCCGATCCGCCTCGAGCCCGACAATCTCCGTCCCTTCCCCCCGCATCATCGCTTTCCCCCCGTGGTCTTTTTTCGTGTTTCTTCGTGCCTTTTTGTGGCTATCTCTTTTTTAGCCGTCCTCCGCCGGTTGGCCCAAAGTCCCGGCCGGTTTATAATTTCGGTAGGCGGACCCCATGTCAGTTCGCGTCGGAGAGGACAAGGCGACGAAACCCTTTAACATTGCCCCAACCCTCCGCCAACCAACACTTTACCGCTCCCGACCGCGCAAAACAAGCGGCCCAAGCCGCCTCGCCAATTCTCCCGCAAAAGCCTCGATGAACATCGTCAAATTCCCCCATCCCGCCTTGCGACGACTCTCGAAACCTCTGGTCCGCGTCGACGCCGAGCTGCGCCGCATGATCGCCGAGATGTTCGAGCTGATGTACGAGCACGACGGGGTGGGCCTGGCCGCCAATCAGGTTGACCTGCCCTACCGCTTCTTCGTCGCCAACCTCCAGAGCGACCCGGCGGCCAAGGACCAGGAGCTGGTGTTCATCAACCCGATCATCACCCACTCAACCGGCTCGGCCGAGGCGGACGAAGGCTGCCTGAGTTTCCCCGGCATCTGGGCCCCCGTGCGCCGGCCCGAGAAGGTTTCCCTCGCCGCCTACGACCTGTCGGGCCAGGAAATCAAGCTGGAGCTTGACGGTCTGCTGGCCCGGGCCGTGCAGCACGAAATCGACCACCTGGACGGCGTGGTTTTCGTCGATCGATTGAGTCCCACGAACAAGCTGGCCGTGCGCGACGCCTTGGACGCGCTGGTCCACGAATTCGCCGCCGACCAGTCGCGCGGGCTGATTCCGCCGGACGATCAAATCACGGCCCGGCTCGACGACCTCGAACGCCTGCGAACCTAACCCAGGAGGACAGACATTCCTGTCTGTCACAAGCGGACAGCATGTAGGGTGGGCACCGCCCACCAAAACACAATCTCTTGTGGTGGGCGGTGCCCACCCTACAAAAAATCACAGCCTCTCCGCGTGATGGCGTGACAAGGAGAATCCTCGTGTCCCTTCGCTATCTGCTGCCGTGTCCCTGCGGCCGAAAGATTCCCGTCGAACCGGCCCAAGCCGGCGAGAGGTTCTCGTGCAAGTGCGGTCGCTCGATCGAAGTTCCCACGCTCGGGGCGCTTCGCTCGCTCGAGACCGTCGCGGAAGAATCGAAAAAGCCGGCCCGTGGCGCGTCGTGGGGATTGCCCCAAGGCTTGGTGAGCGTGGGCGCGATCGTTCTATTCGGCGCCGTTGCGGCCCTGGTGTTTTTCTACCTCAACCGGCCGCTCGCCCCGGCGGCCGTTTTCACGGAGAAACTCGTCAATCAAGACATAAGCCGCCTGAACCTCTTGCAAGCCGAAAACGTCTGGCAAGGACTCCGCGAAGGGCTCAACAGTTCGTCGCAGCCCCTGGGGCCCGACTATCGCCAGGCGCTGGGAACGTACCAGATCGGCAAGTACGCGACCGTCGGCGAGGCCTACGCCGCCGCGACCCAGCAGTACCACATCCGCCTCGGCATGGCGCTGGCTGTTCTTGTGTTAGGCGCGGCGGTCACCATGACCGGCCTCGTCATGGCCCAGTCACGGCGTCGCGAAACCGAGCCGCGACCGTAAGGGAGCGGATAATCGTCACGAGCCGCCACCGCTCCCTGACGGTCGCGGCTCGGATTGATCGAGAATCGTGTTCCGAATGTTCTTAACCTAGTTCTTCCCCTCGGTGAGGCACTTCTCCTCATCCGTCCGAAACGCCGGCGCCGGCAGCCCTTCGCGGTTCATCAGGTTCGGCTCCGCCGTTTCGTCCCAGGCGAAGCGGACCGCCACGGGCTTCTCGACCGCGTCGCTTTCCACGACAATCGTCTGGCCGTCGATCTTTGCCGTGGCCGGGTGGAACTTCATGTCGCGGCCGGCGATCGTGAAATGGGAAAGCGGCTTGCCGTCGCGCGAGACCAGCCCGTCGCCCACGTGATCGAACGAGAGCCGAATCTTGCCGCCCTCGACCGCCATCGAACGATAGATCGGGCCCGAGTAGACCATGTCTTTTCCGTACACCGTGGCCAGCGCCCACAGCGCCAGCCGCCGGCCCACGTCCTGCTTGTTCGTCGGATGAATGTTGGCGACGTTGCCGATGTCGTTCGTCACGGCCATGCCCGCGTGGGGCGTGTTTTTCAGCGCAAGCAGTTGCGCCTCCCAAAGCTCGGCGCACAGCCGGGGATCCATTTTTTTCATCGCATAGCGAAACGGCGCGATCTGGACAAACCCGAACGGCAACTCCGGCTGGTGGAACCGCTCGCGCCAGTCGGCGATCATCGTCGGGAAAAGGGTCCGGTATTGATGGGCCCGGGGCACGTTCGCCTCGCCCTGATACCAGATGACGCCGCGAATCGTGTAGGGCAGCACCGGCGCGATCATCGCGTTGTAAAGACTGGCCGCCCGGTTTTTCGAATGGGCCTGTCGCTTGTCCTTTTTCGCGGCTCGGTCCCAACGGGCCAAGATGGGCGCAAGCGACGGCTGTGCCTCCATCGCCTCGCGGCTGGTCCACGCCTCGGCCGGCGTCCCGCCCCAGTCGCTCTGGATCAGCCCCACCGGCGCGTTCAACTCCTTGTACAACCGGCGTCCAAAATAATAACCCGCCGCCGTGCAGCCGCCGACCGTTTTCGGATCGCACACGACCCAACGGCCACGGCAATTCTCTTGCGGCGAGCCGGCCACGGCGTTGGCCACCTGGAAAAACCGAATCGAGGGATACTTGGCCGCGGCAATTTCCTTCTTCGCGTCGTTGCACCTAGCGACGGGCATCTCCATGTTCGACTGGCCGGAGCAAAGCCACACCTCGCCGACGAGGATGTTTTTGATGACCGTCTTCTCGCCGGACGAATCGGAGATCACTATCGATTGCCAGTTATCATTGGGCTTGAGTCCATCGAAGGTTACTTGCCATTGTCCAGACTCGTCCGTCTCAGCAGAGGGCAAATGGGAAATTCCACGCCTCGTGCCATGACTACCAATTATTCCATCGGGAATTGGCTCTGTCCTAAAAGTCTTGCTATAGAGCGTTACCGTGATCTTCTCTCCCGGTTCGGCCCACCCCCAAATCGTCACGGGCCGGCCCTGTTGCAAAACCATGTTGTCGCTAATGATCGAAGGCAGACGGACCTTCGCCTCGGCCGACGCGGCGCACGCAATAAGAACGCATATCGCGGTCCATGGAATGAAAACGTGCTTGCGGTGCATGGCCGTTCCTTTCGAAAAGGTAATGGGGCGATTAGAAAATGTAGGGTGGGGCGATTTGCTCGCCTCGACGACCTGTTTTGTGCCAAAAACCTTCACGCGAGCAAATCGCCCCACCATGCGTTCCAACGTGTCGATGCCATCACTACTCCGCGCGCCAAACGCGAGGCCGCGGAACGCCCCTCAAACTACCCCACATCCCCCGGTGGCGTCAATCCGGTCCCTTGTCTCGGGCGCAGTAACGGATTGTGGCGGCATCATGAAGAGCCGCGCTCCGAAGGAGCGGCCGTTCGCCCAGCCCAGGGCAACGCCCTGGGGAACCGTGAAACCACGAATGGGATGGTCGGGCCAACGGCCCAATCATTCTTCTCGGGTAAGAACGGTTGGCCATTTGGGCCGACCGTCGGATGAAAACGGGATCCGTTTTCCAGGGCGTTGCCCTGGGCTGGGTGAACCAAGGGCCTTCGGCCCAGAGTCTTCCCATTTTGACCACTGG
>Ga0209342_10006095_pt1 | contig 12295 bp, 12 predicted proteins | sample RifCSP16_2_FD_184023 | JGI IMG/M metagenome (GOLD analysis project Ga0209342, IMG submission 184023) | Soil microbial communities from Rifle, Colorado - Rifle CSP2_sed 16_2 (SPAdes) (version 2) | ecosystem: Environmental > Terrestrial > Deep subsurface > Rock core/Sediment | place: Rifle... | reverse complement strand
GTGGATCAGCGCCCCGGCCTTGCTCACACGCCACAGCTCGTCCAGCGTCTCCGCGATGTCACTTCGGCGCGCGATCGCGTCGTCCACGAACAACTCGTCCACGCTCCCGTCCTTGAACGGCAGCCGTGGGCCGCACTCCGAGATCATCACGACGCCCGGAAGAGCCGCCGGGCCGATCCGGATCGCCCGCGCGGCGCGCTTCGCCCGCCCTGTGAAGTCCAGCCGTACCATCATGGCGCCACCGCCTGCGCCACCTTGAGCTGCTGCTGCTCCTCTACCCGCAGCGCCAACAGTGCTTCGACACGCGCCAGGTACCCGTGTACCACCTGTTGTGGCGTCCCTTCGTCCGTGATGCGGCCCTGCTCCAGAAGCACCGCCCGGTCGCAGAACTTCGGCACGCTCAGCATGTCGTGCGTCACCAATACGAGCGTCACACCCCGCGAGCGCAGGCCGTGGATGTGGTTCATGCACTTCTCCTGGAACTGCGCGTCCCCCACCGCCAGTACTTCGTCGATCAGCAGGATCTCCGGCTGCACGTGTACCGCCACTGAGAACCCCAGCCGGAAAAACATGCCCGACGAATACATCCGCATCGGCTGGTCGATGAACTGCCCCAGCTCCGAGAACTCCACGATGTCCGGTAGTACCTCGCGCGCCTCTGCCAACGTGAGCCCCAGCAGCACCGCGTTCAGCAGGGCGTTCTCCCGCCCCGTGATCTGTGGATGAAACCCCGATCCCAACTCCAGCAGCCCCACCACGCGCCCGTTGGCGGTCAGCTTGCCGGACGTAGGCGGCGTGATCCCTGCCATGATGCGCAGCGTCGTGCTCTTCCCGCTCCCATTCGGCCCCACGATGCCCAGGCTCTCCCCCCGGCGTACGCGCAGGCTCACGTTGTCCAGCGCCACGAACGGCCGTCGCGCGTTCGAAAGGAAGCGGGGCAGGTGCAGCAGCATCGACTTCAAGTCCGACGCTTCCTTCTGCAGTGATAGCGAGTAGTGCTTCGAAACGCCGTCCAGCGCCAGCGCCACGTCGCCCCCGATGTCAGAGCGCATCGGCGAAGCCTCCCTGCATCTGCCGGAACGAGAGAGACCCCAGCACGGCGAACCCGCCCGCGAACGCCAGCGCCGGCAGCATCGACAAGCCCGGCACCTGGTTCTGCAGGAACAGGTCTCGCCACCCTTCGACCAGCGACGCCATCGGGTTTAGGGCCAGGATCCAGTCGTGGTACTTGTCCGGCACGATCGACAGCGGGTAGATCACCGGCGTCAGGTAGAACCAGATTAACCCCACGAATACATCCGTCAGGTGCTCCAGGTCGCGGAAGTACACGTCCAGCGACGCGATGAACAGCACGATGCCCATGATCAGCACCGCCTCCACCGCGATCAGGTACGGGATCCCCACGAGCCACGTCCAGTTCGGCGTGTATCCGCTGATCGCCAGCAGGATGATCAGCACCGGGATCGAAAGCGCGAACTGCACGCCGTTGTTCAGCACCGTCGAGAACGGCAGCACGAACCGCGGAAAGTAGACCTTCTTGATGAGCGCCCCGTTCGAGGTGAACGATCCCACGCACAGCGTCAACGACGTCTGGAACCACGTCCACGGGAACAGCGCCGCCAGCAGCACCAGCCCGTAGTCCTCGACGTCGATCCGGATGAACTTGCTCAGCACGACGTACAGCACCGCGCCCTGCAGCAGCGGCCGGATCAGGGACCACAGGTAACCGAAGATCGTGTCCTGGTACCGCAGCTTCAGTTCACGGAACGTCAGGAGATAGAGCAGATCGTACGCCCTGCGGGCCTGCCGGTTCATGACCACCGTGCTCGACCTCGGACTGTCCGGCCGCCAGGCATCCCTCGAAGCGGCGCGCTTGCCCAGTCTGCAGGCAAGCGTAGCATATCCGTTCGATACGAACCGTCGGCGTGCGCGGTCCTAGTCGAGCGCGGACCTGATCCGCTGAGCGATGGACACGCGTTCTTCAAAGGGAGTCTCGGGCTGCTGAGCGGCAAGGATCCCCGGCGGCTGACCGTGGTAGCGCGGCGCGAGGTGCATGTGATAGTGCTCGACGCTCTGGCCCGCAGCGGTGCCGTTGTTCTGGAATACGCCTAGCCCAGGTGGCTCGAACGCTCGCTCTACGGCGACTGCCAGGCGGCGCATGTGGCGCGCTATAGCAGCAGCCTCGTCGGCGGTGAGGTCGAGCAGGGTTGCAGCGTGGCGCTTCGGGATGACAACGAGATGCGGCGTGGCGATCTGCCGCGGAAGGAGGAAGGCGAACGTGTCCGCGAGATCCTCGATGACCGCACACTTGGTACCGGACGACGTCTCACCCTTCTCAATGTTCTCACAGAAGGGGCAGGACTCGTGCTGCGGTATCTCAAGCGCCATGGGGCTCGGCCTTAGCAGGTGGCGGTCTCGACGACCTGCTCGCAGGTCGAGACTTCCTTCACCTCCACCGTCCCCACCATCCCGAACGGCTTCACGTACTCGTCGACCTTCGACTGCTCCGCGGCCTCCAGCACCAGCATCATCCGGTGCTCGCCCGGGTGTACCACGTCGGAGTGGATCTTGATCCCGAACTGGTCGGCTGTCGGCTGGGTTACGTGCTTTCCCAGCATCAGCATCATCTCTCGGTTCTTCGTGGGGCACGTCTCCGCAGTGTGCCTGTGCTCAACGAAATACAGCGGCATGGCGTCTCTCCTTGGTTGTCGTCTACTCATCAGTGTGTCGCATTGGGCATCCTCGACCAAGCGCTACCGCTTACGGCGAAGCGTCCGCCGTGCCGTTTCCACTGCCGCGATCCCGTCCATCGAGCCTTCCATCACGTCTCGCTGGCGCGCCTCCGTCACGTGCAGGTAGATCTGCGTCGTGTTCGGGTTACTGTGGCCCAGCAATTCCTGCACCACGCGCAGTTCCGCCCCGTTGTCCAGCAGGTGCGTGGCGAAGCTGTGCCGCAGCAAGTGCGGGTGAACCCGGTCGTCGAGCCCGGCCTTCAGCGCGTACTTCCGCACCAGGATCTGGATCGCCCGCTGGCTCAACCGCGCCCCGAACCGGTTCACGAAGATCGCTCCCGCGCCGGCGGCTCCCGGCGGGACAGCGGATGCACTCCTCCCATCTTCCACCTTCGGTCGTGCATTCTCGCCATCACCCGACCGCCGGCTCAGGAGGGCAGTCCGCCCTTCGCGGAGATACGCCTCCAGCGCCGCGCGGGCCGGCGCCCCCATGACGACGATCCGCTCCTTGTTCCCTTTGCCCCGCACGCGGATGGCCCGATGGTCCAGGTCCGCGTCGCCCACGTCCAGCCCGTGCGCCTCCGAAACCCGCAATCCGCTCGCGTACATCACCTCCAGCAGCGCCCGGTCGCGCAGGTCCTCCGGCCGCGTGCCCGTCGCCGCCGAGATCAGCGCCGTCACGTCCTCCAGCGTCAGCACGTGCGGCAGGCGTCGCCCCTGCTTTGGACCGCTCACCAGCGCCAGCGGGTCATCCCGCATCTCGCCCACCAGACGCAGCCATCGGTAGAAGCCCTTCACCGTGCTCACGCGCCGCGTGATCGAGCCCCGTGCAACGCCGCCCTCCTGCATCGCCGCGATGTACGATCGGAACCGCGAGCGCACGATCCCGGTCAGGCTCGCGCCGTGTTCGTCCAGCCACGCGAAATAGTGCCGCAAGTCCGACCGGTAGTTGCGAAGCGTGAACGACGAGAGGTTCCGCCCGCCGTGAAGATCCGCCAGGTAGCGCCCCAACAGCCGCTCCAACTCAGGGTTGTTGTGTTCTTGCTCAGCAGTTGCGTGAGGGGAGAGGCCTGCCATAGTGCGATCATGGCACGCTGTGCGACCGGATTTCCATAAGGGATTCCCTGATGCCGCGGGAATCCAACTGGTCCCGGGCCGCGTCAGGCGGAAGATAGTTCATTCGTACCTCACGGCCACCTTCACCTCTCGATAGCATTGAAGCGTTGGAGTGCGCGCCAACGGCGCGGTGGGAGCATCGTCCCGCATAGGCGCGTAAGCAGTTTATACTTCAAGAACCCGGTACGAGGGGCCGGGACTCATCTCGGCGACCGAATCCACCCTGAAGCGCAGCGTGTGGCCCCGCAGGCCCGGGAGAAGCATGAACATGGTGTTGGACAAACTGCGGCTGTTTGGCACGGACCGGCCAGATCGCGCCCCGGACGCCCTCCGCGGCCCCGATGGCGAACCCCTGACCTTCCGCCACCTCCTCGACGACGTCCGCCGTCAGTGGGGCGACAAGGTCGCCTTCCAGCAGAAGGTCCGCCGCGAGTGGCAGCGCTTCTCCTACGTCCACGTGTACAACCAGAGCTACGAGCTGGGCGCCGGCCTCGCCACCCTTGGTCTGGCAAAGGGCGATCGCGTCGCCATCATCGCCGAGAACAGCATCGAGTGGGTCTGCGCGTACTACTCCATCGCCGTGAATGGCGCGGTTGGCGTGCCGATCTACTACGACCTGCAACCATCCGAAGTCGACGACGCCCTCCAGCGCAGCGGCGCCCGGATCGCGTACGTCTCCGCCCGTTCGCTGAAGAAGTTCGAGGCCGCTCTCCAGCGCCTCGACACGCTCGTTGTCATCGGCGATCCCGTGCGCCCGGCGGACGATGTCCCCGCAGCTCTGCGCAAGTCAGGCCCTCAGTTCGTCCCGTTCGAGGAGCTGCCCGGCCGCGCCACCCGGCAGAGCAGGGACGCCGTAGCCCACGCCTCCGTGCAGCCCGACGACCTCGCGTCCATCGTCTTCACGTCCGGCACCTCCGGCGGCATGAAGGGCGTCATGCTCACCCACCGCAACTTCATGGCCAATCTCCAGCAGGTCCGGAAGTCGATCCCCTTCAACGAGCGGGATCGCCTCGCCATCGTCCTCCCGATGCACCACGCCTTCCCCTTCACCGTCACGATGGTCGTCGCGCCGTATGTGGGTGGCGAGGTCACATTCGAGAATGACCTCCGCCGAATCCGCGACCGCATGGCCGAGATCAAGCCCACGCTCTTCCTGGGTGTCCCCCAGCTCTTCGAGGTGATGTGGCGCAACATCCTCCACAGTATCGAGGTGCAGGGACGCATGGACACGTTCCAGAAGGGCATGCGCATTGTCGAGGCCACCAAGAAGCGGACCGGCGTCAACATCGGCCGCATCGTCTTCCGCGAGCTTCACAATCGCCTCGGCGGCAGCCTCCGGTTCGCCGTTAGCGGTGGTGCCGCGCTGAACCCGCAGGTAGGCCTCAACTTCGCGAAGATCGGCCTCCCGATCATCCAGGGATGGGGCCTCACGGAGGCCGCGCCGGTCCTGGCCGCACAACGGTGGTACCCACGCAAGTTCTACATGTCCAACTACTACGAGGAGCGTTTCGGCACGGTCGGCCAGGCGCTCGAAGGCGTCGAAGTCGGCCTCATCGACGTGCCTGAAAAGGAGCTCTACGTCCACCTTCACGGCGAGGGCGAGCTCGTCGCGCGTGGCGAGAACATCACGCCCGGCTACTGGCAGGCCGAGGACGTCACGCGGACGGCGAAAGTCGGCGAGTGGCTCCGCACCGGCGACGTCGGGCGCATCGACGACGAGGGTAACATCTGGATCACGGGCCGCAGCAAGTTCGTTATCGTCCTCGACTCCGGCGAGAAGATCCATCCCGACGAGGTCGAAGAGAAGCTCGAGCTCAGCCCTGTCATCGAGGACGTCGTCGTCATCGGCCGTAAGGTCCGCGGCAAAGCTCAGCCCTGGGCCGTCGTCTACCCGAGTTACGACGCGGTCAAAGAACGCCTTGGCGACGCTCTGTTCACGGAAGCGGCCGTCCGCAGACTTGTGAAGTCGGAGATTGATGCTTGCGAGAGCGAGATTGCGCCCTACAAGCGCACCGTCGACGTCATGCTCACCGACCAGCCGCTCCCCAAGACGCCTGGCCTGCGAAAGGTGGTCCGCGGCAGCATCCGCGACGAGTACACCTTCGACCTGGCGGGCTGGAGCGCCGGTTGGCCCGCCCACCTCGCCGCTATCGCCACGCCCAGCTCTGACGCAGACGAAGAAGCTGACCTCAGCGCTGCCGTCGCCGGGTAGAGCGAGCCATTCGTAGCGCGGGCCTTCAGCCCCGCGCTATAGCCCGCAAGCGACAGCGCCCCCAGGGGCACAGCCTGCTGCGCCCCCAACAACCGTGCAGGGTCGACGGAAGCCAGAGAGGGGCTCCCAATCGGGAGCCCCTCCTTCTGGTTTTGCGTGAATCGACCCACTACGTCGCGATGAACAGTGGAGCCAGCACCAGCGTGATCGTCGCCAAGAGCTTGATCAGCACGTGCAGTGAGGGCCCCGCCGTGTCCTTGAACGGGTCGCCGATCGTGTCACCTACGACCGCCGCCTTGTGTGCTTCGCTCCCCTTGCCCAGCACGTTCCCGTTCTCGTCCTTCAGCCCGCCGGACTCGATGAACTTCTTCGCGTTGTCCCAGGCGCCGCCGCCGTTGTTCAGCACCGTCGCCATCAGGATGCCGCCGATCGTGCCCACGATGAGTACGCCGGCCACCGCCAGCCATCCCGAAGCGTCCTCGTACACAACGCCGTTCACGACGACTTCCGAGTCGCGCGTGAACCGGAAGATCAACCCGACCGCGACGGGAAGCCCAACCGCGAGAATCCCGGGGAGAATCATCTGGCGCAGCGCCGCCTTCGCCGTGATGTCCACCGCGCGGTGGTAGTCCGGCCGCGAGGTCCCCGCGAGGATGCCGGGGTCGGCCCGGAACTGTCGCCGGACCTCTTCGATGATCGCCCCGGCGGCGTTGCCAACCGCCCGGATCGCCAGCGAGCTGAACAAGAACACCAGCATCACACCCAGCAACCCGCCCACGAACACGTCCACGTTCGCCAGGTCGATCGGCAGCTCCTGCGTCAGCGGGATGCCGAGCCGTTCCTTCACCTTGTCCAGGTACGCCGAGAACAGCAGGAACGCGGCCAGGCCGGCCGACGCAACCGCATAGCCCTTCGTCAGCGCCTTCGTGGTGTTGCCCACGGCATCCAGCTTGTCCGTGATTTCGCGCGCGCTTTCGGGTGCCCCCGACATCTCGGTGATGCCGCCCGCGTTGTCCGTAATCGGCCCGAACGTGTCCATACTCAGGATGTAGGCCGCCGACATGAGCATGCCCATCGTCGCTACGGCCGTCCCGAAGATGCCGGTCGTGAAGGCGGGGATCGTCGCTTGTCCGTCGCCGAACACATCGGCCTGTGAGCCCAGCGTGAACGACACGATCAGCGCCAGGCCGATCGAGATCGCCGTCATGGCGGTCGTCTCGAATCCGACCGCCGTGCCGATAATCACGTTCGTAGCCGGACCCGTCCGCGAAGCCCGCGCGATCTCCTGTACCGGCCGCCACGAGCCCGACGTGTAGTACTGCGTGATGTACACGAAGGCGATTCCGGTGATGATGCCGGTGATTCCGCAGAAGAAAAACCAGTACCATTCGTCGCCCAGCATCGTGTACGTCGTGATGAACAACCCGACCACTGATAGCGCCGACACGATGAAGAAGCCGAAGTTCAACGGCTGCATCGGGTCCTGTTTACTGTGAGGGTCGCCGCTCGTGAAGAACGGCACCGAGATGAGCCCCGCCATGGTGGCGATAACCCCAAACGACCGCAGGATCAGCGGGAACATGATCCATTCGATGTCCCGCGTCACGGTGTAGATGGCCACACCGAGGATCATCGCGCCGATGTTCTCGGCCGACATCGACTCGAACAGGTCGGCGCCGCGCCCCGCGCAGTCGCCCACGTTGTCGCCGACGAGATCCGCGACGACAGCCGCGTTCCGCGGATCGTCCTCTGGGATGCCCGCTTCCACCTTCCCGACGAGGTCCGCCCCCACGTCGGCGGCCTTCGTGTAGATTCCACCGCCTAGCTGCGCGAACAGCGCCACGAAGCTGGCGCCGAATCCGAACCCGACGATGAGGAACGGGGTGATCTCGTACGGATTGTCGAGCAGTTTGCTGTAGGTGAAGAAGATGCCCGACACACCCAGCAGGCTCAGCGCCACGACGAGGAAGCCCGATACGGCGCCCCCTCGCAGCGACACCGTGATCGCCTCCTTTAGGCTGTTCTGGGCCGCGGCGGCCGTCCTGATGTTCGAGCGGACCGCGATGAACATGCCGATGTAACCCGCCAGCGCCGAGCAGAACGCCCCCACCAGGAAGGCGACGCCGGTCAGGACACCCTCCTGCCAGCGCCCTACGGCCTCCTCGCCAAAGATTGGCGCACCTGTCGTGGCGTCCGGGACGATCTCCTTCACGCCCTCGGAGATCGAACCCACGAGAACGGCGACCGCGACCGCCGTGACCAGGGCCATGATCGCGATCGTCCGGTACTGCCTCGAAAGGAATGCCATCGCCCCTTCGAAGATCATGTCAGCGATCTCTTGCATCGCCGCCGTGCCTGTATCTCTCCGCAGCACGTCGTACGCCAGCCAGAGCGCGAACAGCCCGGCCGCGGCCCCCGTGACCGGCACCATGAAGATCAGTTCCATACGGCGTCTCCTCCCGCTCGCTGCCCGGCGAGCCACGTCGTGGTATTGTCTCCGCGCTTGTCAAGTCGCGGGGTTTCTTGGACACACAAAAGGGAGTGCCGGGGCACCCCCTCGAAGCGCGGCAAGTCTATCGTGCGATCAGGCCACAATCAAGAATTCGCAGCCGGAACCATCTTTACCTTCGTTGACGGTAACCGGGCCCGGTCGTATTATCTCGAAGCTGCGAACCTCACGTTAACGTGAGATTCCGCTCGCGTCTCGCGGGTGGCCCGCACGAGGTGCCTCATGACCGCCGCCAACCCCTCTATCATCACCGACGAAATGCGCGCCGCTATCGGCGTCGAAGGCCCGCCCTCCATCATGGAGGTGGAGAAGACGAACTGCCGCATGTTCGCCCGCTCCGTCGGCCACAAGGATCCCATCTTCTACGACGAGGACGCCGCGAAGGCGGCCGGCCACCGCGGCGTCGTCGCTCCTCCGGGCTTCCTCGGTACCCCGATCTTCAACCCTAACCGGCCTCCCGGAGCGCCCGGCGAGATGGGCGGTCGGGGCTTCTCCATCCCGTACAAACGCGTCCTCAACGGTGGTACCGAGTACGAGTACTTCCCCGAGAACGATGTCATCTGCGCCGGCGATACGATCACGGCGCGCACAAAGGTCGCCGGGTTCGAGGAGACCGTCGGCTCGCTAGGCCCGATGCTTATCACGCGCCGCGAGACGACCTACACCAACCAGCACGGCAAGGTCGTCGCCAAGCTCTACGGCACGGTAATCCAGTACTAACCCGAACCGCCGTGGCGCGGGTATGGAGCCCGCGCGTGTTCTCGGAGGATGGTCATGCCACAGGTCTACTTCGAAGATGTCCAGGAGGGCCAGGAGATCCCGGAGATCAAGAAGAACTGCTCTACCCAGCAGCTCGTCCTCTGGGCCGCCGGCTCCGGCGACTTCTACCAGATCCACTACGACAAGGACTTCGCGCAGGGCACCGGCCTTCCGGGGCTCATCGTCCACGGCGCCCTCAAGCACGCCTTCCTCGGCCAGCTCGTCCACGACTGGATTGGCCCCGGGGGGCAGATTCGCAAGTTCGGCTGCTCCTATCGCGGCATGGACTACCCCAACCAGGACATCCGTTGCCGCGGCGTCGTGAAGAAGAAATTCACCGAGAACGGCAAGAACCTCGTCGAGCTCGACGTCTGGACCGAAAATCCGGACGGCAAGAAGACCTCCCCCGGCACCGCCACAGTGGCGCTGCCCTCGAAGGCGTGATAGCACGATGGTACGGGCGCCGGGCCCAACGGCCCGCCTGCCCGGGGGACAACGACAGGAGAACAGATTTGGCTGACGTATTCGAGGTCACAGACGAGATCAAGGCCCAGTACGGGAAGGAGACCGAGCCCTGGGTGTCGGAGGTCACGACGACCAGCGTGCGTATGTACGCCCGCGGCATCGGCTCGACCGACCCCCTCCACTATGATGTCGACTACGCAAAGTCGCAGGGCTTCCGCAGCATCGTCGCCCCGATGGGCTACGTGGGCACGCCCGTGTTCCACCCGGACACCAATGACGGGACGTTCGGCTTTCCCCGCCGCGGTGGTGGGGCACGCCTCAACCTCCCGACGAAGGGCCTACTCGATGGCGGCACCGAGACCGAGTACTTCGACTACATTTGCGCCGGTGACACACTCGTCGAGACGTCACACCTCGCCGAGGTGAAGGTCCGTGGGAACATGGTCTTCGTCACCAACGAGGCAGTGTTCAAGGACCAGGCCACCGGTAAGGTCGTTGCCAAGCAGCGCCTGACATCGATTCACCTCGGCTAGCACGAAAGGCAACATCGCATGGCTGACCAGACGTATTTCGAGGACGTAAAGGAAGGGCAGGAGCTGCCGTCGTTCACCATCGCGCCGGATAAACAGCAGCTCGTGAAGTTCGCAGCCGGCAGTGGCGACTTCAACCCGCTGCACTTCGATGAGAAGTTCCCGATGCTCAAGGCGATGGGCCTCCAGGACAACATCGTGCACGGGCGATTCAAGTACGCCCAGGTCGGGCGTCTGGTGTTCGCCTTCGCCGGACCAAAGGGGCGGGTGAAGAAGTTTGGCGTCAGCTATCGCGGCATGGACCTCATCGGCAAGCCCATCACCGTGAAGGGCGTCGTCACGGCCACTCGTAAGGACGGTGGTGAGAACCTCATCGACCTCGACGTTTGGACCGAGGATGCCGACGGCAAGAAGACCACCCCTGGCACCGCAACCGTTATCCTCCCCAGCAAGGGATAAGATGCCAATCTGACAGGCTGACTAGCTGACAGGCTGAATGGCTCATGCCCGCTCTCGAAGGCAAGGTCGCGATAATCACCGGCAGCGGCCGTGGCATTGGCCGCGGCATGGCGCTCCTCTTCGCGCAGGAAGGCGCGAAGGTCATCGTCAACGACCCCGGCGTCAACACCGATGGCTCCGGTCACGACAACGGCCCCGCCGACCAGGTCGTCGCCGAGATCAAGGCCGCGGGAGGCGAGGCCGTCGCCAGCTACGACTCGGTCGCGACCGTCGATGGCGGTGAGCGCATCATCCAGACCGCGCTCGACGCGTTCGGCCAGCTCGACGTCCTCGTGAACAACGCGGGCATCCTCCGCGACCGCATGATCTTCAACATGGGCGAAGAGGAGTGGGACGCCGTCATCGCCGTGCACCTCAAGGGCCACTTCAACTGCACCAAGCCCGCATCGATCATCTTCCGCCAGCAGCGCCACGGCCGCATCATCAACTTTTCTTCAGGCTCCGGTATCATCGGCAACGCCGGCCAGGCGAACTACGGCGCCGCCAAGTCCGGCATCGCTGGCTTCACCCGCGTCGTCGCGAAAGACCTCGGCCGCTACGGCGTCACCTGCAACGCGATCGCCCCCGGCGCCGCCACTCGGATGACCCAGAGCGTCACCGACCAGGCGCGCGAGCTGCGACAGCGCGCCGGCATCGCCGGTCCCGCGGGCGGTGCCTCGCGCCCCGCCGGTCCGCCACCTCTGCGCGAACCCGAGTACATCGCGCCGATGGCGGCTTACCTCGCCAGCGACGACGCCTGGAACATCAACGGACAGGTCTTCCACGTCGCCGGTGGCACCGTCGGTCTCGCCTGGCATCCCACACCGATGCGCACGATCTGGAAGCCGGCGATGTGGACCCTCGACGACCTGTGCGCGATCGTCCCGTCCCAGCTCATGGCCGGCATTCCAAATCCCGCCCCGCCCCCACCTGATCTCGAGATCCCGGGAAGGCCTCAGGCCAGCTCCTAGCGACGCGGAAGATTGAGCACCGCGAACTGTCAACTGACGACTGACGACTGACGACTGAGAACTACAATGAACAGACTCGAAGGACGCGTAGCAGTAGTCACCGGAGCGGGCCGCGGCATCGGCCGTGGCGTCGCGAAGCTCCTCGCCGAAGAAGGCGCCAGCGTCGTCGTCAACGACTTCGGCGTGAACGTCGACGGCACGAAGCCCGACGCCGGTCCCGCGAAGGACGTCGCCGACGAGATCCGCACTGCCGGGGGCAAGGCCGTCCCCAACTTCGACACCGTGGCGACCGTCGACGGGGGCGAGCGCATGGTCCAGCAGGCCCTCGACGAGTTCGGCCGCCTCGACATCCTCATCAACGTTGCTGGCATCCTCCGCGATCGCATGATCTTCAACATGGCCGAGCAAGAGTGGGACGACGTGATCGGCGTCCACCTCAAGGGCCACTACTGCACCACGAAGCCCGCCTCGATCATCTTCCGCCAGCAGCGCTACGGCCGCAT
>Ga0209342_10006094_pt1 | contig 12296 bp, 8 predicted proteins | sample RifCSP16_2_FD_184023 | JGI IMG/M metagenome (GOLD analysis project Ga0209342, IMG submission 184023) | Soil microbial communities from Rifle, Colorado - Rifle CSP2_sed 16_2 (SPAdes) (version 2) | ecosystem: Environmental > Terrestrial > Deep subsurface > Rock core/Sediment | place: Rifle... | reverse complement strand
GCGTCTTGTAAAGGGCATTTCATTCTTATAACGGTGGCGACCTTACTACTAATTGATACATTTTTGTGAGTTTTATTATTCTATTTTGGTATTAACATAATTGTTCTTGGCGAATACCAATTTAATTTAATTACATCCGAAACAATTTCTTTTTCAGTGTCTATAACATAGATCAAATTAAGCCCGTTACTTACATAAGCTTTCTTTCCGTCCTTTGCAAATATGACTCTGTCAGTTTGCTTGCCGACACTTAGCATCCATGCTATATGCGTAACATCAATAAATGAAACATAACCAGAAGCACCCTGTGGTAATGTATAGAATAATGCAACTTTACCAGTCGGAACTGGTTCGAGTGCTCCAAAATTACCTGGGTCTGTAGCACACAAAAATTCACCATTAGGGCTTAGCGCAACAGAACCATTGTAACCAGCTTCAGAATATCCAAAGTATCCCACGATACTATCTTTTTGAAGGTCAACCGACGGTCCACCAGCGAAATAAATATATTCTCCACTACTATCAATAACCATACGGTAGGAAGGAAAACCCACACTTTGATATGTGTATAAAATTTTTTTTGTCTGATAATTATATTTGAATAACTTGTTAGCGCTTGTTAGACTGTAAAAAACTGTTGCTTGAGGATCAAATACCAAACTTTGATCTATATCCATTGTATTAGCCAACATATCTAAGGTGTCAATCCATTCTATATTGTCGGAAAGACTATCAATTATCCCAACTTGTCTTAATGTGTCGAATGAATTCCAGGCCACAATAAATGGAATCCCTTTTGGTGAGAGAAAAATTTCTGCTTTTTTGTTCAAGATTTCCTTTCTCTCTTTTGTCTCAAGGTCAACTGAATAAACAGTAGGTGGATAATTTGAATGTTCCCTGCTGCATATATATAATTTGTTCCCACTCTTAGTAGCTTCTATGTCCCAAATATATTTATTAAAACCTCCTAGACTGTCAATAAAAGTATGTAACTCCGTATCATAGACTTGTATGTAAGAGTTTACAAATCCTATGTAAAGGAAGTATTGCTCTAGGATATCTTCTTGAACGCTGAAGTTGAGTGTTGTATCAGATTGAATTACTATGTCGTTGATTTCCTTCCTCATTATCCAGGGTTTAGTGCTGTCCGCGTTTATTATTTCTACGGTAAATAACTTTGTTCCAAAATTAAAATTTTTAACAGGCTTCGTTAATGTTTCCCCACTGTAGAAAAAAACTCTGGATTTTTGAATCTCCAAAGATCCTGAGCCGCCAGAATAAATCATTTTCTTTACCAATGTTTCATTTCCCACTTGTAATTGATAAAAATATATTCCCGGTGTGACTCTATCACCAAAGTTATTTCTTCCATCCCAGCTTATAGAATTTATTCCAATGCTCTGTAAACCCAAGCTAAAAGTACGTACCTCCTGCCCAAGGATATTATATATTTTTATGCTGACTTCGGATTGATCCTTAAGCTTATAAGGTATTTCTGTTTCTGAGTAAAATGGGTTAGGATAGTTTAGTCCTAATTCAAAACTTTTTGGTAATAAAGGTTCAGCTTCATCAACATCTGTAACTACATTTAATTGGAAATTACCAAGAGAATCGGTTATTGCTGTGTACCTTTTGGTCCAACCGTTTTGATCAACAAAATTAACCGAAGCATATTTAACAGAAGTTGAATCTGTAGATACATTTCCTTGAATTGTAAATGTTTGGCTTTGTATCTTTAATAAAGGTAATAATGTAAATAAGATTAAAATTATATTGATTTTGCATGTTAATTTTTTCATTGTAGTTATCCCCCGATGGTGAAGTAATGAAGAGTGGAATCCCGCAAGCGGGACAGAGTATAAGGAAAACTAAATAATACAGTGTTTCTCATCTAAGGATTCCCTTTTTCTTGATCTAATTTTTGTAAAAAAAAACTCAGAGTCAAGATATTTTAAAAATATGTAATTTGTAGAAGTGTAGAGCTTACAGATATAAATTTGTAAGAGAGGAGAGAGAAAAAAGAGCCATGTAATGTCTATTTCAATTCCAGCAAATACTCGGCAATCTTTCCCAAATCTTTCACATCAATATTAGTATAAGAGGGCATTACCACGTTAGGATATTTTTCTTTGTAATCCTGGAATCTTTCCGAACTCATAAACGAATTTGGATTGCGAAGATAATTTATTAGTTGGTCACGGCTCCAATATTTTTTAATATCAACCAAGCTTGGACCCTTTTCTGTTCCTGCCAAATCATTTCCGTGACAGTTAATACAGCCAATTCGCGCAATTAAGTCTGCACCCGAAATATCTCCTGAAGACATGTTTGATTGAGGAACAGTATTTGTGTTAGCGATTGAATTTTCTGAGTCTTCTTCTTTAGTTAAGCGCCCAAGTAAGAATAAAAGTATGAATAAAGCTAAAAAAGCAGCGACCCAAATTTGAGGTTTTGTCATTATTATCTATCGTAATTAGTTAAAAAATTTTATTCGATTTCAAAAGATGCATTAACAACAGCAGTAATTTCCTTTTCAATTGAGCTAAGATCATTCACACCATAATCAGAAATTTGATTTGAAAGTCTTGGTGTAATTTGAATTACTCCCATTCTTGCACTTCGCATGGGACCTAATTCTCTTCCTGTAGATAAAGCAATTCGAGATGCTCTGTTCATAGCATCTTTTGCGGCTTCAGCTTGAATCTCGATTTTCACATCCGCTATTTTTGAGTAATGATACTCCGGCATTTCCACATTAAAGCTTACACCTTTTTCAATCAGAGAAGGAATTTCGAGTGAGATTTTTTTTATTTTGTTGACGTCATTCGATTTAATTTCAGTCCTCTGATTGTAATTATAAGCTCTAACCCTGTTGGTTTGATAACCTGCCGAACTCATTTCATAAATTGGATAACTATTCATTGTAAAAAATTCGACTTCCTTTTCAGGGAATCCATTGGATGATAAGTAAGAAATTAAAATTGGTTTTTGTCTTTTTAATTCCTGGTATGCCATCTCAGCCGTCGGTGCTTCAACACTTATGGAACCCCGTAAAATGCCAAGATCTGATGTGATATCTTTTTTTGCTGAACCGGTAACTGTAATTGTTTGATTAGAGCTATAGTTAGATTTCCAAGCAGTCACAAATATTATTGAACAAATAATTAATGCGGCACTTAAAATTGCAAACGGTAATAGATTATTGTTTTTGTTTTCCATCTTAAAATATTTTAATTGATTGTTGTTATTTCAAAAGCGATGCTAAATTATTAAAATGCCTTTTGATTACAAAGGCGAAATCACAAGGATTTTAGGCATCGAACTTTGGTAAAGCTGCATTTCTTGTTTATCTTAAAATTTAGATTGCCAATTAATTTAACGAATAATTTTCTAAATATATTTTATGTCTATAGCTAACAAACTCGTCAACGAACAAAGTCCGTATTTACTTCAGCACGCATACAATCCAGTTGATTGGTATCCGTGGAGTGAGGAAGCATTTGAGAAAGCTCGTATAGAAAATAAACCGATCTTTCTTTCTATCGGTTATTCAACATGTCATTGGTGTCATGTGATGGAAAAAGAATCCTTTGAGGATGAAGAGGTAGCTAAATTGATGAACGAAGCATTTGTCTCGATTAAAGTTGATAGGGAGGAACGACCGGATATTGATGGAATTTATATGACAGTCTGCCAGATACTTACCGGAAGCGGCGGCTGGCCTCTAACTATTGTGATGACTCCCGAAAAAAAACCATTCTTTGCCGGAACATATTTTCCTAAACTAGGCCGTTATGGAAGAGCCGGAATGATGGAACTTATTCCTCAGCTAAGTGAACTTTGGAATTCAAAGAATGATGATATATTAAAATCGGCAGAAGAAATTTCTCATGCTTTGATTAACTCCTCCAAATTTTCTGGAGACGAAATTCTGTCTTCTGAAATTCTTGACCAAGCTTTTAATGAATTATCAAGAAGATTCGATCCTGAAAATGGCGGATTTGGTAAGTCACCAAAGTTCCCAACGCCGCATAGTCTGACTTTTCTTTTGAGGTATTGGAAGAAAAATAATAACGAGGATGCTCTTGCTATAGTTGAAAAAACTTTGAAGGAAATGCGATTGGGTGGAATTTATGATCATGTTGGTTTTGGGTTTCACAGATATTCTACTGATCCCAAATGGTTGGTTCCGCACTTCGAAAAAATGCTTTATGATCAAGCACTTCTTGCAATTGCTTACATTGAAGCTTATCAAGCAACAAAAAATGAATTGTTCGAAAATACAATTAAGGAAATTCTTGAATACGTAAACCGTGATATGCGCTCAAAAAAAGGTGGATTTTATTCGGCTGAGGATGCAGATAGTGAAGGAGAAGAAGGTAAATATTATTTATGGACAGTTGATGAAGTAAGGGCTATACTCAAGGATGATGCGGATTTGTTCTTCGAAATTTTTAATTGTGAGCCAGCGGGAAATTGGATTGATCCGATGCATGGTGGGAAAGTTGGAACAAATATTTTGCATCTTCAAACCACTATGGATGAATATTCCTCAAAGAGTAACGTAAGTGCTGGTATACTCGAAATTAAAATTGCACTCGCTCAGAAGCAATTACTTGAAGCACGCGAAAAAAGAATTCATCCTCACAAGGACGATAAAATTTTAACCGACTGGAACGGTTTGATGATTTCTGCATTTGCAAAAGCTGCTCAAGTATTTGATGAAAAAAAATATATTGAAATTGCGGAGTCAACGGCCAAGTTCATATTAAATCATATGACTCTTCAGAACGGCAGGCTTTTGCATCGTTATCGAAATGGAAATGCTGATATTGCGGGTAATCTTGATGATCATGCTTTCCTAATCGCTGCCTTGCTTGATTTGTATGAAACAACGTTTTCAGTAGACCACTTGATTGATGCACTTAAGCTTAATGATGATTTAATAAAATATTTTTGGGATGAAAATGATGGAGCATTTTTCTTTACTGCAACTGACAGTGAAAAATTGTTGGTTCGCCAAAAAGAAATTTATGATGGAGCAATTCCTTCGGGCAACTCAATTGCGTTACTAAATTTAGTCCGTTTGTATAGGTTCACAGGAAGAACTGAATTTGAAGTAAAAGCTTCTCAAATGATTAAAACTTTCTCGCAATTAATTAAAACATCTCCATCAGCATACACGCAATTTCTTTCTGCACTCGATTTTTATATCGGACCTTCAAAAGAAATTTTGCTGGTTGGAAATGACGATGAAAAAGTAAAAAGGTTTTTGAGAATTCTCCGTGAGACATTTATTCCTAACAAAGTTATTATCTATAAAGATGATAGAACGAAAGATAAACTTTCAAAAGCTGCTGAATTTACAAAATCATATCAATCCTTGAATGGAGCAGAAGCTTATATTTGCGAGAATTTCAGTTGTAGACTTCCTGTCACTTCTGAAAAGGATTTGATTGCTTTACTTTCGTTCAAGTAATTTTTTTGTTGATAATAAAAAGTAAAAAATATTTGTTTTATTTGTCGGTTAAACAGTAAATTTCACCCGAAAATAATTCCGGCTAATGAAATTCGATCAAAATGCAAGATAACAAACTTATAAAAGCCCTGGTTCTCAATGCTCAGCTCGGCAATAATTCTGCTTTCGAACAGCTATACCAAATTACCATCGAACCTGTTTATGCTTTGATACTTACGCTGACAGGTGATCCATCTTCTGCAGAAATACTTACAAAAAAAACTTATGTAAATTCATGGCAAAACATTTCTCAGAAAGATGAATTTGCCTCCATTCTCAACTGGCTCAAAAAAAATGCAGTCGAAACTGTATTGGCTGAAAAAAGTGGAGATCAAAAAACTGATGGAGTTATTGATGATAAATTATTTCCGGATAATTCTCTCGAAAAATACATTCAGGGCTTAGAGTTTCGAAATAGATTAATTTATGTTTTACATGATATTGAAAATTTTTCGCTAGAAGAAATTTCCAGACTATCCGGCTTTTCAGAAAAAGAAATAAAAACTTTACTTGTGAACACACGCGATAACCTAATAAATCTTACAGAAAAATGACACACGAAGAAGTTAAAATTTTGCTTAATGATTACTTCGATGAAAAGCTTTCTATTGAAGTGAATACCGAAATACAAGTTCATTTAAGCGAATGTTCTGACTGCAGTCAATATCTTTTTTCATTGCAAGATTTGATGAAGAAGGCAGATCAGCTTCCCCGCAACATTAAGCCGCCAACTGATTTTTGGCATGATATTTTTACTTTTATCAGTAGTATTAAAGCAGAAACTATTAAGCAGCAAGAGGAAATTGATTTAAAAGAGGCAGCAAAGGTTTCCGAGGAAAGCAGTGAAGAAAAGAAAACACGCGATAAAAGATTAAAAGCTGAAAAGCTTCTTGCATGGGAGAGAAAAAAAGCTGCCCTTCTCCAAAATTTGAAAAAACCCTGGTTCAAATATTCTTTAATTGGTTTAGCTTCTCTTGTTCTACTTTTTTTTATTTATGACAATTTTCTTTCGAAAGGAAATACCTGGGAGGTTAAAAAGCTTCGAGTTGGAAGCAGCAGTTACTCCGAAGCTTTTAGCAATCTTGAAGAAGATCAATTACTTGAAACTAATTCCGTCACACGCCTCGAAATTCAGATTCCTAAACTTGGAAGTATTTTTTTGGAACATGATTCTAAAATTGAAAGACTAAAGGCAGATAAAATTCGATTGCTCAAGGGTTCAATCTTGGCAGTAAAAAAAGATGCGGATGAACTTTTGAGTATTGAAGTGCCCGGGGCAGATATAAAAGATTATTTTCTCGGAGGTCAATTAAAAGTTACAGTGACCAATCCGGAAGCATCTCTTTTGGAAGTAATAGATGGCTGGGTATCTATCAACAAGGATAATGTGGAAACGTTAGTTCTGTCTAATCATTTTTGTCAAATCAGAGCCGACTCGGGTATTGGTTTACCTTACCACAAGTTTTCTGCGAAAGAATTTGTTGAGGCAATTAATAATTATTGCTTTACCAGTCCAGGTAATGAAGAAGCTTTAATTTCAATATTAACAAAAGCAGATGTAAGTAATTCTGTTACTTTGTGGAATTTGATGCAACGGGTTACACGCAAACAACGTGATATGGTTATTTACACAATGTTTGGATTGCTTGGTAATCCACCTCAAGGAGTTACAGATGAGGGATTAAGAACTTTAGACCCCGGCATGATGCAGAAGCTCATTGAGGAGATTGAACTAAAGATTTAAAAGCGCATTCTTTAATGCATAACAAACCCAGTTTCTAAACGCACGATTAACGCAGTGCTGAGAAACTGGGTTTGTAATTTCATAGCTGTTTATTTATCTCTTCGGTCTATAAATATGTGTGCTCTGTCCAAAGAAAACTTCCGCTGCTTCCATTAATGTTTCTGATAATGTCGGGTGAGGGTGAATTGTAAGTTTTAAGTCGGTGAGATTGGCTACCATTTCAATTGCTAAAACACCTTCCGCAATAAGCTCTCCGGCACCTGGACCGCAAATACCGATTCCTAAAATCCTCTGTGTCTCCGGTTCTACTAATATTTTTGTTATACCATCACTTCTTCCAATTGTGGTTGCTCTACCGGAAGCTGCCCAAGGAAATTTTACAACTTCATATTTGGCTTCTTTTTCACGTGCTTGCGTTTCAGTCAAACCAGCCCATGCAATTTCGGGATCAGTGAAAACGACAGCGGGAATTGCTTTTGGTTCGAATGCAACTTTGTGTCCGGCGATTACTTCAACTGCAACTCTTCCTTCGTGTGATGCTTTGTGAGCCAACATTGGTTCTCCAACAATATCGCCTATTGCGAATATGTGAGGATCATCAGTTCTCATCTGTTCATTTACAATTATCCAGCCGCGCTGGTTTATTTTAACTTGAGTGTTTTCCAAACCTAAACCTGATGTTTCAGGTTTTCTACCGATAGACATAAGAACGTAATCATATTTTTTTTCAACAATCTCGTTGTTCTTATTCTGAATTTTTACAAGTAATCCATCCGGATCTTCTTTCATCTCAACAACTTTGGACTCAAGCATAATCGTATCAAAACTTTTTTCTAATCGTTTTGAAAGATGAATTACTAAATCTCGATCTGCACCGGGAAGTAATCCGGGCATCATTTCAACAACTGACACTTTTGTTCCTAAGGCAGAGTAAACCGAACCGAGTTCGAGTCCTATATATCCGCCGCCAATGACGAGTAAGGTTTTGGGGATAACAGGTAAATCTAATGCTGTTGATGAATTTAAAATTCTGTTGCTGTTAATTTGCAAGGAAGGAATGGTGGCGATGATTGATCCTGTGGCAATGATTGCTTTATCAAAAGATAAATTTTCTTCTACGCCATTTTCTTTTTTGATTTTGAGTGAGGAAGAATTAAGAAAATTTGCTTTGCCTTGTATGTAATTTATTTTTCTTTGCTTACTGAGTATACCCAAACCGCCTGTCATCTTTGCAACAACGCTGTTCTTCCAATTTCTCAACTTATCAAGATCAATTTTAGGTTCGGTGAATTCTATTCCCCAATCTTTTGCTTCGTGGGTTTCGTTAATCAGCTTAGCAACATGAAGGAGTGCTTTGGACGGAATGCATCCGCGATAGAGACAAACGCCGCCGGGATTTTTTTCTTTGTCAATTAAAGTCACATTCATTCCGAGATCGGCTGCGAGAAAAGCTGCAGCGTAACCTCCGGGACCCGCGCCGATTATTACTATATTTATTTTAGTGTTCAAGTTGGTATTTTCAGTCATATTAAATTCTAAGTTTTCGTGAATAATAGATTGCTAAACTTTTAAATTATTTAATTGCTTTAGCAACATCATAACAATTTGACAATGTAGCAATTAAACAATTAAACTAGAAGCTTCATCGGCTGCTCAAGAGCTTCGCAAACCCAGCGTAAAAATCTTGCTGCATCTGCACCGTCAATAATTCTGTGGTCGTACGATAGTGAAAGTGGAACAATCAATCTTGCTTCGAACTTCCCATCTTTATAAACTGGCTTGTAACTTCCACGAGAAACTCCGAGAATTGCAACTTCGGGGGAATTAACAATCGGTGTAAAAGATGTTCCGCCAATTCCACCAAGATTCGTGATAGTAAAACATCCGCCTTGAAGATCGTCGAGGGAAATTTTTTTTGTTCGTGCTTTTTCAGATATTGTAGTGAGTTCGGCTGATAGTTCTGTTAAATTTTTTTGATCTACATTTTTGATTACCGGTACAATCAAACCAAATTCGGTATCTACTGCAACTCCGATGTTAAAATAATTTTTGTAAATGATTTCCTTTTTCTCCATGTTAATACTGGTGTTGAACTGAGGAAAACTTTTAAGAGCTGCTGCTGTAATCTTTAAAAGAAATGATGTGATAGTGAGTTTACCCCCGGCTTTTTCAACTTTAGGATTAAATGCCTTTCTTGCCATTTCAAGAACAGTAATATCTGCTTGATCAAATTGCGTTACATGAGGAATCGTTGCCCATGCGTAGCTGAGATGTTCTGCGGTTCTGGTTCTGATGTTACTCATCGGTTTGATTTCTATCGAGCCAAACTTTGAAAAGTCCGGAAGTTTTTCAGCTTTGATTCCGAATCCTAAGCTTACTCCCTTGCCTCGTTGTTCATTGAGTTTTTTGGCATATGCCTTGACATCGTCCATAGAAATTCTTCCACCAATTCCAGTGCCTGGAACTTCATTAATATCAATTCCAATTTCGCGGGCAATCCTTCTAACAGATGGAGCGGCGGGTGCTGATCCTTTTGTTATGGGCGGTTGCTGATATCCTTGACCGGGAATCTCAGCTTTTCTTTCTTCTTTTGTAATTGACTCAGTATCAATTTTGGGTGCGATTTCCTTTGGAGTTTCTGTCTCGGGTTTTGCAGATGTGTCTTTAATTGGTAGTTGAGGTGCTTGTGGACTTTCAAAAGATTTTAGCTTAAGTAATACTTCACCAACTTTTGCTTTCGCTCCCTGCTTGATAAAAACCTCAACCACTTCACCCGAATAGGGTGATGGAACTTCTACGGTTGCCTTGTCAGTTTCAATCTCAATTATACTTTGGTCTTTTTCAATTGTGTCTCCTGTTTTAACCAGGACACTAACTACATCAGCGGACTCAATATTTTCTCCTAAATCAGGAAGAACAACATCAACAACTTTACTGGCTGATTTATCTGATGGTTCCCGGGTTACAACTTCCTCTGTAATTTTTTCTTTAGTTGAAGTGGTTATAGCGGGAGAACTTTCTTCTATTTTAATGGAAGCTTTAGTTGCAACCACGTTAGAGTCTTCAAGCAACAAAACAGGTTGACCGACTTTTATTTTATCTCCAACTTTAATTAGAATTTTCTGGACGACTCCGCCTTGTGTCGAAGGAACTTCAATTGTTGCCTTATCCGTTTCAATTTCAAATAAGCCCTGATCTTTTTGAATTTTATCACCTTCCTTTACCAGCAGAGAAACAACATCAGCCGATTCGATGTTCTCGCCAAGTTCAGGAAGTTTTAATTCTATTGTCATGTTAAACCTTAGAAAATATTCTTTTTATTAAAGTGTGCTATCTAACTTTCAAATCTATTTCATCCCTAAAGGGATTCTGATTATTTGGTGCAATCTTATTCTAAAAATATGTAATCCCTAACAGGATTAGTATTTTTCAATCCCAGAGGGATTAAATATTTGTAGAAAATGTAAATAAGAAAAAAACAAAAATCCCTTTAGGGATGACATAAAAAAACATTATTCTATTTTTAAAACATATTGCAGTGAATTGATTCCCACAATTTTTTTTTCATAATTTAAGACTGCATCGGATTCTTTTTATTAGGATTTATTCCCAGCTTCTTCATTGCTTTATCTAATTCTGCAGGTTTTAATTTCCCATCTTTTACTAACCCATTTAATGCAGCAAAAACAATATGCTTTGCATCAACCTCAAAGAAATCTCTGAGCGCCGCTCTGCTATCGCTTCTTCCAAATCCATCTGTCCCTAATGAATGCAGTGTGCGAGGAAACCATTTCGCGACCGAATCCGGTAATGTTTTTACGTAATCCGAAGATGCAACGAAAACGCCTTCTTCCTTAGCTAACATTTTAGAAATGTAAGTAATTTTTTGAGGTCCATTTGGATGAAGCAAATTCCATCGTTCAACTTCAAGCGCATCTTTTCTCAATTCTTTGTAGCTGGTAACGCTCCAAACATCTGATGCGACTTTATATTCTTCTTCGAGAATTGCAGCAGCTTTAAGGACTTCATTCAAAATTGTGCCGCTGCCGAAAAGCTGTGCTTTCATTTTTGCGTTCTTCTTATCGGACGCTTTGAACTTATACATGCCTTTCACAATTCCTTCTTTAACATTGCCGGGCATTTCAGGCATTGGATAATTTTCATTCATTACAGTGATGTAATAAAAAATATTTTCTTTATCTTCATACATTCTTTTTATTCCATCACGAATTATAACAGCAAGCTCAAAAGCAAAAGCGGGGTCATAAGTAACAAGAGTTGGCACAGAATAAGCAAGCAAGTGGCTGTGTCCATCTTGATGTTGTAGGCCTTCGCCGTTAAGAGTTGTTCTGCCTGCAGTTCCGCCGATTAGAAATCCTTTTGTTCGCATATCACCGGCTGCCCAAACAAAATCACCAATTCGCTGCATACCAAACATTGAGTAATAAATAAAGAACGGAATCATGTTGATACCGTGAGTTGCATAAGCAGTTCCGGCTGCAATGAATGATGAAACAGATCCCGCTTCCGTAATTCCTTCTTCCAGAATTTGTCCATTCTTTGCTTCCTTGTAGTAAAGCAAACTGTCTCTATCAACAGGTTCATAAAGCTGACCAACATGCGAGTAAATCCCAACTTGTCTGAATAAAGATTCCATTCCGAAAGTTCTCGCCTCATCGGGAACAATTGGAACAATATACTTTCCAATTTCCTTATCCTTTAAAAGTTTTGCAAGAATTCTCACGAACACCATTGTTGTAGAAACTTCTCTGCCTTCAGTTCCTTTATAAAATTCCTCAAAGATTTCTTCGGGAGGAGTTTTGATTGGACGAACATCACCCTTTCGTGATGGAACGAATCCACCAAGTTCTTGTCGTCTTGCTTTTAAATATTCCATTTCTGAACTATCGTCAGAAGGTCTGAAGAATGGTGCATTTGCAATATCATCATCGGAGATTGGAATGCCAAACCTGCTGCGGAATTCCTTCATCTCATCTTCATTTAATTTCTTCTGCTGATGAGTTATGTTCTTCC
>Ga0209342_10006093_pt1 | contig 12296 bp, 10 predicted proteins | sample RifCSP16_2_FD_184023 | JGI IMG/M metagenome (GOLD analysis project Ga0209342, IMG submission 184023) | Soil microbial communities from Rifle, Colorado - Rifle CSP2_sed 16_2 (SPAdes) (version 2) | ecosystem: Environmental > Terrestrial > Deep subsurface > Rock core/Sediment | place: Rifle... | reverse complement strand
GCCCGCCGGCACTCGACGAGTTGGGCCTCGTGTCCGCGCTCCGGGAACAAGCGATGCGCCAGGTCGGCGCGACCGGGGGATTGCGCTTCAGAATGGATGCGCCACTGGAGGGCCTTCCCCCCTTGTCGGCTGCCCTGGAGGTCGCCGCGTACTGGATCGCGCAGGAAGCGATTACGAACGTCATCCGTCACGCTCGCGCGCACGAGTGTCTCGTTCGTCTGTCGGTGATCAAGAATGGGAGCAGAGACAAGCAGGAGGCGACCGGCCACCCTCTCGGATTGCCTCGTCTGGAGCTGGAGATCGTGGACGATGGCATTGGCGCGCCGCGCGACATCCGCGCCGGCGTAGGGCTGACCTCCATGCGCGAGCGGGCGGAAGAGCTGGGCGGCGCATGTCTGATCGAAGCCAGGCCGACCGGCGGGATGCGGGTGCTGGCGCGGCTGCCGCTGCCGCCCGAAGTTACGAGCGAGAAGCGAGGTTCCTCGGAGAAACCTGGTTTCTGAATACAACCGCCATGGAACAATTTCGCATCCTGATCGCCGACGATCACACGCTCTTTCGGGAGGGCGTGCGCGCCCTGCTGGGCGCGGTCCCCGATTTGCAGGTAGTGGGCGAGGCTGCCACGGGCGAGGAAGCCATCGCGCAGGCCGCGGCGCTCGTGCCCGATGTGATCCTGATGGACATTCAGATGCCGGGCGTCAACGGGATCGAGGCGACGCGCCGCATCCTGCGCGCTAACCCGCACATCGGGATCGTCGTCGTCACCATGCTGGAGGACGACGACTCGGTCTTCGCCGCGATGCGCGCTGGGGCGCGGAGTTACATCCTGAAAGGCGCCGACAAGGTCGAGATGCTCAAGGCCATCCGCGCGGTGGCGAGCGGCGAGGCGCTCTTCGGCCCCGCCATCGCCAGCCGATTAATGAACTTCTTCCAGGGCCTCAGCGCGGCGGCAGACCAGGCCGCACTGACTCAGGCTTTTCCGGAACTGACCGACCGGGAACACGAAGTACTCGATTTGATCGCGCAGGGGCACAATAACAAAGAAATCGCCGAGCAGCTGGCCCTCAGCCCAAAGACCGTCAGCAATCACGTCTCCAATATCTTCAATAAGCTGCAAGTGGCCGACCGGGCGCAGGCGATCATCGTGGCCCGGCAGGCGGGCTTGGGGCGGAGTGAATTGTAGGTCGCGCTTGCAGCGCGACGCGCCCATGTTTCTCCGACGGTGGTGGCGGGCTACAAGCCCGCCTTACGTTCGCTACGTTCGCCCTCGCGCGCCAGCGCGAAACAGGCGAAGGCGCCCATCGTGAAAAAGGCGACGACGGCTAGCGCGCCTTCCTCCTGCACGCTGTAGCCGATGACAAACGAGAGCGCCAGCGCGCCGTACGCGATTAACGGGAGCGCGGCGAACAGGCGCGAACTCTCCCCCCACGGCCGCGGCGGCCAGTTCCGCGTCACCGCCCGATAAACCAGCAGGACGACAAACGAGGTCGCCATCCACCCGGCAAAGTTGCGCACTGGCACGCCAAAAAACTCGCCGGGCTGCTCCCACACCCACAGGCCGGTGCGGGCCATCTGTGGGTCGACCACCACATCCCACGCGGTCGCCACGATCGCGCCGACAAAGCAATTCAGCATAGCCCGGCCAAAGCTAGCCGTCCGGTCGCTGCCGTCGGCCAATCGCCCGGCGAGGGCAAAGGCCAGATAGATGACCATGAACCACGAGAGCGGGATGAGCACAGGAACACGGAAGAGCATGGGGCCGAGCCGCGGGCTGTAGTGGTAGCCGCCATAGACCCAGCCGGTCGCCACTCCCACGGCCTCAAAGGCCAGGCCGGCGACGAAAGCGACACCAAAGAAGACGAGCGCATGCCGCCAGCCGAGAGTCCACAGCGCGTGCCCGAGCGCAAAGGCCCACACGAACAGAGTAGAAATCGGGCCGAGCAGGCGGGGGATGGGCCAGCCGAGGAGAGGCTTGAGCGCGAAGAAAAAGATGGAAGCACCGTAGATCCCAAGAAGGCCGTAGACCCCGACTTGCCATAGAGTTTTCAGCAAGCCTGTCATGGCTCGCGGGCCAATTGACGCACCCGATCAGTCAGCGTTTGTGGATCCGTCCGTAACCCAAAGGCGGCCCTGAGTTGCCCGCGCCGGTCAATCAACAGGAAGGTCTCGGTGTGCGCCACGCCGTCCTGCGTCTTTTCGACATAGACGGCGTAAGCCGACGTGACTGACCTGACCTCGTCCGGGTCGCCAGTCAGGAAGTCCCAGCCGGAAAAATCTGCCCCCCACTTTTCGCCAAAGGCCTTGAGCACCGGCGGGGTATCCGTTTCGGGGTCAACCGAGATCGAGACCAGGGCCACATTCTTCCCAAAGTCGGGGCCAAGCCCCTCCTGCACGGCCCTGAAGGCCGCGGTGAGCAGCGGGCAGGTCGTCGTGCAGGAAGTATAGATGAAATCCATCAAGATGACCTTCCCGTGATAGTTGTGCAGACTCACGCGCTGGCCTGCCTGATTCGTCAGGGTGAAGTGCGGGGCCGGCGTCGGCTCAAGCTCTATGTTCGTCGCACTGCTCACCGACACGGCGCCGTGAGCATGGCCTCCATGCTCCGCGTTGGCTGCGAAAGTCGGGAGCAGCGGCGTCCCGCGCAAAACGGTCAGGACGCCAAGGGCAATCACCAACACCCCGGCGGCGCGGAGGAGCGTTGGACGCAGGCGCGAAGCACGCCACATGGCTAACGCCGTCCCCCCCAGCCCGATGGCGACGAGCATCGGGACCGTGCCCAGGCCAAAGGCGAGCATGGTCAGCATCGCCGCGAGGGGCGAGCCGGTTCCCGCCGCCGCGAGGGCAAAGGCATAGACCAGCCCGCACGGCAGAAAGCCGTTGAACAGACCGAGGAAAAACGCGCCCTGTAGGGGCGAGGCCCGTCCCCGCCCTAGCTGCGCCCCCGCCGCCTGCGCCCGAAAAGCCTGAAAGAATGGGCCGAGAAACGGCCCCAACCACAGGCCGGAAGACAGGCGGCCGACGAGGCTCTGCCCCGGCACGAGGCCGAGCGTTTGCAGGCCGACGACGACAATCAGCACGCCGGCCAGCGCCGAAAACGCGATTTGCGCAACGCGGATAGCCGGGTTGTCTAACATCGCCGCCCCGGCTAAACCAGCCGCCAGCCCAATAAAGACGTAAGTGAAGAGCTTTCCGGCATGATAGACGGTCATCCGCGCCAACGATGATCCGGCCTGGCCCGGCCGCGCCAGGCTCAGCGTGAAACCGCCGCACATGGCCGCGCAATGCACGGAGCCCATGAGGCTGGCGGTAAAGATGAGCAGGAGTTCAGAGGCGGTCATGCGTGACTCTTTCGTATTGCGTCGTGCGTATTCCGTACGGATTACTTCGAGTCAAACGTGTTCGTCACCCGGTCAAACGTGAGCGCATGAATCTGACCCGGCTCGAAGTGGATGGTCCGCTCGATGACGGTTTGCAGGTCGCCGCCGGAGTCGTCAGCGCTCAAACGGACGGTGTGCGCGCCCGGCGCCAGGAAGAATTTTTCGTAGGCGAACGACGAACCTTCCTGGCGCAAGCCCAGCGCCGAATAGGTCTGATCGAGGACAACCTGACCATCCACTTCCAGCTGCAGGCGCGTCGGATAGCGCCCCCCCGCGTGCTGCGCCTCGAGATACTTCTGCTGCTCTTCTGACGACAATTGTCCTAGCTCGATGCCGGACAGCACCTGCGCCTGTGCGCGCAATTGACCCTCGTTGCGCATCCCGAGTTGAAGCAAGCTCTCGTTCGGCTTGAATGGCTGATAAGGAATATCCGTGAACACCACCTGCACGGCGAGTACCAGCGCCAGCAAGGCGCTCGCCCGGAGATAATGAACCGGCTTGACATCCCTGAACGGGTTGGAGACCTCCGCCTTCGTCGCCTCCCGCAGCCGGGCTGGCTCAGGCGCGGGTTTGAGCGCCTGCGCGAACTCATTGGGCGGCAGGAACAGGGTGCGGACGGGCGCGCCCACGTAGCCGCGCTTCAGCTTGGGCTGCCTCGCGCGTTTCAAGCGCGCCTCAATCCACAGGTTGCCCTCCCGCTGCGCGCAATCGCTCGCCGGGCAGCCGACCACCGCTACCTCCGCCGCGCCGGCCTCAAGCGCCTGGCCCACCACGTTCGGGTGCAGCACGCCGACGCAGGGCATGACAATCGTGACGGGTGATGGACCTCGGGCGGCGCGCCTCTCGCCGCCCGTCCTGCGCCGCTGTTCCGCGCCGTACGCGCCGTGCCGCTCGCAAGTGAAGATCACCTTGACCGGGCCGCCCGCCGCCTTGTTCGCCGCACGGATGCGCGCCACGACGGATTGATAGTAAGCCGCCGCCGCCAGGTCGGTGAGGCTCACGGCCATGCCATCGCACGAGCCGACGCAGATGCCGCACGAGACGCACAGGTCAGGGTTTTCAATCGCGATCAGCTTGTGAGGCTTGCCGTCGGTGCGCGGCAGCATCACGATGGCGTTGTACGGGCAATCCTCGGCGCACTTGGTGCAGCCGGTGCAGATGTCCTTGTCAATTACCACCCGGCCCGGCTGCTGCCGGCGCGATCCGCGCAGAAGCCAGGGCACAGCCGTCACCAGCGCGAAGATGGCTGTCGTCGCACTCCAAAAGTAAACGGGGTTCACCCGCAGCGTGAGGGGCAGATAGAACAGGAAGAACGGGTCGAAGGTCAAATGTCCGGGCAGGCGGCCCAGGTCGGCTTCCAGCGCGCTCCGCGCAGGCCACAGGAGCGCACCCACCACGAGGACCAGGCCGGAGGCGATCATGAAAAAGCGCGGAGGCAGGAACTTGGCCCGGCTCAGCCGGAGGATGTGGAACCAGTAGAACAGGCCGATCACCGTGAACAACGCGATGTGCGCGAAGAGCAGCAGGAGGAAGAACGACCAGGCCTGCTGCGTCGCTTCATTCGTCAGGAAGGTGAGCGTGAACGGAATGCCGACGGAGGGGAAGGTGTTGATGGCGCGGATGACCGTGTCGAGGATGAGCTGTGCGCGCTCGTCCCACACCAGCCAGTAGCCGGTGAGACCCTCGAACCACAACGCGCCGAGCATGAGCATGCCGGTCAGCCACGCCAGCCAGCGCGCGTTGCGGAAGCGGTCCTGAAACAACGTGCGCAGCGCGTGAAAAACCGTGGCGATGACCGCCGCGCCCGAGGCGTAGCGGTGCACGCCCCGCATCATGCGCCCGATCCACAACCCATGCTGGTCAATCGCGCCGACCGCCTCGTAGGCGACGCCCGTGCCGAGGCCAGGGGCGATGTAGAAGATGGTCAGGTACAGTCCCGTGACGGCAACGGCCAGGGTGAAGAAAACGGCGAGGGTTCCGGTGTGATAGAAGGGATTGAGCTCTTGCGCGCCGATGAGCCGGTTGACCAGGCTCTCGAAGGCGAGCGCGATTCTCTCCATCCAGACGAGCCCTGCGCGGCCGCTGATCGGGGGCCGCGCAGCCCAGGGCCAGTGCGCCGCGCCGCCCCAGGGCGGCGCCGGCTGTTCAGCGCCGGAGCTTACCGCCTGCCACTCAGCTTCGTGTTCTTCTTCTTCCTCCTCCACGACAGGCGCGGGGATGCAGTCTTTCTCCGGTTCAACCAACTGCGCCAAATTCTTCCACGAAGGTCTTCTCATTTGTCACCATCTCCGGCAGCGGGCGGTGAGCCAGGCGCAGCGAGTTGGCGACGACGAACAAATTGCTGACGACCATCGCCAGCGCCGATACGATGGGATGCAACACCCCCACCAGGGCCAGCCCGACGCCGAGCACATTATAAACGAACGCCCACCACAGGTTTTGTCGAATAGTACGATAAGTTTTCTGCGCGAGCTCCACAGTCCAGGCCACCTGGCGCAGGTCAGAACCCACGAGACTCACGTCGGCGGCCTCGCGGGTGACGTCCACCCCGCACCCGAGCGCAATGCCCACGTCGGCGTGCGCCAGCGCAGGCGCGTCATTCAACCCGTCGCCGACCATCGCCACGGCGCCGTCCTGCCCCTGCGCCTCGTTTAACAACCGCACCTTGTCTTCCGGCAACAGCCAAGCGTGGACGGCGATGCCGAGGCGGCGTGAAAGCCCATCTCCCGCCGCGCGGTCGTCGCCGGTCAACGCCTCCACGGTCAACCCGCTGGCGCGGAGTTGTCCAATCGCCTCCTGCGCCTCCGGGCGGATCTCCTCGGCAAACCCCAGAAGCCCGCGCACCGCGCCATCCCAACCAAGGCAAGTGACCGTACGGCCCTTGGCCTCCAACTGTGTTTTCGCGGAAACAAGGTCTTCGTGTGTTGGCCAGCGGAGGCGCTCCATGAAGCGCGGACTGCCAACGGCGACGTCGAGTGACGCCCGCTCGCTGCGCTTGGAGCGCGTCGCCAAATGACGCGTGACGAGTGACGAGTGATGTCCGCTCGCTGCGCTCGGGGCGCGTCGCGAAATGACGCGTGACGAGTCGCCGTCCATTGTTCCTCGCACGCCGAGGCCGGGGAATGCGTGAAAATCGTGGACGGAATGGATGGCGATGGCGTGTTCGCGGGCATGGGCCACAATGGCCTTGCCCAACAGGTGCTCCGAAGCCGCTTCCAGCGAGGCCGCACGGCTCACAAGTTCTTGGATCTCCGCCTCCGTCCCAGTGATTCCCACCACTTCAGCCAGCCTGAGAGTCCCCTTCGTCAACGTCCCGGTCTTGTCAAAGAAGACGGTCTTGACGCCCGCCAGTTTCTCCAGCGCCTCGGCGCTGCGGATGAGCACCCCACCCTCGGCGGCGCGCCCCATCCCGGCCCAGATCGCCAGCGGGGTGGCGACGCCGAGCGCGCACGGACAGGCGATGAGCAGGACGGCCAGCGCGACCATCAATCCCTGCCCCACGCCGTCGCGCCAGCCCCAGTAAGCGAAGGCCAGCGCACTAAGCAGGACCACGAGGGGGACGAACACCGCCGAGACACGGTCCGCCAGACGCTGAATCGGGGCGCGGCGGACCAGCGCGTCGCGCAGCAATTGGACGAGGCGCGCCATCACGCGCTGCTCGCCCACGCCGGCCGCCCGGATGACGAGCCGACCGTCGAGGTTGACTGTGCCGGAAAAGACTTTCGCGCCCGGCTCCTTGAAGGCCGGCTCAGCCTCGCCTGTGATGGAGGCTTCATTCACACTACCCGCGCCCTCAACAACCTCGCCGTCCACCGGGATGACACCACCAGGCCGCACGAGGACTTCCTCCCCCAGCGTGACGGTCATCGCGGGGACTTCCACTTCTGCGCCATCCCGCCGCACCCAGGCGGTATCCGGCGTCCGGGCCAGCAGGGCTTGCAAGGCCTCGGAGCCGCGGGCGCGGGCGCGCAGTTCCAGATAATGCCCGGCGGTCACGAAGACGAGAATGGTGGTGGCCGTGTCAAAGTACACCTCGCCGCCCGTGGCGATGCCATACAGCGAAGCCAGGTAGCCCGAGAGGCTTCCCAACGCAATCAAGGCATCGGTGCTGATGCGCCGCTGGCGCAAGCCCTGCCAGGAACTGCTCAAAATGGGCGGGATGAGCGCCAGCATCGCCAGCGTGGAGCCGATGAGCATGTTGAGCTTGAACAGCAGGACGATGCCCGGCGGGAGGCCGGGAGCGCCCCCAAAGAGCGCCGCTCGCGCCCAATCGGAGTACAGGAAAGCGCTCATCATCATCGTGTCCATGCTGAACACGAGGCCGAGCGCGAGGCGGGTCAGCACCTTCCAGGCCTCCTCGCCTGGGTCGGTTTGCCCGAGATCAATGCAGCAAGAGGTGAATTGCCACTCCGGGGCGGCGAGGGGTGTGGAGCAGGCGGCAGGGAGCGTTGGTTGCATGGCGCAAGAGGAACAAGGGGGCAGGGGGTGCGGGGGCGCAGGGGTGAATTATCCGCGCACCCCTGCCCCTCATCTCCCGTGCTCCCTGGCTATGCCATTCATTAAAAGATTGGCGCTCAATCTCCCGCCGCGCCAACAAAGACCGGCTTGGCGACCGGGCGGGGTTTCTCCACCTTGCGGAGCAGCGACCAGAGCAGGATGGCGACGAAGAGCGCGCCGCCCAGCGCCGCAATGCCCGCGCCAATGCCCATGACGACCATGGGCTTGAGCCAGGCCACGCCGGTCACCGCCGCGTCGTACGTCTTACGCGGCGCGCCGAGATCGCCCGCGCCAAGCAACCCAGCGACGAGCAGCATGATGCCGCCCGCGAACAGGTAGGGCTGAACCACCGCCACCCTGCGCCAGACCACCTGGCGGTTCACGCTCGAGAGCAGATGATAGGCGAGGCCCATGAACGCCAACGTCACGCCGCCGACGACCACGCTGTGGTAGTGGGCAGGGGTGCGGAGCGTGCCGTGCCGCACTGCCGGATGGATGTAGAGGCCGAAGGCGAACAACGCCGCCGAGAATGCGAAGGCCATCACGCGCGGCTCGTTCCACGGCATACGCCTGAGCCAGGGTGCAGCGCGTGTCGCCCCCGCGGCGCGCCACACCCAGATGAGAATCATCGGGCCGAGGAACATGATCGGCAGGCTGAGGCCGACGTCGAGCAGGATGCTCCACGCCCGGTGTTGAGTCACAGTGATTGGGTCATAGAAAAAGTAAGGCAGCGGCGTCACCAGCGGGAAGGCGGCGAAGAGCATGAACAGCCCTTTGGCCAATTTCTGATTGACCTTCGGCTCGCCGAGAAAAACGCCGATGAGCGTGTACCACACGACGACCATCGTGGCCGAATTGACGTACTGGAACGAGTGCCCCATGCCCCAGAACATCGCCTGATAGTAGTCGTAGATCGGCCGGCCGTTCGCGCCGAGGCCCAGGCGCAGGGCCGCCACGCTCAGCGCCGTCAGGCCGGTGAGCATGGCCACCGCGGCGCACGCCATGCCATAAGCCGTCAGCGGCAGGGGGCCAGCCGCGCGGTCACGCCTGAGGACCGCGGCAAGGTAATTCGCCGCCGTGACGCCTATCCCGGCCACAAACGTGACGAAGCCGACGAAGAACAGCGGCGTATCTAGCAGGGGCACGTAGTCGTTCATCACATCCTGGCCCTGGAACCGCGCCAGGGGGATGGAGATGAGGACGACCCCGGCCAGCGCGATGATCAACCCGCTCCAGCCCACGCGGCGGTTCAGCGGCAGTCCGGCCCGTCCGGCGGCGTACGTCCAGACGGTCGAGATGAAAGCCAGCAGCCAGATCGTCAGCGCGAAAGTCACGTGCCCGACGAGCATGACGTGGAAGGCGCGCGCCGAGGGCAGCAGGCGCACCCCAGGCGTGCGCGTCATCGCCACGGCGAAGGCCAGCGTGCCGGCGATGGCCGCCGCGCTGATCGCGTACAGCAGCCAGCTATAGAGGAGTTTGCGGTGGGCGGAAGTGAGTTCGAGGGATGATTTCATGGTTTCACTCTGGACGTGGTGCGTATTGCTTATTCCGGTGAGTCTCGTCTACGCCTACGCAACGCGCACCACGCCACACGCTACCGAAGCCCCCACGCCTGCGCAAGTGTGATCCAACTGCCAAACCAAAGGAAACCGATCCAGATGAGCAGGAGGAACACCAGCACCGTCGTGCCGGGCGCTTCAGGGCCGCTATGTTTCTTTTCCATCGGTTCTTTTCTCCTTCATATGACAGGTGAGGGGCGGCGCGTGATGGGAGGTGCGTCACGCGCCGTCCGTCATTCTGCTTACGCTTCCAACGGATTCAGCGCCCGCGCCTCACGCTTAGGCATGAAGAGCGAGCCGACGCATACAACCACGTACATGATCCCGCCCGTCACGGCGATGAGCGCACCAATTCCCGCAAAGACGAGCATCAGATTCATCAGGGGCTGAACGTCCACCGGGATAGTCACGCCGGAGAATGTCACATCCCAATGGCGGCGCGGCGCGCCCAGATACCCGGCCCAAGTCATCGCGATGGTCATGATGATCAAGCCAATGCCGTACACCCAGGGCTGCCAGCGCACCAGGAATTTTCCGAACAGTGGGCGGCGAAAGACCAGCGGGATGACGTAGTAGGTGAAGCCCATGAAGGCCAGCGTCGTCCCGCCGACGACCGTGGCGTGGAAGTGGCCGGTGATGCGCCAGGTGTTGTGGGCGAGCATGTTGAGCTGGCCCGCGCCCAGCACCACGCCCGTCGGGCCGCCGATGAAGCCGAAGATGAACAGCGAGAACATCAGCGCCGCGAAGCCCGGCTCTTTCCACGGCGCGTTCAGCAGCCAGCCGAACAGGCCCTTGTTGTAGCCCTTTTGCCGCAGGGCAACCTCAACCGCCGCCGGGATGGAGAAGGCGTGGATCAGGCTGCCCAGCACTGCCAGATACATGGCATAGCTGGTGTTGAAGAACTTGGCCGCTGAGCCCAGCCCTGGATCCACCAACAGGTGGTGCATGGAGCCGAGGTTGATGAACAGGATGTACAGGAAGAAGGCGAAGCGCGAGAGTTTCTCGTTGACCGGTTTCGCGCCGACGGTGAGCGTCGCCAGCGAGTACCAGATGGCGATCATGGCCGAGAGGTTGACCTGCTGCGCCGAATGGCCGAAGCCCCAGAAAGTCACGCGGTACGCGCCGGGGTCCACCTCGCCGATGCCCAACGACCACAGAAAAGTGGGGATAAGCGCGACCGCGCCGCTGAACAGCGTGAACAGCGCAATGATACAGGCGGTGAGCAGGCCAAAGACCGCCAGCGGGATCGAACCTTCGTAACGCTGCTCGACTTTGGCCATCACCAGCGTAGCGAGGAAGAGGCAGCAGGCCAGGATCGCGCCGACGGCGAACAGGATGTAACCCAAGTAGAACGACCAGTGGGCCTTCATCGGCGGATAGGCGCTGAACATCACATCGGCCCGGCCCCAGAGGATGACGGCGTTGACCATGACCGCGCCGACGAGCATGAGCACATACGCCACCCACGCCAGCCGCGCGCCGACCAGCCGCGCGTTCAACAGCACACACGCGCCGAAGTACAACCCGCCGACTTCAAAGAACACCATCCAGAACACGAGCATGTTCATGCCGTGCGCGGTGAGCAGGCGGTAGAACCAGTTTGCGGACAACAGGTGGATGTCGGGCCAGCGCGTCAGGCCGATGAGCAGAGCGTAGGTGCCGCCCAGCGTCAGCGCGACGATCGCCGTGACCGCGTTCCAGATGATCAGCCGTTCGGCCGCGAGGTCCACCTTAAACGTGGTGACCGGGCACACGCGGAACATGGACTGGGTGCCGGAAAACATGTTGGGAGCTGTGATAGCCGCCATGGGTTAATCTCCTTTGGGCAGGTTGGGCAAGCCCGGGTGCTTGTCCAACTACCTCACGATGATTTTGCCGGTCATCAGGTGGTGGCCGAACTGGCAGAACTCGTTGCACCACACGCTATACTCGCCGGCCTGCGTCGGCGTGATCTGCATGATATAGTCGTAGCCGGGGAAGATCTGCAGATTCAGATTGATGGGCTGAATGGACAGGCCGTGCTGAACGTCAATCGAGGAGACGTGCAGCTTGTAGGTCTGGCCCGCTTCCAGCTCGAGGATCGGCGTCCATTGCCACTGGCGCCCGACGAGGTAAACGTCGCTGCCGGGCTGCGGGTGGACGATCGGGATGCCGTTCTGCTCGCCAACCTGGTTGGCCTCCACGAAGGCGTCGGCTAGCGTCTTGTACTGGGCGGTCGTCAGCCGCACAGCGCGGGTCGGGAGGTTTTGGGCGCCGAGGAAATACCAGCCGATCAGCATGAAGAACATGAAGAAGCACCACACGGCCGCGATGGTCACCCACAGGCGTTCCTCGCGTCCGAGCGGCTTCCACCAGACTCGTTCAGGGGTATATATTGCCATCGGATTTTCCTTTCGGGACTACGGATGAAACACGGGGATGACCGATGTGTGCCACAGCCCCCAGATGAGATAGAAGGCCGTGGGAACGACCAGCCCCAGCATCAGGAGCAGAAACACGTCATCGAAAATGACCTGCCCGATGGGGATCTTCTCCTTCGGCGGCGCGGAGCTTTCCTGGGTAGGTTTGGGTTGATCTGCCATGCGCTTTCTCCTTCTAATGAGTGTAAGGCTTCAAAAATGCGGAAGCGTGAGGCTGCCCCCACCCTCCTGCACACGATTACCGGACTGCCACATCCACGATCATGCCCAGGAATAAGAACAGCAGGTAATAACTGGAGAGTTTGTAATTCCGCCAGGCTGCCGGGATTTCCGGCCGGCGCAGCAGACGCCAGGACGAGGCGACAAACGCGCCGCCCAACAGCAGCGCGACGGCGAGATAGACCGGGCCGAGGTCGCGCGTCAACACTGGCACAAGCGAAACG
>Ga0209342_10006091_pt1 | contig 12297 bp, 22 predicted proteins | sample RifCSP16_2_FD_184023 | JGI IMG/M metagenome (GOLD analysis project Ga0209342, IMG submission 184023) | Soil microbial communities from Rifle, Colorado - Rifle CSP2_sed 16_2 (SPAdes) (version 2) | ecosystem: Environmental > Terrestrial > Deep subsurface > Rock core/Sediment | place: Rifle... | reverse complement strand
GACCGTGGCGGGCATCAGTCCCCTCCCCCCTCCGCGCGGTCCGCGCACTCGTTGCACTGGTAGTGCCGCGCCACGTCCAGCGGCGTCAGCCGGTTCTTCGTCCCACACGTCGGGCACGGCCGGTTCCGCGGGTTCCGCTTCGTCGCCGCCCTGAGCGCCGACCGCCCGCCAGGCTCCGCGAACCCCACCCCGTCGATCAGGCCTCCGTCGTCGTCCTCGTCGTTCCTCATGGGATTCTCCCCTCGGTCCACAGGAGCAGCGCGATCAACGTCCACCAGAACCCGACGGCCACCGCCCAGATCATGTCCCTCATCACCAGCACCGCGGGCACCGCACCTCGGCCACCCACGTCCCGTCCTCCTTCAGGATCGCGTCCACGAACCACCCACCCTCCTCGCGCATCGCGTCCACGCCCTCTGCCCTCGGGTCCGCTCCGCACCCGCCGCACACCACGTCCGACTCGTTGATGATCTCCGCCCGCTCCGGCTCCCGGCTCTGCTTGTCGTGCTCCATGGCTTCCTCCTCGGCCCGCGCGTCGCACAGGTTGTGCGAGCCCGCGGCGTTGAGCGCGCCCGCGTCGCCGCCGCATCGGTGGCAGCGCATCAGATCAAGCCCCGTGTCCCTCTTCATGGCCCCCTCCTTCACCCATCCTGTATCTTATCGCATACTCATTGTCAAGCGAAAAGTGAGGACCCCCAGTCTCCCAAAGTGGCGCCTACCAGCTAAACTTTCTCAACTAGATCGCCATACCGCATCATCACCGCAACTGCACCGCACCATCAGTGCAGCCAAGTTGTTGATGTCTCCCTGGCACCAATGGAGTTATCCACAGACAACAGACCAGCCGGTCTGAGGGAGTTGGATAACTCGTGTGTAAGACAGGATAAAACACCATCAAATCAATCAGCCAACTACACCGCACCGGCGGCGTTCGGAAGAGGGAGAGTAGATTTAGAGGTAGATTTAGAGGTAGATTTAGAGAGAGACAGCGCGCGCGCGAGGACATCGCTTTTGAGCCCCGCGCTTGGTGCGCGGTCTCTTGAGTGTGTAAGACTCAAGCTTCCTCCAGACAGACTCCGGGCCGAGGTCGGAACTGGAAGGCGCGGTCCCGGCTCGCCCGGCTTGACCAGCAAGCCCGAACCCCCATCGGTTGTGGCCCACGGGCCATCTCAAGGCGATACGCCGCGCAAACCCGCGAAAACACTGGTAACGGCCCATAATACCTGTTACGTGCCGGCTCGCCCGGGAGCAATCTGGCTAAAAACTGTGCAGTCGAGCTCGCGCTGGGCTAGCGTATCCGGCGCTAGGCGAGCGGAAAGGGGCATAGGCGCCACGATCGACCTCCGAGACGACCCCCACTACCAGCTCGAGGCAGATCGAGCCTCCTGCGACCAAAAGGCACACCCCCGGGGGGGAGGGGCGGGCCCGCGGGGGCCGTGAGTGGTGAGATGGGGGTCTCCATCTGCCCGCACCAGGTTTTGCTTTTGCCGCACCGTGTCAACAAAAAACCTGTAAGCAAGTGAGGATGGGTTGGGGGTTAGGGATTGGGGAGCGTGAGGAGATTCGGGCGCACGGGGCTGCGGAGTACCCGTTCGAGTCGTGCGGGATGGTGCTGGTGCGTGACGGGGACGGCGAGCGGGTGGTGCTGAAGTGCGAGAACGTGGCGCGCTGGGTTGAGAAGGAGTACGTCGTGCATCCGGACGATCTCAGGCGGGGCATGATTCTGGTTGGGGAGGGGTTTCGTTTGGCGGTGATCTACCACAGCCACGTGGACGGGCCTGCGACATTTTCCATGGAGGACAGGCGGCGGGCGATACTAGCAGGGGTTCCGCGTCATCCCGAGGTGCTGTACCTGGTGACGTCGGTGTACGCGGGGGCGGCGATGGAGACGCGGGGGTATCGGTGGTTGGAAGGGTCGAGGTGCTTCGAGGAGGTCGTGGAAGCATGATTGAGGGGAACGCGGCGCGTCAAACAAACGGCGGTTCTCGCTTGTTCCGCGACGTGGATTCTAGTCACGCACCGCGTCATACGTGCGTGACGCGGTGTGCCTCGTGGAACGTGCGACACTTGGCGGCGAGGAGGTGGTGATGACCAGGGACGCCACGACCTGCGGTCACCTCGGTCCCGCGTGCGTGCTCTGCGGGTTCTGCCACGCCTGCCACACCTGCCACACCGCGCTCCAGCCGGGTGTCCGCCCAGCCCCGGGCTGGGTGGTGCTCTATCTGGCGGGGCTCTGGATCGCGTTTGGGGTCGTGCTCTTCGCTGCGGTGTGGGCGGTCTCCGCCTGGGGTGGCGAGGCGACGCTCGAGCAGCGGGTCCAGGCGCCGCCTGGGTCCTCGGTGGAGCTCTCGGGCCGGGTCCGGCTCAAGGAGCCCTTCCGTGGGCGACCGGAGGAGGCCGGGCCCTGCCTCACCGGTATCTATACCGGCCCGGTGGCCGCCGCGCCACCGCTGGTGGACGTCCCGGCGTGGGATCCCTTGTGCCCGCGCCTGCGCCTGGCCTGGGCGCTGCTCCTCTTACTGGAGTCAGGCGCGCTCCGCCTGCCGCCGGGGGTCGCGCCGTGACACTGGCGCTCCTGAACTGGACGCTCCTGGGCGTCGTCATCGGGCTGGCGCTCGTCGGGGCCCTGACGGTCGTGTTCGTGTCGGTCGCGCTCCTCAAGATGCTCCGCGAGGACCGCGCCCGGCGCCGCGGGGCCGCGCGCTGAGACCGGGTCCACGCGCGCGCGACGATGGCCCGAGGATCGAGGGCCCGAGCCCCGCGTGGCTGCACGAGCACGCCGCCGCCCTGATCGCCTCCCTGCGGAGGCACGAGCAGAACGTCCTCCTCGACTTCTACGCCGCCATCCTCATGAACCCGCCCGACGAGACCCACTGGCTACAGGCAGCCGACCCACCAACCGCCCGGGGTCCTGAGCCCGTCGTGGGCGAGAGTGACGATCTGGTCCCGACGCTCGTGGACCTCGCGCGGCAGGACCGCCGCGCGGACTTCGACTTCCTGGCGCGCGCCAACGGCGTGACCCGTGAGACCCTCGATTCGCTGTGGAACAACCTGAAGCGCCGACTCCCACCCACGGAGGCTCCCCCATGCGTGTGATCCTCGCCGTCATCGGCGAGTGCCCGATCACGACCGGCGATCTGCGCGGCTTCCCGCGCGCGGGGATTCCCGGCATCGAGCGGCTGACGAGCCTGACTGGGTGGCGCCCACGGATCTCACTTGAGGAAGGACTGCGGAGAACCTGGGAGGCGTATCGATGACCCTCCGCGACTTCCTCTACTACGAGGAGCCCGGCGTCACGTTGTACTGCGGAGATTGCCGGGACGTGCTGCCGCTGCTGGAGCCGGTGGACGTGGTGGTGACCGATCCTCCGTACAGCGGCGGGCGTCCCGAGGGCGAGTTCGCGGTGAGTGGCAACATCGCCGTCTCTCTGCATCTAGCGAGCGAGAAGGCCCCAACGGCGTGCGTCTTCGGAACGTCAAGCGGACGCGGGCAGGAGTTCTTGAAGTCGAGCATCCGCGCGCTGCCGCATTCGCGCACGCTCGTCTGGCGTCGGCGCTACATCAACAGCCCGGCCGCTGGCCCGTGGCGCTGGGATGTAGTGCTGATTCAGGTGTTCGGGCGCGGGGCATTCGGTCGTCCGGGCGAGAGTTCCATGATCGAGACGGACGGCACGCAGGCCCTCGCGCGCGAGTTCGGTCACCGCGCTCCCGTACCAGTCGAGGTCATGCGCTGGCTTTATAAACCGTTCGCGCCGGGGACGCTGCTTGACCCGTTCGCGGGCTCCGGGAGTTCACTCGAGGCGGCCAAGGATCTCGGCGGCAAGTGGATCGGCATCGAGATCGAGCCGAAGTACTGCGAGATCGCGGTGAAGCGCCTGCGCCAAGAGGTGCTCCCGCTGTGATCCTCACCGTCCGCCGCATCATGAAGACGCTCGACGCCCTCGAGCACGCGGAGCCCTGCGCCACCCACAGCGCGGGGGCGCTGGGGGCGTGCTCGCGCTGCCAGCGCGTCATCTGCGTCCTGTGCGAGCGGTCGTGCCCGAACCACCGGAGGGTCCCAGCCACGCCCCCCCAGGAGGCTCCCCATGGACCATGACACCCTCGGGCGGTTGCTCGTGCGCGTCGGCGACCCCGTCGTCCACCAGATCCTGACGATGCTGCACGAGCGCGTGATGACGCTCGAGGCGGCGCTGCTAGAGGAGCACGAGGTCGATGATGAGGACGACAACGATGCCTGACGCGAACCCGCTCGAACTCGTGCCGCTGGACGACCTCGTCGGCGAGCTCTTCCGCAGGAGCGACGTGGCCGTCCTCGCCCTGCTCGTCGATCTCGGCGGCCAGCAGACCCAGGAGCGGCGGATGACCAAGGGGCACATGCGCGTCGCGCAGGGGCTCGCCTTCGGTCTCATGGTCGAGTGCGAAACGACGATCCGACAGAGCTCGCGCGAGGGTTGCGATGCCTGAGCCCGAGATCCGCTGCTGGAAGGACCCGACGTGGGAGATCGGCATGTCGGCCGGGCGGCGCACGATCCGCCTGATCCTCCACCACCCGGCGACCCATGCGCGCCTGGGCTCCGGCTTCTTCCCCGCCGACACGCCGGCGGACGAAGCCGCGTCGCAGGCGCGCCTCATCGCGTGGGCCAACGCGCTCGCGCCGGAGGGACGGCCGTGAAATACCGGAAGAAGCCCGTGGTGATCGACGCGCTCCAGTACGACGGGACCAACCATGAGGCGGTCGGCGAGTTCGCCGGGCAGGCCGTGTCGCTGGAGGACGGCACCCTGTACGTGCGGACGCTGGAGAACCGGCGGTTGGAGGCCGACGTCGGCGACTGGATCATCCGGGGTGTGGCGGGAGAGTTCTATCCCTGCAAGCCCGGCATCTTCGCCGCCACGTATGAGCCCGTCGCGGAGGTCAGCAGACTCCAGGGTCTCCCGTGGTGATCCGAGTGCAGACGTGAGCCGTGTCACCTATCGGGGTCCCCGCCCCGAGCTCGTCCCGTCGCTGCCGCTGCCGGTCGGGGACTTCTACGTGGGCGCGACGACCGACGAGATCCGCGTGATCTCGTGGGCGACGGGGCGGCCGACCGCGGCGACAGTCTGGAACCACTACCCGCCCGTCCTCCGCCCCGGCGTCCCGGCGCAGATGCCCGCGCTCTTCGCAGTGGGTCTCGCCATGATCCGTCGCCGGCCCTCTCCGTGGTTCGAGGTGCGGTTGAGCCGTGGCGAGTGGCGCGAGTGTTGCGCGCGCGTCCCGGGGCTATGGCGCTATAACCGCCGCATCCTGCTGACGCCCCGCCGCCGACGCCTCTTCCGGGCTCATGTCCAGCGCCAAGCCTCTCGCCGGGGCGACGACCCGTGGTCCGCGCGCCCGCTCATCCTCTCCCGTCTTAGGTGGTCCTCCAAGCAGATCGCTGAAGTCTACCTCGGCGAGAGGAAGCCGATGTACGCGAACGGGGAGCTGGTGTACGCTCCTCCCGGGTGGAAGGAGATCGAGCGACCCGATCCGTCGCCGTTGACCAAGGCCGACCTGAACGACGCGAAGGGGATCCTGCCATGAATCGCGATGACCTCATCACCTGGTTCACCTACCACGCGCCCACGCCAGATCAGCTTCCGAAGTACGAGGCGATCCGGGCCGCCGCGCTCGTGTTCGCGGAGGTGGTCGTTCAGAACACGCCACCATCGGCCGACCAGACGGTGGCGATCAGGAAGATCCGCGAGGCCGCGATGATCGCCAACGCCTCGATCGCGTGCGAGCGCGTCGAGTAGTGAAAGTCGGCGAACTGATCGGGCTGCTCTCGAAGTTCGATCCCGACCGGGAGATCCTGATCTGTGGCCCGGTCCATCCAGACTTCGACTATTACAATGGAGCCGACGTGTTCAAGGCCGAGGGCACACTGAAACTCATCGGCCGGACAGAACTCGAGGAAAGACACGAATGATCTCCGACCGGAAACTCGCCAAGACCGAGAACCTCCTGGATCTCCCCATCGTCGAGGTGGGAAGGAGAGAAGACGATGCCGCCCAAATCGAAGGCGATGCAACGATTCATGGGTGGGTGCGCCCACGACCCGCAGCACATGAAGGGGAAGTGCCCGGCGCCCGCGATCGCGCGTGAGTTCGCGCGGGCGCCCGGCGGCACGACGAAGGGGCTGCCGGAGCGCGTGAAGAAGAAGGGGAAGCGGTGATGGGCTGGCTCAGTGAGTGAGCTGGAGCAGGCGCTCTGGGTGCTGACCCTCCTGGGCGTCACCGTGGGGCTCCTCGTGCTCTTCACGTGGCTCTGCGCCACCTACCCGCGGAGGCCCCGTCGTGGCCGACTTCCATAGGAACCTCTACGGCTCGACGCCGGCGACCACCGAGCAGATCAACGAGATCGTCCGGGGCGCCACGATCAGGGAGATCCGCCAGCCGAAGTTCATCGACCCGGACTCAGGGGGCGAGGGCGTCTGGCTCGAACTCGTTGGCTTCGACAGCCTCATCTTCATCGCTACGCCGACGGTGGCGACCCCGCTCTGGGAGGCGCACTACGACGCGACCGGCGTGCCCGCCGCCACCCTCGACCTCGCGCTCATCGGTATCCTCGGCGCCGCGATCCTGGAGTTTCCGCTGATCTGCGAGCAGGTGAAGAAGGCCCCGATGGTCGGCATCCGCCCGGCGACCTTCGAGGACACCACGGGGGGCGAGGTCCGGCGCGTGGACCTCGGCGACGGCGAGGCCCTCGTCTTCCACGCCCACGCGCCCGGCCAGGGCCTCATCCTCGTCCCCGGCCGGCCCCGCGCCACCGCGACCGTCCAGCCGTTCCTCGTCCACCGCCGGAATAGCCGCCTCAAGGGGCTCCCGAACAACTAGCCCGACGGCTGCGACACCCGGGCCTAGCCAGTGACAGGCTATGGCTCGGACGCCCGCGCCCTCAACGTGGTTTCTCTGCCCCAAAGGCGACTCCCTCGCCCTCGCGGGGCTCGGTGAGCCCGTCGTGGCTGTCCCGTGCCCCTACCATCCGGACCAGGTCATGCGGCCACTCGCCGAGGCGCCAGCGTGAGAGGGGTTCCCGCCCAGGGTCGGCGGCTGACCAAGATCCAGGTCAAGGAGGTCCAGCTCTTCTGGGATCGCTTCTTCACGTCCGAGACGTACCGCGAGAACGTGAAGGAGCGGATCCTGAATGGCAAGGCGCCCCACATGGAGGTGCTCGGGCACCACATGACCTACGGCAAGCCCAAGGAGACGCTGGCCTTCGAGGCACCTGGCGACGGCATCTTCGTCCTCCAGATCGGAGGCACCATCGTCAAGGCGCAGGCCCTCGAGGACGGGACGGTCAAGACGCTGTCGCAGAAGCAGTTGCCAGCCAGAACTGAGGCGGACGGGCCGGCCACAGATGCCTGAAGTGACGTTCCACGCGACGCCGACGCAGCAGAGGTACATCGACTCCCGCGCCTACATGGTGTTCCTCATGGGGCCGAGGGGCGAGGGCAAGACCGTCTCCTCCGTCTTCGCCTCGCTCGCCCACGCGCTGCGCCACTCCGCCGACCTCTGGCCCGTGCGCTGGGCCGTCATCCGTGACACGCTGGAGAACCTCAAGCTCACGACGATCGCGTCGATTCGCACCTGCATCCAGAAGTACAAGATCCCTTCCGAGGGTCACGAGCTGATCGAGCCGAAGATCATCCGCCTCGGGATGCGCGCCTCCAACGGCGCCTTCATCCCGATCGTCGAGTTCAACTTCTTCGGTCTGGATCAGCCGGCCGACGCGAACCGGCTCCAGGGCTTCGAGGCCGGTGGTGCTTGGATCGAGGAGCCCGCGCCCGCCGCCGACCTCTCGTCCGGCGTGCCCGAGGACGCGCTCCTGTCCGTGACCTCGCTCCGGCAGGAGGGCATCGAGCCGCGCGTTCAGATCAGCATGAACCCGCCCGATGAGACCCACTGGACGATGAAGTACAAAGAGGATCCCGACGCGCTGGCCAGTCTCGCCGCACGCGGTATCACCGTCGAGTTCATCGAGATCCCGGCCGGCGAGAACCCGGGCATCACACAGGAGTACCGGGAGCGCAACCGCGCGATCCTCGAGCGCATGGGCCGCTTCGACCTCATCGCGAGGCTCGTCGAGGGCAAGGTCGGCTACATCCAGCTCGGCGTGGCTGTGACGCCGGAGTTCGGCGACGGCCACGTGTCTGCGGTCTCGCTGCCGATCTTCCGCAGCGTGCCGATCACGCGCGGCTGGGACGGCGGCCTGAACCCCACGACGGTCTGGATGCAGTTCCTCCCTCCCCCGAACGACTTCCTGCACGTCCTCTACTCGATCCGGGGCGAGCACATCGGGATGGAGCAGCACATCGAGCAGAACGTCCGGCCGTGGCAGAAGGCCATGGGCATCCTCGACTACACCTTCGAGGACATCGGCGACCCCTCAATGTGCGACCCCGAGAAGAAGAACTCAAGCGTGTCCTCCGTCACCGCGATCGAGGAGATGCTGACCGGGCGTCCCGGGCGGCCTGCGTCGTTCACGTCAGGCCCCATCCCGATCGACGACCGCGTGTTGCCGCTGCGCGCCATCTTGCGCGGCCCGACCATCCGCAGCGTGCCGAAGTATCGCCTGGACCCGTCGGCGAAGGACATGCGGCGAGCCCTCTCGGGCGGCTGGCACAGAAAGAAGCACCCGTCCGGGATCGTGGGCGAGATCGTGAAGGATCTCAACAGCGAGCACGGGGATGCCGGGGCCTACCCGATCGGCGAGAAGTTCCCCCTCGAGAAGCTCGTGGAGCGCCCGAAGATCCGCCGCCCGGCACCGCCGCGCCAACTCGTGGGCGCCTCCGGCCAGCGGCAAGCGTGGATGGCGACGTAGAACGTAGAAAGGAGCAGCGAGATGCCTGAGATGCACCTGTACGAGAAGAATCAGCAGGTCAACATCGACGTGACCGTGGTGAATGCGAGCGACCGCGGCATGCCGGTCATCTCGATCGGCGGCCAGCACTTCGCCGTGGACCGGATGGCCCTGGACTCGGCCGATACCAACCGGGACCGCAAGCCCACCCAGGAGGAGAAGGACCGCGCGGAGGGCACGAAGCAGGTGGCGTCATCGCGCAAGAAGGCGTCCAAGAAGGTGTCGAAGGGGCGCGTCGAGGCCCCGTAGTCCGTGCCAGTCCCAGTCAGGACGGTGGATCCCCGCGAGCGGAGCGGCGAGCGCGTGACCGCGAACCCGGCCTACGACGCCGAGACACTCGTCCAGCGGATGACACGGATGTTCCGCGAGGAGTGGGAGAAGCCGTTCTGGCGGGACCTGCGCGTCAACGTCTCGCTCGACTTCGGCTACTACACGGGCACGGGCCAGTACGATCCGGCTGTCAGGACGAAGATGCAGGAGGCGGGCAAACCGGCCCTCACCTTCAACCGCATCAAGCCCACCTGCCTGGTCCTATTCGGCATGGAGCGGATGAACCGCTATGACCCCAAGGCCGCACCCCATGGAGTTGAGGACAAGCCCGTTGCGGAAGTGTTCACCCGGCTCATCCGCAAGGTCCACCGGGACACCAATGCCGAGTACGTGCTCTCCGACGGCTTCGAGGACGGGACCATCTGCGGCGTCGTCGGGTTCGAGCTGCCGATCGACTATTCGCGGGAGGTCACCGGCGAGATCGGCTTCAACACGGTGCGAGTGCCCGAGGAGTGGATGTGGGCCACGCCCTGGAAGAGGTACGACCTCCAGGATACGCGCGCGATGTGGCGCCACAAGTGGGTGGACGTGGACGAACTGATCGCGCTCTACCCGACGAAGAAGGACGAGATCCTTGAGGCGCTGGAGGCGATCTCATCGCCCAAGCCGGAGGATGCCTCGCAGCGGCCCGTTACCCTCTCCCAAGGGGACCCTTCTGACGCGTACGGCAGCGGCGACCTCGGCACTCGGCCCCAGGACGATCGAGATTTCTGGTTCGATGAGAAGGCGGGCCGCGTCCGGGTGCTGGAGTGCTACTACCCGGTCTACACGCCGGTGTGGATCCTGTCCATCGACGGGGGCAAGCGCGTCATCCAATCCACGAGCGACGTCAGGATGCGGCGCATCCTGACGGAGTTGGCGCGGCGCGACCCGACCCGGTCTCTAACGCTGATCGAGCGGAACGTCAGGACGATCGAGATGTGCGTCATCCTGCCCGCGACCGAGCAGGAACTCGAGTCGGGCGTGCCCTTCGAGACAGACCGGCATGATTATCCGATCGTGCCGTTCTTCGCGGAGCTCAAGCGCGACGAGGTCCAGGGGATCGTCCGGTCGCTCCGCGACGCCCAGGATGGCGTCAACGCCCGCAAGAGTCAGATCGCGTGGCTCACGAAGGCGACGGGGGACGGGTGGTTCGCAGACCAGGACTCCTTGGTGGACCAATCGGCCTTCGAGCGGGACTCGAGGGATCCCAAGGGAGTCTACCTCGTCAAGAAGAACGCCGCCGATCCGCGGCGTATTCAGCCACCGAACGTGCCCCAGGATCTCTTTCAGACGCTCCAGTTCGATGAGGACTCCATCCGCATCACCTCGGGCGTGAACGCCTCGATGCGTGGGCTGCGCGAGAGCGACGAGAGCGGGGTCGCCATGGCTCGCGCCAAGCAGCAGGGCGAGATCATCACCATGCCGATCTTCGACAACTTCAAGCTCACAAAGCGCCTGATCTACGAGAAGATGGCCCGCCGCATCCAGGAGGTGTATACCGACGAGCGCGTCGTGCGCCTCCTGAACCCCGACACGGGCGAAGACGAGTTCGTGACCGTCAACCAGGTGGTGGAGGAGCCGGACCCTGCCATGAGCGTCGGCGTGCGGCGGCGCGTTCTGAACGACCTCGGCACGCTCAAGTACGACCTCGTGCTGGTCGAGACGCCCGCCAGCCCGACCCAGCGCGCGGCGACCCTCGCCACGATCCTGGACCTCCTCGAGAAGGTCCCAGCGGCCACGCCGATCCTGCTCGACGCCATCATCGAGCTGCTCGACGGCCTCCCGGAGAAGGTCGTGCAGCGGGCCAAGAAGTGGGTGGCCGAGCGCACCGAGGCGCCGGCCGGGCCGCCACCGCCCAAGGTCAGCATCTCGCTCCGCGGCGAGCTCGACCCCTCAACGACCAAGGATCTCGCCGACGGTTCGCTCGACGCCCAGCCCGACGCCGCCCAGCAGATGGGCGCGGAGCTGGGGAACCCGCAGAATCCGAGCGGACAGTTGCCCAAGGGCGGCGGTGTCGCCGCCACCCGCCCCGACCTCGCGCAGTAGCCGCCGGCTGAACCTTCCGGGGTCCTAGACGCTCCGCCCTATCCCCGAGCTTCCTTGACGGCTGGTCGGGCGCCCAGGAGCCGACCGAAGTCGAGATCCGCCACAGAACTGGTCCTCCCCACGTTGGCCTGGGAGCGCACACCGGGGATCGACTCCACCCCATACCCGCGCCCGTGGCGACGACCTGCCTTCACGGTCGCCCTCGTGCCGACCACGCAGAGTCTAGCACGAGTCTGCGACACCCCGCCCTAGCCAATAGGAGGGGGAGTCTGCCCCTGATCGGCGCCGCGCCCCGCCGTCACCCCGGGCGCTGTCCGGACGATCGCCCGCCGTGACGTGGCGAAGGGAGAGGGAGATGGCCAAGAGGAAGGGAGCGGCAGTCGAAGCGACCGTGGACGACGACGCCCCGCTGCTGGTCGATGGCGCGGGTGCCGAGTCCACCCCCGATGCCGTGCTCGTCGAAGAGCCGAAGACCTCGGCCGGCGACGAGCGCCCAGGGACCGGAGGCCAGCAGGACCAGCCCTCCGGAGACGGCAAGCCGGCGAAGGACCTCGAGGCCGAGAACGCGAACCTCAAGCGGGCGCTCAAGGAGCAGCGGAGGTCGGATCGTATTCGCCGCGACAGACTGGTGACGGAGCTCGAGTCCGAGCGCAACGCCAGGAACGCCGCCGACCGGCGAGCCGCCGAAGCCGCCGAGCTCAAGAAGGCCGACGCCAAGCTCGCCAGTCTCGAAGAGGTGGAGGATCTCCGCCATGCGGTGCCGATCATCCGCGACCACATCGACGAGACGCTCATCCAGCCGAGCATCGCCAACATCAGGACCCAGCAGCTTCGCATGAGCCAGAAAATGGCTCGGCGCGACCACGACGATTACGACGCGGTGTTGAAGGAATCGGGCGTGGAGGATGCCATCGCCCTCGATGCCTCGGGCAAGCCCAAGGATCCCGTGCTGTGGCGGAAGATCATCCTCAATTCCGACGACCCCGCAGAGGACGCCTACCAGCTCGGACTCGCCGAACTTGAGCGCCAAGGGAAGCGCCCGCCGGCGGCCCGGTCGCCCGCGGG
>Ga0209342_10006090_pt1 | contig 12297 bp, 18 predicted proteins | sample RifCSP16_2_FD_184023 | JGI IMG/M metagenome (GOLD analysis project Ga0209342, IMG submission 184023) | Soil microbial communities from Rifle, Colorado - Rifle CSP2_sed 16_2 (SPAdes) (version 2) | ecosystem: Environmental > Terrestrial > Deep subsurface > Rock core/Sediment | place: Rifle... | reverse complement strand
CAAGCACCGAAAAAGACAAAGAGGTCGTATAAGAGGTAACGCGACCCGCGGCAACCACGTCGTTTTCGGCGACTACGGGCTGCAATCCACCCAGGGCGGTTGGGTCAGCGCGATGACGCTCGAAGCCGGACGTATTGCCGCGCAGCAATACCTGCGCACCGAAGGACGTTTGTACATCCGCGTTTTCCCGCACAAGCCGATTACGTCGATTCCGTTGGAAACGCGCATGGGCAAAGGCAAGGGCGAACCGGAATACTGGGCCGCGACGATCCATCCCGGCACGATCCTGTACGAGATTTCGGGCGTGACGGAGCAAGCGGCCAAGATGTGTTTCGCGCGGTTGGCCCATAAAATGCCGGTCCGCGTGCGGATGGTCAAGCGTCGAACGATGTAACGAGAGAGAGAAAACCCCATGACCAAGGCCGCCGAACTTCGCGAAATGAGCGACGAGCAGCTCGCCCTGACGCTCAAGGAAGCGCGGGAACAGTTGTTCCGCCGCCGGCTTCAGGCGCAGACCGAACGGCTGGATTCGCCCAGCGAGTTGAAAAAGTCGCGCCGGTTGATCGCGCGGCTTGAGACGATCCAGGGTCAACGGGCGCGCGGCGCGAAGAGCTGAGAGTCGAGAGCCCGGAGTCGAGAGTACGAAAAAAGGGTGTAAGGAATTCGAACGATGTCGAAAAACGTAATGCAGGGCGTCGTGACCGGCGACAAGACGGCCAAGACCCGCCGCGTCGAAATTCCGCGGCTCGTGCGCGACGAGCGGTACGGCAAGTTCCTGCGCCGCCGGACGGTCTGCTACGTGCATGATGAAAACAACGAGTCGAGCCTGGGCGACACGGTCGAGATCGTCGAATCGCGTCCCCGCTCGAAGATGAAACGATGGGACCTGGTTCGCGTGGTCAGCAAGGGTCAGTTCGTCGACCTGGCGGCGCTGCGTGCGGCCCAAAGGGCGCGTCGGAAGGAAGAACAAGAACTCGACGAGGTGGAATCGGCGTCCGATCCGTCGTGACCGGCGGCCGCGCGGGGGAAGAGATCCCTTCGGAAAACAACCTCAAACGTGGATGACTTGCCAGAGTTGGGTGTGAACCATGATTCAAATGCAAACGCGACTTGCCGTGGCGGACAACACGGGCGCCCGGGAGTTGATGTGCTTCAAGGTGCTGGGCGGATCGCGCCGCCGCACGGCCAGTATCGGCGACATCATCGTCTGCAGCGTGAAGAACGTGATTCCGGGAAGCGACATGAAGAAAGGCGCCGTGGTCCGGGCCGTGATCGTCCGCTGCAAGAAGCCGGTCCGGCGCAGCGACGGCAGCTACGTGCGGTTCGACTCGAACGCGGCCGTTCTGATCGACAACGACAAGAACCCGCGCGGCACCCGCATCTTCGGCGCGGTCGCCCGGGAACTCCGCGAACGAAACTTCATGAAAATCGTCAGTCTTGCCAGCGAGGTTGTGTGATGCATATCAAGATCGACGACACGGTGGAAGTCATCACGGGCGACGACCGCGGCGCCCGCGGCAAGGTTCTTTCGGTGAACCGCGCGGCCGGCAAGGTGACGGTCGAAGGCATCAATCGCGCCTACAAGCACGTTCACCGTAGCCAGAAAAATCCCCAAGGCGGCCGTCTGTCGAAGGAAATGCCGGTGCAGTTGTCCAACGTGCTGTTCGTCTGCAAGGCCTGCGGCGCGGCTACTCGGACCGGCGTACGTTACGACGACGACGGCAGCAAGCACCGTTATTGCAAGAAGTGCGGAGCGGACAACGGGCAACTCGCCCCGGCCAAGGCCCGGTACGCCAAGAAACCGTAGCGTGAAACGAAAATGAATCCTCGACTTTTAGATCGATACACGAAAGAGCTCCTTCCAGCCTTGTCCAAAAAGCTGGGGCGGACGAATACCCATTCGCTCCCGCGGCTGAAGAAGATCGTCGTCAACATGGGCGTGGGCGCGGCGGTCGGCGAGAAGAAGTATCTCGAAGAAGCGCAAGACGCCCTGCGGATCATCTCCGGCCAGCAGCCCGTGCTGACCATCGCGCGCAAGTCGGTGGCCAACTTCCGGCTCCGCGAGGGGATGTCGATCGGCTGCAAGGTGACGTTGCGCGGCACGCGGATGTACGAGTTCCTGGACCGGCTGATTTCGCTGGCCCTGCCTCGGGTGCGCGACTTCCGCGGGTTGAATCCGAACGGATACGACGGGCACGGCAATTACAGCCTGGGACTGAACGAACAGTTGGTCTTTCCGGAATTGAACCCGGACAAGTACACGCGGACCCAGGGCATGAACATCACGATGGTTACGAGCGTCGAGAACAACGACGAAGCGCACGAACTGCTTCAGGCTTTCGGGATGCCGTTCCAGGCGAAGGGCCAGGACGCGACGAAGAACTGACACGTGGCGGGCAGTAGAGGTAGGGTGGGCATTGCCCACCGAATGTAAATAAACAGAGCAATCAACCACGGTGGGCGGTGCCCACCCTACGACTTAGTGAAGGGACCGGATTGCATGGCAAGCAAAGCGAAGATCGCCAAAGCGCTGCGCACGCCGAAGTATTCGACGCGATTGGAGCACCGATGCCGCCTTTGCGGCCGGCCGCGAGCCGTGTATCGGAAGTTCGGCATCTGCCGGATTTGTTTCCGCAAACTCGCGGATGAAGGACTGATTCCCGGTGTGAAGAAGGCGAGTTGGTAAAGGGACCCTACGTATCATGATGACAGACCCCATCGCCGACATGTTGACTCGCATCCGCAACGCGGTGCGCGTCGAAAAGGCCCATGTGGACATGCCGCTCTCCAAGGTCAAGCGTGGCTTGGCCGAGGTGCTTAAGCGCGAGGGTTATATCTGGGATTGGGAAGAAATCTCGGCCGAACCGAGCGATTGGCTCCGCGTCCACCTGAAGTACGGCCCCAACGGCGAACGCGTGATCCGCCACGTGCGTCGCGTCAGCTCGCCGGGCCGGCGCGTCTACTGCCGTGCCGCCAAGCTGCGGCCCGTGCTCGGCGGACTCGGCATTACGGTCATCAGCACGAGCCGCGGCGTGATCAGCGACCGCGAAGCGCGCCAGCGCAAGCTGGGCGGCGAAGTGCTCTGCGAGGTGTGGTAAAAGGAAAAAAAGGATTTCGGGGATTTCGAGATTTGAGGGTAATAGCCGCCGGCGGAAGCCTGCGGTTTGACCGGAATAGAAAGTCGATCATCGCCGCCGTTGCGAGATCGAAAACCATTTAGACGTTGAGTTGATCAACATGTCGCGGATTGGAAAAAAACCGATTACCGTGCCCGATGGCGTCAAAGTCAGCGTCGCCGAGTGCCACGTGACGGTCGAGGGCCCGCTGGGCAAGCTCGAATTGGATCATCGGCCCGAGATCACGGTGGCCCACGACCAGGGCGCCAAGGAAATCGTTTGCCGCCGTTGCGACGACGAACGGCTCAGCCGCGCGTTGCACGGCCTGGTCCGCGCCATGATTCAGAACATGGTCGTCGGCGTGACCAAGGGTTACGAAAGGCGTCTGGAGCTGATCGGCGTCGGGTATATCGCGACCGTCCAGAAGGGCCGGTTGGAACTGCGCGTGGGACTGGCCAACGAACTGCACAAGCCGATTCCGGAAGGCTTGACGGTGGCGTGTCCCGATCAGCAGCACATCGTGATCCGCGGGATCGACAAACAACTCGTCGGTCAGTTCGCGGCGGAGACCCGCGCGTTGCGCAAACCAGAGCCCTACAAGGGCAAGGGCATTCGCTACTACGGCGAACCGGTCCGCCGCAAGCAAGGCAAGGCCATGGCGAAGTAAAAGGGTTCGAGGGGTCGGAAGTCTTTGTTTGGAGCAATCGTCGGACGCAAATTCAACACGCCTAGGCAAACAAAGACTCCCGGCTCCTTTATTCCCCCCGAGCGAGAAGCAAAGTGAAACACGAAAAAACGATCAATCGACAGCGCAGCCGCCGCGGGTTTCGCGTGCGCAACCGCGTGAAGCGCGATTCGGTCCGGCCCCGGCTGACCGTATTCCGAAGCCACAAGCACATGTACGCCCAGGTGATCGACGACCGCGAGGGACGCACCCTGGCCGCGGCGAGCACGCGCGACCAAGAGGTGCGCGAAAAGGTCGGCTACGGCGGCAACGTCAACGCGGCCCGCGTGGTCGGAGAGACGCTCGCCCAACGGGCCCTGAAAGCGGGCGTCAAGCAAGTGGCCTTCGACCGGCGCGAGTACAAGTACCACGGGCGAGTCGCCGCGCTGGCCGACGGCGCGCGGGACGCGGGCCTCGACCTGGGCGCGAAAAAGGTCGTCCTCGTGAAGGAAGAGACCGAAGCGAAGAAGAAGGGCGGCGCCAAGAAGGAAAAAAAAGAGGGCGCCAAGAAAGAAAAAACTCCCAAGAAGGAAAAGGCGGCCAAGCCGTAAACGGCCAAGCCGTAAACGGCCAAGCCGCGGTGAATGGATCCAACAACAATGGTTAGCCGTCGAGCCTGCTCGACGTTTTCCGTGAATATTCGCGCGCCGCGCAGGCGCGGCGGCTAACCGTTTTTCATGTCCTCAGGCATGGAAGAACGACAAACGAACCTCGATCCACTGATTGATACCTATGGCTGAACTCATGACTAAAATGTCGACGGGCGGAGAACTGATCGAAAAGGTCGTCAAGATCCGGCGGTGCGCCGCCGTGGTCAAGGGCGGCCGCCGATTCAGTTTCGCGGCCTTGGTCGTCATCGGGGACGGCAAAGGGCGCGTGGGCTGGGGCTACGGCAAGGCCAACGAGGTTCCCCCCGCCGTCGAAAAAGCCAACAAGGACGGGGCACGGTCCATGGTGCCCGTCGTGATGAGGGGCACCACCATCCCGCATACCGTCAAGGGACAGTTCGGCGCGGCCCGCGTGATTCTCGTTCCGGCCAGCCCCGGCACGGGCGTGATCGCCGGGGCGGCGGTTCGCGCCGTGTGCGAGGCGTGCGGCATCCGCGATATTCTCACCAAGAGCCAGGGTTCGCACAACGCGGTCAATCTCGTCAAGGCGACGATCGACGCCCTACAGCAGCTCCGTTCCAAGGGTGAAGTGGAACGGTTGCGAGGAGTTTCGCTCTCATGAATCTGAACGACGCCCATCGTGGAATCCAAAAAAACAAGAACCGCAAGCGGCTGGGCCGCGGGCCCGGTTCGGGCCAAGGCAAAACGGCCGGACGCGGACACAAGGGCCAAGGCGCGCGGGCCGGGTTCTCGCAGCACCCCACGTTCGAAGGCGGCCAGATGCCGTTGGTCCGTCGCGTGCCCAAGCGAGGGTTCAACAACCGCTGGGCCCTGGTCGTGGCGGCGATCAACGTCGGCCAGTTGGACGCGGCGTTCGACGACGGCGCGGAGGTGACGCCCGACACGCTGCGAGCCATGAACCTGGTCAAGGGCAGCTACGACGTGCTCAAGGTGCTCGGCAACGGCGAGTTGACGAAGAAACTGAAAATTTCGGCCCATCGGTTCAGCAAGTCGGCCTTGGAGAAGATCCAAAGCCGCGGCGGCGAGGCGATCGTTCTGCCCGGTAAAAAACCGGTCGTGAAGAACAAGATGGCCGCCGCGCGCTAACCGTCGATCACGACGTCTGCACGAAGCAGAGACCCTCAATAAACGGATCGAACGATGTGGGAAAGAATTCGCGTCATCTTTACGATCGGTGAGCTGCGCCAGAAAATCCTCCTGACGCTCCTGCTGTTGGCCATCTATCGCGTCGGCTGGCAGATCTTTCTGCCCATCGTCGATCAGACCCAAATGACGGACTTCTTCCACAAAGGGGAGGGCGGACTCGGCCAGCTCCTGTCGACCGTCGCCGTGTTCAGCGCCACGCAGCTTGATCAGGCCACGATCTTCGGCCTGGGCATCATGCCCTACATTTCGGCCTCGATTATCTTCCAGTTGCTTGGCAGCGTCTGGGGCCCCCTCGAACGGCTTCAAAAGGAGGGGGAAAGCGGGCGGAAAAAAATCAACGAATACACACGCTACGCCACCATCGTCCTTTGCATCGCACAAAGCTGGTTTTACCTGGGCATGTTGGCTCAACAAGGCCTGGTCAAGGAAGGATACTATACCTTCGGTTGGCAGTTGACCACGGTGCTCACGATGACGGCGGGCACCGCGTTTCTCATGTGGATCGGCGAACAGATCGACGAATACGGCATCGGCAACGGCATCAGCCTGTTGATCATGGCCGGCATTCTCGCCCGAATGCCCGGCGCCGGCTGGAACATTCTCAAGCCGATTCTGGAAAACGGCCTCGAGTTGAGCGGCTCCGGCGGGCAACTCGGCGCGGCCATGCTGCTGGTGTTGGCCTGTCTGTTCGTGGGCGTGGTGGCGGGTATCGTGTTTATCACGCTCGGTCAGCGGCGCATTCCCACCCAAAGCGCCAAGCACGTCCGCGGTCGCCGGGTTTACGGCGGCACGCGGCAATACCTGCCGCTCCGCGTGAACCAGTCCGGCGTGATGCCCATCATCTTCGCCAGCAGCTTGCTGTTGTTCCCCCAGGTGCTGTTCCGGTATCTGGCGACCTACGGCGGCTTTTGGTCCCAGTTGGACGGCATTTTTCACGACCACGGCGGTTTCCTCTATAACTTCCTCTACGTCCTTTTGATCTACTTCTTCTGCTATTTCTGGACGGCCATCACCTTCAACCCGAAGGACATGTCCGACCGTCTGAAGGACTACGGAACGTTTATTCCCGGCTATCGCCCCGGCAAGCGAACGGCCGATTACCTGGAAAAAGTGATGGTGCGAATCACGTACGTGGGGGCCGGGTTCCTCGCGTTGGTCGCGATTCTCCCCACGCTGGTCGCCACGTGGATGCACATCGACTACGCCATCGCCAGCTTCTACGGCGGCACGTCGTTGTTGATCGCCGTGAGCGTGGCGTTCGACCTGGTCCAAAAAATCGACAGCCACCTCGTCATGCGCAACTACAAAGGTTTGCTGGAGTAGGAGGAGGCTTGTCATGCGGATGGTTTTCATCGGACCGCCCGGCGCCGGCAAAGGCACCCAGGCCGAACGCTTAATTGCGAAATACCGCTTGGCCCACCTCTCGACCGGCGACATGCTCCGCGCGGCGCGCGACGCGGGCACCGCCGTCGGCAAGAAGGCCAACGAGTACATGTCGAAGGGCGAGTTGGTCCCCGACGAGATTATCATCGCGATCATCGGCGAGCGGCTGGCTGGGCCCGATTGCCGCGGGGGATACCTGCTCGACGGATTCCCGCGGACCATCGCCCAGGCCGAGGCGCTCGACGCCCTGCTGGCCCACGGCAAAACGCCGTTGGACGTCGTCCTCGAGCTGCGCGTGCCCGAGGAAGAATTGTTCAACCGGCTGGCCGGGCGCGGCCGCGCGGACGACAAGCCGGAGGTGATCCGCCAACGGCTCGTCGCCTATCGGAAGCAGACCGAGCCGCTGTTGGACTACTACGGGAAAAAGAAGGTTCTCAAGTCGATCGACGGATTGGGCTCGGTGGACGAGATTTTCGGCCGCGTGGTCAAGGCGCTCGATGCTTTGGCTTGATGGCGGCGGTTTGGAGGAAAAAAGGGGGACCGGCGCCGTGGCGGTAACGTTTTTAGGCGTTGCCAACCGGTTGGGTCACGGAACCAGTCCCCCTTTTTTCCTCTCCGGGCAACGGGAGATTCGCCGGCGTGGAGATACTTCGGTCACCCCGAGAAATCGCCCTGATGCGAAAGGCGGGGCTCGTCGTCTGGGAAGCGCACCAGTTGGCGGCCTCGATGGTGCGGCCCGGCGCGACCACGGCCGAAATCGACAAGGCGGTGGAGCAATTTTTCCGCCAACGTCGAGTGGAGCCCCTGTTTAAGGGCGTTCCGGGACCCGTGCCGTTCCCGGCGGTGACCTGCATGTCGATCAACGATGAAGTCGTTCATGGAATACCAAGCGATCGGGTTTTGAAAGAAGGAGACATACTGAGCATCGATACCGGTTGCCGGCTCGACGGCTGGTGCGGCGACGCGGCCGTGACCCATCCGGTTGGAAAGGTCGCGCCGGCGGTCCAACGGTTGGTGGACGTGACCCGGGAAGTGCTCGACCTGGCGATTGAACGGATGGGCGTCTGCCGGTGGTGGAGCGAGGTGGCCGCCCAGATGGAGGAACTCGTCAAGCAAAACGGCTTCTCGGTGGTCGAACGGTTCGTCGGCCACGGCATCGGACGCGAAATGCACGAGGATCCCCAGGTACCCAATTTTGCCACGAGGCAATTTCGCCAAAGCGGCGATTTTGAGTTGGTCCCTGGGCTGGTCATCGCGGTCGAGCCGATGGTGAACCTGGGAAGCAAGCACATCCGCACGCGGCCCGACCATTGGACCCAGGCCACGGTGGACGGCAAACCGAGCGCCCATTTTGAACACACGATCGCCATGACGGAGTCGGGACCGTACGTGTTGACGACGGGCCCGGGAGAGAGTTGAGAGAGTAGGGTGGGCATCGCCCACCAAAAGCGTTGGGTTTTGGTGGGCGGTGCCCACCCTACGGGGCTGGCGGCTGCGTTGGTAACGTGGGTGATTTAGTGAAGATTTAGGCCGTGATTGAGCGGCGGCTTCGGGGGTGGGGTGCCGGCTGTGGTGAATTGCGTTTGAGAAAGACAAGAAAAGAGGTCCCCCGGGGCTTGAGCGCTAGGGGTATCTAAGCCTATACTGATATGCTTTGCTACTTTAGATAAATTGGGATTGTCGTCGCCATGAAAGTCCGAGCCAGCGTCAAGCGAATCTGCGAGCACTGTAAGATCGTCCGCCGTCGCGGCGTGGTCTTCGTGGTCTGCACGAATCCGCGCCACAAGCAACGTCAAGGTTGAGAGAGTCGCAGGTTTGGCGATTTGAGGGTGCCGAAGCCGTAATAAGTAGGGTGGGCACTGCCCACCGCGATAGGTTGCGTTTTGGTGGGCACTGCCCACCCTACCGGTTTGAACGGCCGCGTGGCCGATTGTTCAGGAGAAACCAAGATGCCGCGTTTGTTGGGTGTTGACATCCCGAATGACCGACCGACCGTGGTTGCGCTGACCTACCTGTACGGCGTGGGTCCGAAGACGGCTCGCGACTTGTGCCACAACGCGGGCATCGACCCGCGGAGTCGGGCCCGCGAGTTGCGCGAGGACGAGTTGGTCCGTTTGGCGACGCTTTTGGACAAGGACTACACGGTGGAAGGCCAGTTGCGCCGGACCGTGAATCAGAATATTATTCGCCTGCGCGACATCGGTTGTTATCGCGGCATCCGTCATCGCCGCGGTCTGCCGGTCCGCGGACAGCGGACGCGGACCAACGCGCGGACGCGAAAGGGACCGAAGAAAACGGTCGCCGGCAAGAAGGGCGTCAAGGACCTTCGGTAGGCACGTTGACCGACCGGGCCCGCCGTCGAAGCGAGGCGGGCTGTATCAGACCAAATCACGTTTTTTTGTGGAGTATCTCGAACGGTGGCCAAAACAGCGAAGCCGAAACGGCGCAAGAGCCGTCGCAGCGTGGCGGTGGGAATCGTCCACATCAAGGCGAGTTTCAACAACACGACCGTGACCATCACGGACACCAAGGGCGACACGCTTTGCTGGGCGACGGCGGGCACCAGCGGCTTCAAGGGAAGCCGCAAGAGCACGCCCTTCGCCGGCCAGTCGGCCGCCCAGCAGGCCGCCGAGAAGGCAATCAAGTTCGGGATGAAGGAAGTCGACGTCAAGGTGAACGGCCCCGGCAGCGGTCGCGAAAGCGCGATCACCTCGCTTCAGGCGGCCGGCCTGACGATCAAGTCGATCGAGGACGTCACGCCCTTGCCGCACAACGGCTGCCGGCCGAAGAAGCGCCGTCGCGTCTAATAAACCAGGTTTCACGCATAGCGGGAAAAAGGGGGACAGGTCCGATTTGTGCGAAGCACCCTTCGGGCCGTTCCGGCAAATCGGACCAGTCCCCCTTTTTCCAAACACACGTAAGTTGGGAGTTTGATCGAGGATGGCACGTTACACCGGAGCCGTTTGTCGGATGTGTCGGCGCGAGGGGATGAAGTTGTTCCTCAAGGGCGTGCGATGCGATTCGCCCAAGTGCGCCGTCGAGCGCCGCGAGAACCCGCCGGGCTCGCAGTCCTTCCGTCGCGGCAAGATGACCGACTACGCGGTCCACCTGCGCGAAAAGCAAAAGGTGAAGCACTATTACGGCGTTCTGGAAGCCCAGTTCCGCACCTACTTCCGGCGTGCCGACCGCATCCAGGGCAACACGGGCGAAATGCTCTTGAGCCTGTTGGAGCGCCGATTGGACAACGTCGTCCATCGGCTGGGCTTCGGCCAGTCGCGGGCCCAGGCGAGGCAGATCGTCTGCCACGGCCACGTCACGGTCAACGGCCGCCGGTTGGACATTCCCAGCTATCTGGTGCGTCCCGGCGACGTCATTCGCGTGAAGGAACGAGCCAAGAGTCTGGAACAGGTCAAGAACAATCTGGCCGAAAACCATCGCGAGGTGCCCGACTTCCTCAACCTTATCCCCGGCGACAAGCCGGAGGGACACGTGCTCCGGCTGCCGGAAATGGAAGACGTTTCGATCCCCGTTCAGCCGCAGTTGATCGTGGAGCTCTGTTCCAAGTAGTCGATAGAACAAAATCAACCCTCTGCGGATCAATGCAGGATCGGAGGAATCTCATGCGAATTCGATGGCGTGGACTTGAATTGCCCAGTCAGGTCGCGTGCGACGGATCGACGCTCACCGGCACCTATGGAAAGTTCGTCGCGGAGCCGTTCGAGCGCGGCTTCGGCGTCACCGTCGGAAACAGTCTGCGCCGGATCATGCTTTCCAGCCTGGAAGGGAGCGCCGTCACCCAGATCAAGCTCCACGGCGCCCAGCACGAATTCACCACCTTGCCCGGCGTGGTCGAGGACGTCACCGACGTCGTGCTCAACGTCAAGGCCCTGGTGGTCAAGAACAACTCGGAGCAGACCCGCGTGCTGCGGATCGAGAAGAATACCAAGGGGCCCATCACGGGCGGCGACATTCTCACGGACGGCGTGGTCGAGGTGATCAACCGCGATCACGTCGTCGCCACGCTGACCGACAACGTCCCCTTCGTCATGGAACTGATCGTGGAAAACGGCCGCGGCTACGCTCCGGCCACGGAGCGCACGGCCGCCGTGCAGGAGATCGGCGTCATTCCGGTCGACGCGGCCTTCAGTCCCGTCACGAAGGTCCGCTACGAAGTCGAAGAGACCCGCGTCGGACAGAAAACCAACTACGACAAGCTCACGCTGGAGATTTGGACCGACGGATCGATCACGCCGGAGATGGCGATGGTCGAATCGGCCAAGATCCTCCGCAAGCACCTCAATCCGTTCGTCCAATATCGCGAACTGGGTCCGAAGGTGTTCGCCGAAGCGCGCGGCGCCGGCGGCGGCGGTTTCGACCCGGCGATGGAAGCCAAGCTCTCGATGAGCCTGGCCGAGTTGGATCTTTCGGTTCGGGCGACGAATTGCCTGGAGTCGGAAAACATCAGCACCGTTCGTGACCTGGTGGCGCGTTCCGAAGACCAGTTGCTCGAAGTCCGCAACTTCGGAGAAACCACCCTGATGGAAGTCCGCGAGAAACTCCACTCGCTGGGACTGCACATGGGCATGAGAGTGCCCCCGGCGCCGACCAGCCCCATTTAGAGAAGTAAAATACGATGCGACATCGAAACAAGGGCCGCAAACTCGGCCGCAATCCAAATCATCAACGCGCCTTGCTGCGCAATCTGGCCGCCGCGCTGATCCTCACCGAACGCGACGCCGAGGACGAACCCAACGCGCCGGGCGTCAAGGGCCGGATCGTCACCACGCTGCACAAGGCGAAGGAAGTTCGGCCGTTGGTCGAGCGGTGCGTCACGATCGCCCGAGACGCCCTGCCCCATCAGGCCGCCGCCAGCCAGTTTGAAACCGACGCCAAGCGTCACAGCGACGCCTGGCGGTCGTGGCGTGGCAGCGACCGGTGGCAACAGTGGGCCCAAGCCATGGCCCCGGCCGTGGCCGCCCGACGCCGCGTGCTCCGCTTGATCGGCGACAAGCAGGCGGTCCAAGTCCTGTTCGACGAGATCGCTCCTCGGTTCACGGACCGCAACGGCGGCTATACCCGAATCGTCCGATTGGCCAAACCGCGACTGGGCGACGCGGGCGAGCGGGCCATTTTGGAGTTCGTCGGTCGCAACGATCGCAAGCGGCGCACGACGCCCAAGCCGGTGTTCGAGGACGAGGTCGCGAAGGAATCCGCTCCGATGCCGACGGCCGAGTAGTCCCTTCCTAGGAAAGATCCGCTATCGAAAATCCGAGCCGCGACCGTGAGGGAGCGGTTGTGA
>Ga0209342_10006089_pt1 | contig 12301 bp, 8 predicted proteins | sample RifCSP16_2_FD_184023 | JGI IMG/M metagenome (GOLD analysis project Ga0209342, IMG submission 184023) | Soil microbial communities from Rifle, Colorado - Rifle CSP2_sed 16_2 (SPAdes) (version 2) | ecosystem: Environmental > Terrestrial > Deep subsurface > Rock core/Sediment | place: Rifle... | reverse complement strand
TCCTTCGGCTCTTAGGCAGACTGCTCAAACCTATGGCTATGCTGAGCATGTGCCTGCTGTCGTGAGCAGTCGCCAACCAGATACGAATCGCCCTGATTTCGGTTCAGAAACGACCGGACTCCTTCTAGGCAGCGGGTTGCAGGTTCGAGTCCTGCCGGGGGCGCCAGAACCGCTTTCTGTAAATCAGAGACGAAGAACCGCGTCCAGATTCGCGAAAACTCAACAGTTGCAGCCTGCGAGCCCATAATCCCACGCCTTATGTAGGCGCGTCCGCGAGAAATCTCGGAAACTGGCTGCCCCGCTGCCTTCAAGAGCGACCAGAAGCCTGCGACGAATTCGGGTCGATTGGGGCCTGATCACATGGAAGGTCAAGCCGCTGCACGTACAGCGGGTCCGGCGCGACGAACTACATCGCCTGTCATGGAATGTTGACTGCGCGCCGCCGTTATGACATCAATGCCTGTGATCGGGCAGCGTCCGTGTGTCCAACTGACGAGGTCTACATGGCGTTCCGGAGCCCATCAGAAGCAAGGAGATCATCACGATGAAGATACCCGCGAAGGGCCTGAGCAAGGGCGAACTGTACGAACGGCTGGAGGGGTACCGCTCAGGCGACATGCCGTGGCGTGACGGGCGTGTCTGGGCCTACGTCTACGACCCTGGCAAAGAGGCCGAAGAGGTCATCAAGCACGCCTACATGTCCTACCTCTCCGAGAACGCCCTCGACCCGACGGTCTTTCCAAGCTCCCTTCGCTTTGAGACGGAGCTTGTCGCGATGGCGGCGGCCCACCTCAACGGCGACGAGAACGTCGTGGGCAACTTCACCGGTGGCGGCACCGAGAGCATCATGCTGGCCGTCAAGGCAGCCCGCGACTGGGCCCGCGCCAACCGTTCTGAGATAACGGAACCGGAGATCCTCCTGCCCGTGACCGCCCACGCCGCCTTTCAGAAGGCCGCCCATTACCTCTGCCTCAAACCCGTCCTCGTCCCCGTTGAGGCGGTCACTTTCTGCGCCGATCCCGATGCGATGCGCCGCGCCGTCACGCCCAACACCATCCTCATGGTCGGCTCCGCCGTTTCCTACGCCCACGGCGTCGTCGACCCGATCCGCGAGCTCGGACAAGTGGCCTTGGAAAATAACCTCCTCTTCCACGTCGACGGTTGCATGGGTGGGTTCCTCCTGCCCTACTTCCGCCGCCTCGGCGCCCCCGTGCCAGACTTCGACTTCGGCGTCCCTGGAGTGACGTCCATGTCGATGGACTTCCACAAGTACGCTTTTGCCGCCAAGGGCGCGTCCGTCGTCCTCTACAGGGACAAGGAGCTGCGGAAGTACCAGATCTACACGTGCGCGCAATGGACCGGCTACACGGTCATTAACCCGACAGTCCAAAGCACCAAGTCCATGGGACCCTTGGCGGCAGCCTGGGCGATCGTCAACTACTTCGGTGACGAGGGCTACCTTGAGATCGCCCGCCGGGTGCTGGATGCTACTCGCCGGATCGCGGACGCCGTGGAACGCATCCCGGACCTGCGAATCCTCGGCCGCCCGGACATGAACCTCCTCGCCTTCACATCCGACACCGTCAGCGTTTTCCATATCATCGACGAGATGAAGCAGCGTCGCTGGTACGTCCAGCCTCAGCTCGGGTTCCACGGCTCGAAGGAGAATATCCACCTCTCTGTCAATCCTGCCAGTGTGCGTTGGGTGGACGACATGATCGCGGACCTCGAGGCCTGCGTCGAAAAGGCGAAGACAATGCCGCCAGAAGCCTCGGACACACTGAAGCAGACGCTGGCATCGATCGACCCGGCGACAATCTCGAGCGAGACCCTCAACCAGATGCTGGGGATGGCAGGCATCCAAGGCACGGACCTGCCTGAGCGCATGGCCGGCATCAACGAGATGCTGAACTCGCTCCCCGCAGAGCTTTCGGAGAAGCTCCTGACGGAGTTCCTGAACAAGGTCATGGTATATCGGGGAGCCTAGCCGGCCGTCGCCCCCTCGCGGTGTCTACGCTGCGACGTTCGTGATCAGCCGGGCATAGAACGTCACGACGTCCGCCAGCACCTCGATCGGCACTCGCTCGTTCGTGCCGTGGATACCCTCGATGTCCCCCGTCTTCAGGCGGAACGGCATGAATCGGTAGACGTCCGTCGTCAGCCCTTCGAAATGCCGCGAGTCCGTCGCCGCAACCATCAGGTACGGAGCCACGATTGCCCCAGGGAAGACCTCGCGGATCGTGCGCGACAGCAGATCGAAGTTCGCGGAGCCGATGGGAGAGACGTTCGACGGCTCACGCGCCTTCGCGAGTACCGAGATCTTGACACGGTCATCCGGGGCGGCGCGCTTGACATGCTCCAGAACACTTGCGACCGAGTCACCCGGGAGGATGCGGAAATTCACGACAGCTCGAGCCAGTGGCGGGATCACGTTGTCCTTCTCGCCTGCCTGGATGATCGTGGTCGCCGTCGTGGTGCGCACCGCTGAGGCCGCTTCCGGAGTGCCACTGAACGTCCGGATGATCAGCGGCTCGAACAGCCCGGGGTTCGCGAACGCCAATCGCAGCGGCATTCGCGCGTGTGGCGCCAGCGCTTCTAGGAAAGCCCTGACGGGCGGCTCGATCCGCGCCGGCATCTGGGTCTTCTCCAGCCGACGGACGGCGTCCGCGAGCACCCCGATCGCGCTCTCCCCGCGCGGCGCCGACGAATGCCCACCCGGTATCTCAACGAGCAGCTCTACGCTCACGTACCCCTTCTCGGCAATGCCCACAACGGCCACCTGCCCGGACACCCCCGGTACCAGGCCGTCGACGACCGCGCCGCCCTCGTCCAGGACGAACGCGAGCCGGACAGCGCGCTCTTTCAACAGCGCCGCCAGACCGGTCGCCCCTTTCGCGCCGCCCAGCTCCTCGTCGTGGCCCATCCCCAACAACACAGTCCGCCGCGGCTGGAACCCCTCGCCCACCAGGTGCTCGACTGCTTCCATCAACCCGATCAGACTGCCCTTGTCGTCCAGCGTCCCGCGGCCCCAGATATAACCTTCTGCGACTGTACCGGAGAACGGCGGGTGCTCCCACGATGCAAGGCTGTTGGGATCAACCGGTACCACATCCTGGTGTGCCAACAGCAGCACCGGCTCGAGCTCAGGATCGCTTCCCGTCCACTTGTACAGCAGAGTGCCGCCGGCAACGACTTCCCGGCTGAGCACCTTGTGGACACCGGGGTACGTCCTCTCCAGGTGTTCCCTGAAGGCCGGAATTTGCGCCTCCTCGTCCGCGCGCGGCTCTTCCCGCGACACCGTCCCGATCCGCACCGCCTCGCCCAGACGCGCCGCGATCGAGGCCAGGTCCAGGTCTGGACGCGGCGCCGCTGTCACACTCGCCAAGCGTTGGACGCTTCCAAGGCCACGCCGCCACATGAGCGCCGCGCCCGTCGCCGCCACTGCGGTCCCGAGCCCGGCAATGATGCCAATCCGTTTCCCTTTCCCCATCTGCATTCCTCTCTCAGGTCTCCGGACATTGTATCGGAGCAGCGGGTTGAAGGTTCGAGTCCTTCCGGGGGAGCCAACACCATTCTCGGGACATCAGGGCCACGAATGGCTTTCGCCACTGGCAAGTCAATCAGCAAGGTGCTGGTTGTGCATTCCCGTCGCCGCAGACAGCCGTATTCCCTTGCAACGGTGGATCCCATCGACCAGTTGCCTCCTCAAGTGACCAGAAGCCTGAGCCTCGGACCGGTCACAACGCAAGAATGGGATGACCGGCGTTTTGACGAGGACTGTATCGAGACGGACTGTTGTAATAACGTATCCGAGTGGCGCTGATGGTAATGCAATTCGACAAGCGATCAAAGTGGTGGGGCTGGGGCAAGGAAGACGAAACCTATAACATCCCCGACCCTGACGGGTTCTGGAAATACGTCCGCGACCGTCTTGGGGAGACGAGATCTCGTTCACGAGTCAAGTCCCTCGGCGACTTCAAGCTGCGCCGGTCGCGGCTGCCGAAGCCGGACATCGCTGAGCTACGGCAGATGTCCGGCGAAGGGGCGGTTTCGACTGATAGTGAAGACCGTGCGTTCTTTAGTCTCGGAAAAGGCTACAAGGATCTCGTCAGGATGCGTGGCGGTGATATAGGGAACGCCACCGACGCCGTCGTGCAGCCGGGCGATGAGCAGCAAGTCCTTGCCCTCCTGCGTTTCGCTGCCCGGCGACAGCTAGCCGTGATCCCCTTCGGCGGCGGGACTTCGGTCGTTGGCGGCGTCGAGCCAGTGGGAGATGGTCCGACAATCACGATTGATATGGCGGCCCTGAACCAGGTGCTCGAAATCGATCGAGAGGCCGCGACGGCGACGGTGCAGGCGGGCGTCATGGGCCCTGACCTCGAGCGGCCCCTCAGGCGCTCTGGCTTCACTGTGGGGCACTTCCCGCAGTCGTTCCAGTACTCCAGCGTTGGCGGCTGGATCGCCACGCGTTCGGCGGGCCAGAACTCCACGAAGTATGGCACCATCGCGGCACTCGTCCAATCGGTGCGGCTTGCTCATCCCAAAGGAATCCTCTCCACGCCAAACGTTCCGGCGGCGGCAGCGGGACCGGACCTCGTACAGACGATCGTTGGATCGGAGGGGACGCTTGGCGTCATCACGCAGGCGAACCTGAGACTATCCGCGATGTCTGAGCATCGCAGTTATAAGGGATATCTGCTGCCTTCCTTCGCCGCGGGTGCGCAAGTCGTCCGCGAGATCATGCAGGCTGGTGTCGAGCCGGCCATGCTTCGCCTTTACGACGAAATCGAGACCGAATTGAGCCTCGCATTAAGGGCAGCTCCCACGGGCGCGGCCGCGGCGGCGGAACGCGTGGGTCGCTGGTACCTGCAGCGCAAAGGCCTCGACCTCGAATCCGGCTCAATCATGATCTTGGGGTTTGAGGGAAGCGAGGCGAATGTACGCCACAGCAGTGAAGTCGCGAAGCGAATCCTCAAGCGGCAAGGGGTTGCGTCGCTCGGCAGCAGTCCGGGCCGGGCATGGCGCCGGTCACGCTTCTCCGCGCCGCATCTGCGCGACGTTTTCCTCGACAAAGGGATCATGGTGGACACGCTCGAGACATCGACGACCTGGGGCAACTATGTCACCCTTCACTCGAAGATCCGGGACGCCCTGCGCGGCGCACTCGGGGAACGATCCATCGTCATGGCACACCTGTCCCACTCATATACTGACGGGGCTTCGATCTACTACACGTTCCTCGCGCCGCAGGACGAGGGAGGCGAGATCGAACAGTGGGAGCGCGTGAAGGCGACCGCAACCGATGCGATCGTCGCCGGCGGAGGTGCCCTCAGCCACCATCACGCGATCGGCATCGAGCACCGCCGGTGGATGCGTGATTACCTCGGTGACGAGGGCAGCCGTTGGCTTTCGCAGATTAAGCGGACCATTGATCCGGAGGGCATCCTGAATCCGGGAAAACTCATTCCAGATCTCGAAGACAGCCCGCGCGCGTGAGGCCACCTCAGCGTCCCGATAGGGCCGGCATGATAGAGTACCTCGGAAGAGAGACGTTCGATCTAGTCGTTATCGGCGGCGGTATCACAGGGGCGTGGATAGCGCTCGATGCTGCAATGAGAGGGCTTTCCGTTGGCCTCGTGGAGCAGGGCGACTTTGCCTCCGGCTCCAGCAGCCGCTCATCGAGGTTTGTGCACGGCGGGCTCCGATACCTTCGCTATCGCCACTTCAGCCTCGTCCGCGAGAGCCTCCGCGAGCGAGGGGTGTTGCTGCGTCTGGCACCTCATCTCGTGCGCCCGTTCCCGTTCCTGCTGCCCGTCTACAAGGGCGGCCGCGACAGCGCGCTGCTCTTGAGGATCGGGCTAACCGGATACGAGCTTCTGGCGGGAACGCTCGGTATCGGCAGGCACCGGGTGCGATCGAAAAAGGACCTGATGCGAGAAGAGCCGGCGTTGCGCGCCGATGGTCTTCAGATCGGACTTCAGTACTACGACGCTGTCACCAACGACGCTCGACTCACCCTTACAGTGCTCCTCGGCGCCATCGCGCGGGGCGCCGCAGCGGCTAACTACGTACAGGCCGTTTCGTGGGAGAAAGCCGGTGGACGTGTTGCGGCTGTCAACTGCCGCGAGGTGACAACGGGCGCCGAGCTGACGGTTCGGGGTAGAGTCATCATCTGCGCAGCAGGCCCCTGGACCGACGAGTTGCGTGCGATGAGCGGCGCGTCTTCGATTCTGCGCCCGACGAAGGGCGTGCACATCGTCGTCGCTCGCGAGAGCCTGCACACGGAGTCGATCATCGCCTTTGATTGGCACGGGCGCTCTCTCTTCGTCGTGCCGGCAGGACGGCACACCTATGTGGGAACAACCGACACGGACTGGCGCGGCGACCCCAATGGCGTTGTCGCCGCGGCGGGCGACGTAGCGTACCTCATCGAAGCCGCCAACGCTTTCTTCAATCGCCGTCTGACAGCGACTGATGTCACGGCTGCTTGGGCTGGCGTCCGCCCGCTGGTCGCGGACGAGGGTTCACCGACCCCATCAGACGTGTCGCGCGACTATGAGATCCTCGAAGGGACGCCGGGCGTCTACGCGATCTGCGGAGGCAAGCTGACTAACGGACGTTCGATGGCCGAAGCGCTGGTCGACCGGGTGATCGAGCGAGAGGGGCGATACTTTGCCGCGAAGCCAGCTCGTTGCCGGACCGGGAATGTCCTGCTACAGGGCGCCATCGCCGATTTCGGGCGTTACCGCAAACGAGCGGTCGCCGATCTGGTGGAGGGTTGGGGGATGCCGGAGGAGTCCGCCGCGCATCTCGTCGACACTTACGGGACGCAGCACGCGCGAGTGTTGGGCGCCGCCGGTCCCGACCCATCTTTGCTCGCCTCCGTCGACGATGGCTCGCCGGAGCTTCTCGTGGAGGCCGCTCATGCTGCTGCACATGAGATGGTCGTGACGCTGGAAGACTTCATGCGGCGGCGCTCCGACTTGATGTTCTTCGGTTCCGGCCTCGATGCCGGCGCAGCGTCGAGAGTTGCCGGTGTCCTTGCCCATTCGCTCGGTTGGGATGATGCCGAAAAACACCGGCAAACGGCAGCGTATCAACTGGCCGCCGCGCGGGTGATGGCTTTTCGTCCGGAGGTCTCTGAGGTGGCAACGCAGGATCGATGACGAGGCCACTCATTCTTGTCGTGAACCCGCACTCGGCAAACCGCGCCACGGGGCGCAATTGGCCGAAACTCCACAAGACACTGCGTCGCATCCTGCCGCCGTTCGACGTGGTCGTCACTCAACGAGCCGGAGATGCAACAGCGTTCGCCGCCGCCGCTGCCTTTCGCTACGAAACAGTAGTTGCCGTGGGCGGCGACGGCACGGTGAATGAAGTCGCCAACGGCATCCGGCAATCCGGCTCGGAGACGGCCCTTGGAATCCTACCCCGCGGCACGGGCAGCGACCTCGTGCGAACCCTCGGCATCCCACACAAATTACCCGACGCCGCGCGGCTGCTAACGCGCGGCAACCGGCGGAGAATTGACCTGGGGAAGGCCACATTCCGCGCTCCCGATGGCCGGGAGCATTCACGGTGGTTCGTCAACGCTGCAGAAGTTGGCTTCGGCGCGATTGTGTCCGGCGCTGTCAATCGTCCCTCGCGGTTCTTGCCGGGTCCGGCAGCCTTTATGTGGGCGGTCCTTACGACGATGGTTAGACACCGCCCGATTATCACTTCCGTGACGACGGAGGGTTCGTCGCGCCGCTCTTTGCTGCTCAGCAACGCCTGGATAGCGAACGGCCGCTACTCGGGCGGCGGCATCAAGTCAGCGCCTTGCGCACTGATCGACGACGGACTCCTCGACATCGTGCTCGTCGAACATGCTTCAATTCCGGTCAGAGTCGCCGGTCTGCCGAAGTTACGCGGTGGCGAGTTCGTGAAGATGCGCCAGGTTGAGTACCGGCAGGCGGCTCAGGCGGCGTTCACGTCAGACCAACGACAACTGGTCGAGGTCGATGGTGATGTCGTAGGAACCACTCCGGCGACGTTTGAAATCGAGCCCCAACGCCTGACTGTCATCGCGGAGTGACGGCGCAGATGATCCGGTCGCCTATGGATTCTGGGCCCGGCCCTATGCGCTCAACCATCGGGAGCACTGCACACTCGCTAGTCAATGGACGAGCCGTTCCTAGCGCGGGACATTCGTCCTGCAAACAGGCAGCGGCTCAAACCCCTGGCTTTGCTGAGCACAAGCCTGTGGTCGTAAGGACGTCGCCAATCAGATACCAACCGCACCGATTTCGTAGTGAAATCGCTCGGACTCCTTCTAAGCAGCGGGTTACGGATCGTTCTAGTATTGTTGGTCAGGGTTAGCTGACCTCGCTGGGCAGTCGGGCGGTCATCGCGTGTGAGCGAGTCAGCGGCTTGCCTGCGAAGGACACCCAGCGCACCGGGAAGATTGCGATCACGAGCCTGAGGCATAATCATGAACTTTGGCTTAACTGAAGAGCAGCAGATACTGCGCAACGTGGCCAGGCGTTTCCTCGATGAACGCGCGCCAATGTCGATGGTGCGCAACATCATGGAGACTCCTGAAGCCTTTGACGGTCAGCTTTGGTCGGAAATGGCCGATCTCGGTTGGCTCGGCCTTGCCATCCACGAAGCATACGGCGGTACCGGCCTAGGATGGGTCGACTTAGCCGTTCTCCTTGAGGAGACCGGGCGCGGGCTGCTTCCCGCTCCGTTGATATCGACGTCCCTTGCGGCCGCCGCGATCTCTGGCTTCGGCAGCGACGAACAGAAGCGCCGCTACCTCCCCTCATTGGCCGACGGCACCGCGATCGGAACCCTGGCGATCCTCGAAGACAGCGATACGATCGGCCCAGACGGCGTCGCGCTCACCGGCACTCCAGTGGGCGCCGGTCATCGGCTGACCGGTGCGAAGCGTTTCGTCCACGACGCCGGTGCTGCGACGCTCTTCATCGTCGCCTTCCGTATCGGCGGGGACATCGCGTTCGGGATCGTCACGTCGGGCACCGAAGGAGCGAGCGCTCGAAGTTACCCCATGATGGATCAAACGAAGCGCATGGGTGACCTCACGCTGGATGACCTTCTCGTGACTCCCGACAACGTGCTCTCCGCAGCTGTGGATGGTGCCGGGGCACTTGCGCGGTTTCTCGATCTCGGCGCCGTCGCGGTCACGGCTGAGATGATCGGAGCGATGGACCGCGCCTTCGAGATGACGACGGAGTATGCAAAGAGCCGCATCCAGTTCGGCGCGCCCATAGGGAAGTACCAGGGAGTGAAACACCCGCTCGCGGAGATGTACGTGGACATCGAGACGAGCAGGTCGCTGCTCTACTACGCCGCCTGGTGTGCCCAGGAGAAGCCGGAGGGCCTGCCGCTGGCAGCGGCGCGGGCCAAGGCTTACGCGAGCGAAGCCTTCACGCGCATAGGCATTGACGGTGTGCAGCTCCACGGAGCCATCGGCTTCACGGCCGAGTACGACATCCAGCTCTATCTGAAGCGCTCAAAGTGGGCGCTTCCGGCGTTCGGCGACGCCGAGTTCCACTTTGAGCGAGTAGCCAGCCTGGGAGGCTTCTGATGGACTTCAAGCTATCACCAGGGGAAGAAGCGTTCCGCGATGAAGTGCGCGCCTTCGTAGAGGAGAACCTCTCTCCCGAGGCACGCAAGAGTCCTGGCTTCCTGGCGAGCTGGCTCAAGCAGGTGCGCGAGAGGCACTGGGTCGGGTTCGACTGGCCGGAGGAGTACGGTGGCGGTGGCAGCGGGGTCATGGAGCAGGTGATCCTCAAGGAGGAGCTGGCGAAGGCAGGCGCGCCACCTCTCGGCCTGTGCATCATGGGGCTCCAGTGGGTCGGTCCCGCGATCATTGAGTACGGCACCGAGGAACAGAAGAAGCGATTCTTGCCGGATATCCTGGACAGCAAATACCAGTGGTGCACTGGGTATTCGGAGCCTGGCTCCGGCAGCGACCTCGCGTCCCTCCAGTGCAGGGCCGTTCGCGATGGCGACGAGTACGTGGTCAACGGCCAGAAGATCTGGACATCCCTGGCGGCCTGGTCGAAGTGGATAATCCTCCTGACCCGCACCGACCTCAACACCGAAGACAAGCACGATGGCATCACCTGCCTCCTTGTCGAGATGGACTCCCCAGGCATCGAAGTCCGGCCGATCAAGAACATGGCTGGCAGCTCGCATTTCGCTGAGGTGTTCTTCGAGAACGTCCGCGTGCCCGCAGAAAACCGGCTGGGCGACGACGGTAAGGGCTGGGCTGTTACGGTTTCAGCGCTTGCACATGAGCGCTCCGGTATCTCGGAGGTCGCCGGACTGGTCAACCAGCTCGAAAGAGTGGTCGAGCTGGCGAAAGGCACTAGGCATAACGGCCGGATGGCATCTGAGCAGCCGAGCATTCGCCGCCGCCTAGCCAAGGCCGACACCATCATCGAAGGCATGCGTTTGAACGGCCAGCGTTTCCTGACGAAGCAGCTCAGGGGTGAGCCTCTCTCCAGCGAGACCTCGATCAACAAGCTCCACCGCGCGTTCCTCGCCATTGAGCTTGGTGACCTCGTACTCGAAATTCAGGGGCACGGGAGTCAGTACCCGAGCAGCGCGCACGCTCCAAGCATGGATCGAGACTTGTGGCCGAACGGTGTCCTCGACTGGCCAACCGTCGTCATCGGCGGTGGCACACCCAACATCCAGCGCAACATCATTGCGGAGCGCATTCTCGGTCTGCCCAAGGATTAGTTCGCTTGGGATTGGTCCTCCGCCGGCTTATTTGGGCAAGTCCAGACCCAGCGGTGAAACGTCTGATTCGAGTGAGCCCCCGTGTACCCGGCCCCGCGGAGGCGCGTCATCCCGCTCCTCCGCGGCGGGCGCGATCTCCCTGCGCCCAAAGTCTCGCACCATGCGCCGGATCGCTGCTTGCTCTTCGCTGTACCCGATCATTGTGGACACCGTCCCTACTCAGGAGTTGTTATCTGAGGCTGGGAGCAGCTCCTGGGGATCATTGTAGTGGAGGGCTGTGCGCGTTGTTGCAGGGTGGTTTCCTACAAGAGATTGCCTTTATGCCTGACTGATCCGCATGCGCGATGCGTGCGAAAGTGACTGTCACTCCCGCGCTTGGGGGCGGTGCAACGAGTTCGCTCTTACAGAAACGAAGCGCAATCTGTCCGGTCCTCGCCACCAGCGTTGGAGCCAGGCTGGCCACCGGTCGGTCCTTGGCCACGAAATCGCATCGTCACGCAATCCCCGGTTGACGGAGGGAAGATCGCATGAAGGAATTCCACGGCAAAGTAGCGGTCGTTACCGGGGCGGCCAGCGGGATTGGTCGAGCGATGGCGGAGCGTTTCGCGGAAGAGGGAATGAACGTAGTCCTGTCTGACGTCGAGGAAGGCGCTCTGGCGCAGACCGAGGCCAGGATGAAAGCCTCCGGGGCGACGGTTCTAGCCGTTCGGACGGACGTTTCCAGCGCTGCTGACGTACGGGCGTTGGCTGGCAAGACGATAGAAGCGTTCGGGGCCGTCCATGTGCTCTGCAACAACGCGGGCGTTCCGCCCGTTGTAGGCCCGTCGTGGGAACTGACGGAAGCCGACTGGCAATGGGTGCTGGGTGTGAACCTGTGGGGTGTAATCCACGGCATCGGTGCGTTCGTCCCGATCATGTTGAGGCAGGGCAACGAAGGCCACATCGTAAACACGGCTTCGATCGCTGGCCTGCTGTCCGCACCGTGGGCCGCGACCTACGACGTCGCTAAGCACGGCGTCGTCACGCTGTCCGAATCGCTGCACCGCGAGCTCGCGCTGACCAAATCGAGGATCAAGGTCTCGGTGCTCTGTCCTGCCTGGGTGAAAACGCAGCTGATGGACGGGGACCGCAACCGCCCGGCTGACCTGCAGGGTGATGGCGTACAGGAATCCGGAGTTCCGCAAGCGTCCATGATGGAGCAAGTCTTTCGCCATTCTGTGGCAACCGGTACTGAGCCGGCCGGGATCGCCGAGATGGTCCTAGACGCCATTCGGGGGGAACGGCTCTACGTCTTGCCGCATTCTCAATGGAAGGAACAGATCCGCGCCCGTATGGAGGACATTCTGGAGGAGCGCAACCCCGGAGATGAGGTGGCGGCGTGACAATGGCGAAGTCCGCTCGATTCAGCTGAGGGTAGAAGACGATGCAGGACTGTCTGCTCACAGACGTTCGTAGGAACCTACGGGAAGAAGTGAGGGCCTTCGTCCGAGACGACGTGCCCCGCCAGCTCATCCTGGACATGGACGCGGGAAAGGTATCGTATCCCCGC
>Ga0209342_10006087_pt1 | contig 12303 bp, 10 predicted proteins | sample RifCSP16_2_FD_184023 | JGI IMG/M metagenome (GOLD analysis project Ga0209342, IMG submission 184023) | Soil microbial communities from Rifle, Colorado - Rifle CSP2_sed 16_2 (SPAdes) (version 2) | ecosystem: Environmental > Terrestrial > Deep subsurface > Rock core/Sediment | place: Rifle... | reverse complement strand
GCTCCGGCGTGAGGGCTGTGTAGGGTCCGACGACCAGCGTGTAGAAGAGATCGAAGAGGAAGTAGATCAGGAGGTAGTAGATCGCCCGGCCGCCGGCGGAGGCGATCGGTGGCACCCACCAGAGCAGGGCGTAGAAGAAGGCCATCGGCAGCAGGCCACTGAGAATGTAGGGGCGCCGGCGGCCGAAGCGGCTCCGCGTCCGATCGGATAGCGCGCCGATCAATGGATCGTTCAGCCCATCCCAGAGGCGAACGATCAGGAGCAGCGTCCCCGCGATCCCCGGTCGAATGCCGGCGACGTCGGTGAGGAAGAAGAGGAAGTAGAACGGGATCACGGTCCCGACGCCGATCGACGGCATGAATTCCCCCAGTCCGTACAGCATCTTGACCCAACCGCCGAGCCGGGTCTCATTCTTCACCTGCTCCCCCCCGGTTTCCGCTTGCGTCTCATTCATGGAACTTGGCCCTCAAGTTGGAGGCTTGCGCCCAAATGCATAGAAGGTGGGGACGAAGAGGATTCGGCTGCCACGCTGGCGGGCCTCGAGATCGGCCTCACGCCACCGGTCCATCTCCTCGCCCGTGGCGAGTCCCCTGAGATCGGCCTCGAAGGTCTCCTGCTCAGAGCGGACCGCATCCCCGTTGAGGTCGTTCGTCCACGTTGCCCCGATGACGCCTGCCGTCACGTCCCTGAAGCCGGCCTCGAGGAGCAAGGACCGAAGCCTGCGGCCGACGAAAGGGTCCGCGCCCTGCGCCTGAAGCGCATAGGTCTGCAGACGGCCAAGATTCGCCACCGACGGCGGATAGTCCAGCCGCCCGCCGTAATCTGGCTCGGCGAGACACAGAACCCAACCCCCAGGACAGACGACCCGGAAGCTTTCCTTGAGAAGGGAAAGGGGATCTCGCACCCACAAGAGAAGGAAGTGTGCCGCGACGGTGTCGAAGCGGCCGGCGTCAAAGGGCAGGTGCCTGCCATCGGCCGCTGCGTATCGCGGACCCGGGCTCACTTGTGCCGAGAACATCGCAGAAGCCGTATCGATGTCGACGCCCACGACGTGGCCGGTGGTCTGTGATCGAAGCTCGGCGGTGATGACGCCGGTGCCGGATCCCACCTCGAGGATCCGCTGCGAGCGCGAGAGGCCCGTCGCCTCATACGCGTGCGCGCGCAGCGACGCCGTCCAGCTGGCTTGATGCTGGTAACGACGGTGCCAGAATTGGAGGTCGGGGGAGGCGGCGGGCACGGCGCTGGCCGGGTTGGCGGCCTCAGGCGGGCTGCTTTGCTGCGCGCCAGATCGATGGCCAATCGTCGCGGAGGATGTTTCCCAGGCTACGCTCGATTCCCTGCCCAGGGAGAACGTCACCGTCGGGCTCCACATAGAGGAAGGCACGCCCGGCGCCCTGAGCGGGTTTCTCGAGCTCGAGGGCCATCGGGTTGATGGCGGAGTAGGGGGCCGGCAGGTCCCAAATCAGGGAGATGCCAAGCCGGGCGGCGGCGGCTCGGGCCTCGGCCAGCCGGGCGACCGTCTCGGGAGACTCGTCGCTGGCCGAGAAGGAGATCGCCGCGAGGCCGATCCCCCGCAGTTCTTCCAGGAGGGCGGGGACCTCGAGGCTCGTCCCCGGGGACAAGGTGAGGTGGGCTGCGGTGTAGACGTCGGAGGCGATCGCGGCTTTCAGCCCGGCCATGGTGGCCGGGTCGGCCGGATCGAGCGTGACTAGGATGTGATCGAGCCCGGCCAGGGAGAGGGAGGAGAGAAACGAAGCCGCCGCCAGCCGCCGGCCGTCGGTGAGCAGGCCGGCGACCTGGCCAAGCTTCTCCGCATGACCGACAAGTTCGACGAGGTCGTCTCGAAGCGTTGGCTCGCCGCCGGTGAAGATGACATGCGGAATGCCGGCCTGCCACGATTTCCCGAGAGTCTCTTTCCATTCCTCGGTCGTAAGCTCACGATCCACGCGGCGGCGGACGCGCGGGTCGGCTGCGGCCCCGGGCGTGGTCCGGTAGGTGAGCGCAAGATCCAGGCGATAGGGCGCCGTGAGGTCATCCGGATAGGGATCGGTGCGATCCATGCCGAGGAAGAGAACGGGGTCGATTTCGGGCGTGGTGGCGATCGTCAGGACTCTGGCGCGCAGTGCCTGGTGGTCGGCGAGGGCGCGCCTGCGGCTGACCCGGAAGCGCGAGGCGATGGCTCGCGAGGCCTCTTCTTCCGTCTTGCCTTCGATGAACAGCAGAGAGTGCTCCGCGGCGGAGCTGTTCAGGTGGAGCACGGTCGCCGCGTTGACGATCAGGATGCCGCTGCCATCGGCTTCCACTCTCAGGTGAAGGCGGTAGGGCTGGGCCGCGTCCCGCGGGGCGAGCGCGTGGTAGAGGCCGGGGCGGATCGGCTCCGGTGGGCTGGAGGGAGGCAGGAGGCGGGAAAGGATCGAAGCCATGGTTTCTAGTCCCTCGCCGGCTCAACGGCTGTGGGCTGCAATGAGGGAAGCGAGAGGGGGCATCCCCCGCCGCATTCTGCAAGCAATGCACAATCCGTGCACCTGGGCGGAACGTAGCGGCGCTCGCGCAGCCACAGCGCGAGCTCATGATTCCAGATCGCTTCCCACGGATCGGAGAGCAGGTTGCCGATGGATTGATAGTACGACTGGCAGGGGATGACGGCGCCGTCCGGCTCGACGCACATGTTGTAGGCGGCGGCCGTGCAGGCCTTCACACCGAGCTGCATTTGCACGGGATCGAAGTGGCAATACTGCGTCGGCGTATACCAGATGAGCCGCTGCCCGCTCGTCGCTGTCCGCTCCCGGGCGAGCTCCAGAAGAGGGGTCAGCTCCTCTTCCGGCAGGCCCGTCCCGACGACGGCCCCCGATCCGCTTCGGATGAGCCCGTTCAGGCCGACCGTGGCGACGCCGCAGTCGGCGAGGAAGTCGAGCGTCTCGCCAAGGAAGGGGGCGTTCTCCGCCAGAAGGGTCGTGTTCGTCATGACGAACAGCCGGCTTTGGAGCGCGTTGCGCAGGCCTGCCACTGTCTGCCGCCATGCGCCGCGGCACGCGACCATCCGGTCGTGGATCTCAGGCCCGTGGGATTCCAGGGTGATCTGGACGTGGTCGAGCCCGGCATCCACAAGCCGCCCAAGGTAGTCTTGATCGGCGAGGCGGCGGCCGTTGGTCAGGAGGCCGGTGATCTGCCCGAGCGATTCGGCGTGTGCGACGAGCTCCGGCAGGTCGTCGCGCAGGGTGGCTTCCCCGCCCGTGAAGCAGATGTGCGGCACACCCACGTCCCACAGTCGGGAGAGGATCCGCATCCACTCCTGGGCGCCAATCTCGGGGTGCGAGCGAGGCCGGGCGTTGTAGCAGTGCGCGCAGCCGTTGTTGCAGCGGTAGGTGAGGGCCAGGTCCATCCGGTAGGGTGCGGAAGGGGCCTGCGAGAGCGGGGGCAAGACGTCGAAATCCAGTTCATGGATCGGGCAGGCCGAATTCGGACGTACGAGATCGCGCACTTGGGCGCTTACGTCGGAGAAGTCGGCCCGAGCGGTGCGGGGTGAGACGCGGTAGCGGTGGCGGAGAAACGCGATCGCCTCAGGCTCACTACGGCCCTCTAAAGCAAACCAGGCAAGGGCGGCCGCGGTCGGGTTCAGATGGTAGGCTCGGTTGGCGTTGACCAGGAGCAGGGCCTGGCCGTCCGGCTCGAGACGAAGATGGACCCTCGACGTCTCTCCTTCGGCCTCGTGCCGATAGGCGAACAGGCCCGTCGCGGGCTCGCTGGCGCGGCCGGGCTCTGCCATCAGCGGCCGCCCCCCGCGCATGCACAAGCGCAGCCCGCGCAGGCGCAGGCGCAGGCGCACGAATGGCCGCCTCCTCCGGAGGTCCAGCCTCCTCGCGAGGGCGAAGCCTTGGGCGGGGGCGGCGGCGGGTTGGTCTTGGTGGTGACCCCGCCGGTGAAGGAGGTGAGGTTGGTGACGAGGTTTCCCGCGGTGGTCTGCACTCCGCGCACGATCGAGGCGGCGAAATCGGCGCCCGGCAAATGAGGCAGGGAGGCCCCGCCGCCCGACGGCGCCGCTGGGCCGGCGACCCGGCCAGCGGGCATGGCTCCGCCGCGGGGCGGCGAGTAGGAGGGGCGATAGTTGCCCCACCAGATGGGAACGAACACGGGCCCGGTGCTCAGCGTTCGCCGCGTGCGACCCTCGAAATCCCGGTCGAGCATCGTCCACTCGAGGGAATCATCAAACCGCTGCGACTTCACCTCGGGCGTGCCGGCCTGCTCCACTTCTTGCCAGGCCTTCTCGGTGATCCCCCGGTAGTAGTCGCGCGTTTCCCGGAGGCTGAACCCCTTCATCTTCTCCTGGACGGCCTTGACGAGGCCGACCGTCACCTTCTGCATATCGGCCTGGCGCTCACGCGACTCGGGCATGACGATCATGGGGAGAAAGGCGAGCTCATAGTCGTGCAATCCCTCGGGAGGCGGGGCAATGGCCTCCACTCGCAGCGGCTGTTCCGCAACGACGCGGGCGGCGTTCTTCTTGATCAGGCCGAAGAGGATCATGGTCAGCACTCGATCCAGCGGCGTCTGGAGAAGAACGGCGGCTTCGACGGCCGTGAGCCCGCGCTTGATGCCGTGGCCTTCGATGGCGATCTTGGGAGGCAGGTAGGCCAGCTTGCGCCGGTTGCCGGCGTAGCCTGCCAGCGCCGCCCACCCGACGACGAGCGCGCCGAAGAGGCCGAGGCAGAGGAGCGGCCCCAGCGCCTCGGGGGAGATCCTCACCTGCGGGGCAGCGGCGGCGCTCTGGATCGCGCTCGAGGGGACATAGCTGGCCGGGAACCCGGCGCCGAAGCGGTACTGGGTGTAGCCGTTGGCCTGCGCGTTGTGCCACCGGTAGATGATGCGCCCATTGTCGTCGTAAGCGGCCGCCGGTTGAGTCTCCGGCCAGCCGGAGGGGCTGGGGTAGTAGCGGGGCTCCTCGGGTTGGACGCCGGGCGGCAAGTGGAAGGTCACCGTCAGGTCGGTCGAGTCGTGGACGAAGCTCGCGTCAAACCAGGTGGGGGAGAACTGCGCGCTGGCATACCCGGACTCGGTGCCCTCGTAGAGAACATTTCCCACCCCGGGGATCGACACGCGCACCGTCCCGCGGCTGCCAGGTTGGATCGCCGATCCCCCGAGGCCTAGGGCCACGCCATGAGCGGCGTAGGGCGAGGGCTGGATGTCGGTGATGGAGCGGCCGTCGATGCTGGCCGTCACGCTGCCGAGGGAATAGGAATCGGTCGGCGCTCCCACGTCGACATACTCCATCGGCGGTGCGAAACCGTCGTTGGTGAAGACGAATTCGTACTCGATCCGCGCCGTGCCGTCGGGTTCCCAGTAGACGTCGACGGTCTCCCGGTCGAGTGAGAAGGAGTAGTCCTGGGCCGACGCCGTGAGGGGGGATCCAAGCGAGAGGAGAATTGCGGCAAGAAAGCCGGCGCGGGCGAATCGCCTCATGAGAGCAATCCTGCAGCCCCAACGGCCGCTGGCGATCGGGAGGGGCCCCCTACCATTTCGGCTCTTCGGTGAGCTGGTAGGAAGTGTTGCAGTAGGGGCACGAGACCACCGGCGCCCCGGCGACCATCTTGATGTTGTCGGTCGTCAGGGCGCCGCCGCAGTTGCGGCAAGTGAGCCTCTCGAGATTCACCTTCCCGGAGAGATCGATTTTCTGAATGATCTCGGTCTGGCCGGGCTCCGCACGGCGGCGCGAGGCGAACCAGATCAGCGCGAAGGAGATTCCCACTTGGACAAGTCCTGCGAGAATCCACGAGGGGGTCGGCGTCTCCGTGAAGCCTGCCCAGACGAAGAGGACGCCGAATAGAAGGAGTATCGCCGCCGCCGCGTATGCGATGATCCGTACCGCCGACATGAAGCCTCCTGAGCTGTTGAGGATCCTGCTCAGTGTAGCATCCGAACCGAGGGGCCACAAATGACAAATGGCAGGATTCAGGTGAAGGATGGCGCATCTGGAAGTAGAATCCAGGGAGGCGGGGCTATTCTGGAAATCAGCCGCGCAGGCGGCTCGGAAAACGGTGCGGGAGATCTTGCGCTCGCGCCCTTTGTCCCGCTCTCGCCTTCGGCTAGAATCCCAGAGCGGCTATTTGGAGGGCGCATGGCCAACTGGATCACGCTCAGCCGATTTCCTCTTCTGGTCGGCTACATGATCATGCTCTACTATGGAAGCCCGCCCGTCCGGCTCATCGGCGTGCCTGTGCTATTCATCTTGCTCATGCTGGATACGGTGGACGGTGCCGTGGCTCGTGCCCGGGGGCAGACCAGCCTCCTGGGAAGCGTCCTCGACATCGCCGCAGATCGTGCCTACGAGCTCGTTCTGTGGGTGGCGCTGGCGGACCTCGGTGTGATCCCCGTCGCCATTCCCATCACGGTGATCCTGCGGACGACGCTCACCGACGCGCTGCGCAGCCTCGGCGTCGCGAAAGGGCTGAAACCGTTCGAGCAGCACCGCTCGACCCTCGGGCGTTTCCTTGTGGCTTCTCCCTGGATGCGCACCTCCTACAGCATCACAAAGATCACGGCCTTCTGCGGGCTCGCCCTCGGTATCGCGTTCTCCGGCTACCCCGCCGGCTCCGCCCTGAACGAGCTCTCGCAGCCTCTCTTGCGCGCGTTCGCGATTGTGGCCTGGGCGGCGACGGCGATCTGCGTCTTGCGCGGCGCGCCGGTGATCCTAGGGGGCCTGCGGCACGGCCTCAAGACGGCGAAGCAGCCGGGGGCTGTGGAGTGAGCCTGGTATCCCTCGCCAACAGCCGCCTGGGGCCGCCGATCGGCATCGCCGCGGTCGGCCTCCTGCCACGGGGATTCGCCTATCGACTGGGGGAGTGGATCGCCCGCCGCGTGGCCGCCGGAGAGGGGCCGCTCCCCTCAGCCGTGCGCTTAAATCAGGCGGTCGTCCGTGGAATGGATCCCCACGATCCGGCGCTCCACCGGGCGGTCGAGGTTGTGCTGCGGACGGCGGCGGTCGGCTATGTCGATCTTTTCAAGGCTATGGCCGGCGGTCCGCGTGTGCTGCGAGAGTCATGCGAGCTCGACCCTCAGGTGAGGGCGTGGGTTGAGGAAAGCATTCGTGACCGCCGTGGCATGATCGCGGTGAGCGGACATTTGAGCTGCTTCGATATGATCCTGCTCTCGCTGGCGCAGTATGGCTATCCCATTCAGGGGCTCTCCTATGCTCAGCCCCGCGGGAGCTACCTGGTGCAGAACGCCATCCGCCTTCAGCACGGCCTTGACCTCAGCCCCATCTCCCCGCAGGCTCTGCGGAAGGCGCTGCATCTGTTGAAGGCTGGCGGCATCGCGATGACCGCCGTCGACCGGCCCGTCGACGAAGGGGAGCTGCTGGAGCTTTTTGGCCGCCCGGCTCGCTTGCCGGTGGGGCATGCCCGCCTTGCGATTATGGCCAAGGCGAGAGTGATGGTCGGCGTGTGCCAATCGCTGGGTGAGGGCAAATACCGAGTCGTCCCGGGCGGGCTCCTGGATTCCACCAAGTACGAAAGGCACGGCGACGGGCCCAGACGCATGGCACAAGACGTTCTCTCGATCCTGGAGCCCTTCATCCGCGCCCGACCGGAGGAGTGGCTCATGTTTCACCCTCTGTGGCCGGACATTCGCCCAGAGCCTGCCTTGTGACCATGGCAATGGCCGGCATCGGGGCGGCGATCTTGGGTGTGCTCACGGGGCTGGCCTGGAAGTTTCCCGCGGTCGGGCGGGTCGACAGAGATCTCTTCCGGGCCGTCAATTCTGCGCCGCTGCCCGCGTGGGCGGATGGGATTCTGCGTGCTGTCCGCCCGCTAGGCACCTCCTGGGCGCTCGTGGTGTTGGCCGGGCTGGTTGCGACCTGGCGCCCTCTCGCCGGAGCAAGCCTCCTGGGACTTGGCCTGATCAGCGGGGGGATCGAGCGCCTGATCAAGGTTTCCGTCCGGCGGAGGAGGCCATTCTCGAGCGAGCCCGGCGTTCAGATCCGTCTCCCGCCGCCTCCTCGAGATCCTTCTTTTCCCAGCGGGGATGCCTCGCGCGCTTGGTATCTGGCCGGCGCGATCCTCGCCGGGCTCTCCGCTGCTCCCCCGGTGGGGGCGGCCGCCTGCGCGCTGGCAGGACTGGTCAGCCTTTCGCGAGTGAGGGGCGGCGTTCACTTTCCCGCCGACGTCTGGGCCGGATCATGGCTTGGATTGGGGATGGGCCTGCTCTGGGCCTGGACGGCCTCCTGGATCCGCGCCCGGTTTGGCTGAGCCGCGAAGGTAGAGCGAAGTTCGACGCCCCGGATCGGGGCTATAATCGCAGCCATGGCCCATCGGGATCTGAAGGCTCGAGCGGAAGAGCTCCGACGCCAGATCCAATTCCACGACCACCGCTACTACGTTCTCGAATCGCCCCTGATCAGCGACTACGAGTACGACCAATGGATGAGGGAGCTGCGCGAAATCGAGGCCGCCCATCCGGAGCTCCTCACACCCGATTCACCCACCCAGCGCGTTGCCGGCCAGCCCGCCGATCGTTTCGTGAAGGTGCGGCACCCGGCGCCGATCCTCAGCCTCGGCAACGCGTACACCACGGAAGAGGTCCGCGCCTGGTTTGATCGGATCGCCCGGCTAGACGAGCGCGTCCGCGAGGCCGACTTTGTCGTCGAGCCCAAGCTCGATGGCCTCACCGTCGTCCTTCACTACACAAAGGGCGTTTTCACGCTCGGGACGACTCGCGGGGACGGCGTCACCGGGGAAGACGTCACGGCGAATCTTCGCACCCTACGCGGCCTGCCTCTCCGCATCCCGGTCGATGGCGACGGCCCGATCCCTCCTCGCCGGCTCGTCGTTCGAGGCGAAGCCATCATCTTTCGCAAGGCGTTCGAGGAGATGAATCGCCGGCTGGAGGAAGCCGGCGAGCGAACCTACGTGAATCCGCGAAACACCGCATCGGGGGCGCTGCGCCAGCTCGACCCGGGGCTGACGGCCTCCCGTCCGATCAGCCTCCTGTGCTACGCGATCGTCGACGCCGAAGGGCGGATTCCGTCGACTCAGTGGGGCAGCCTCGATTTGCTGCGGGGGCTGGGATTCCCCGTCTCGAACGAGGCCCAGCTCTGCCGGAGCCTGGACGAAGCCCTCGACCAGGCCCCCTCGTGGGAGGCCCGACGCGACACGCTGCCCTACGAGGCCGATGGCATCGTGATCAAGCTCAACGACCTGAACCTGGCGCGCGATCTAGGGTTTGTCGGCCGAGACCCGCGCGGGGCCGTGGCCTTCAAGTTCGCCGCCCGCGAGGTCACGACCGGGCTGCGGGAAATCGGCGTTAACGTCGGCCGGACCGGAGTGATCACACCCTACGCGATTCTCGAGCCGGTGGAGGTGAGCGGCGTGACGGTGAGGCAGGCGACGCTTCACAACTTCGACTACATCTCCGAGAAAGACATTCGGGTTGGGGATCGGGTTCTCCTCAAGCGGGCGGGGGAGGTGATCCCCTACGTGATCGGCCCCCTGGTCGAGGCGCGGTCCGGGGCCGAACGCCGCTACAAGCCGCCCACGCAATGTCCCTCTTGCGGAGCCCGCCTACGCCGCCTGCCGGAAGAGGTGGCGGTCTTCTGCGTCAACGCCGCCTGCCCCGCCCAGCTCGTGCGCAACCTGGAGCACTTCGTTTCGCGGGGGGCCATGGATATCGTCGGCCTTGGGATCCGCCTGGCCGAGCAACTGGTGAGCGCCAAGATCGTCTCAGACGTCGCCGACCTCTACACTCTCCGCAAGGAGGATCTGCTCGGGCTCGATGGTTTCGCCGAGAAGAAGGCGGAGAAACTTGTGGCGGCGATCGAGGCCTCACGCGATCGGCCCCTCGCTCGGGTGATCCTCGCCCTGGGAATTCACGGAGTGGGAGAAGTGTCGGCGGCGGATCTCGCCGCTCACTTCAAGAGCCTCGACGCCCTGGCGGCGGCGAGCAGCGAGGATCTTCAGACGGTGGAGGGGGTGGGGCCCAGCATCGCAGCGGCGGTGGTTGAGTGGTTTGGCCAGGCGAGGAATCGCAGGGTTCTCGAGAAACTCAAGCGCGCCGGAGTCTGGCCCAGAGAAAGAGCGCCGGCCAAGGCGGCAGGGCCGCAGACGCTGGCCGGGCTTACCTTCGTGATCACCGGGACCCTTCCAAGGATGACGCGCGAGGAGGCGAAGGCGCTTATCCTCCAGCGCGGTGGTCGAGTCTCGGAAAGCGTCGGTCGCCTGACCAGCTACCTTGTCGTGGGCGAGGCGCCTGGTTCGAAGCTCCGCAAGGCGGAGGAGCTCGGGATCCCCATCCTCGACGAGGCCAAGCTGCGCAGGTTGGCGGAGCGGGGCCGCGCCTAGAAGCCGTCCGGCCGGGCCGGGGGGAGGGCGGGGGGAGCGGCGGAGGAGAGCCGGTGGTAGAAACCAGAATTTCAGATTCGATTGCTGAGCGAATCGCGACGATCCACCAAAGGCTGGAGGCCATCCGGGCGCGGGACGAGTACTTCTTCAATCTCCCCGTCACCGAGCTGCGCGGGGGAGCGCGCGTCCTGGTGAGCGGGCGAGAGATGGCCATGTTCGCCTCGTATGGGTATCTGGGCCTCCTGGGCCACCCCCGCATCAACGCCGCGGCCCGCGAAGCGATCGATCGGTTTGGCACGGGCACGCACGGAGTGCGGATGCTGGCCGGCTCACTCACCCTCCACCGCGAGCTCGAAGAGAATATCGCCGAGTTCAAGGGGACCCAGGACGCCATCACCTATTCCTCGGGCTATGCCACCAACCTCACGGTGGTCTCGACGCTGGTCGGCCGGCGGGACTACGTCTTCGGCGACAAACTGAATCACGCTAGCATTGTGGATGGATGCCTGCTCTCGGGGGCGCGCTTCGTGCGCTTCCGCCACAACGACCCGGACGATCTCGAATCCCGCCTGGCCAGCGCCCCGGCGGAGGCGGCCCGCCTGGTGGTGGCCGACGCCGTCTTCAGCATGGACGGCGACATCATCAACCTGCCTCGGATGGTGGACGTCTGCCGGCGGCATCACGCCTGGCTGATGATCGACGAGGCGCACGCCTTGGGCGTTCTGGGAGCGACGGGCCGAGGCATCGAGGAGCACTTCAACCTCGCGGGAGCGATTGACATCAAGATGGGGACTCTCAGCAAGACGATCCCCAGCGTGGGCGGCTACATCGCCGGGTCCTCCGAATTGGTCGAGTTCCTGCGCCATCAGTCTCGAGCCTACCTCTTCTCCGCCGCGCTGCCTCCGGCTCAGACGGCGGCCGCACTCGAGGCCTTCCGGGTGATCCGCGAGGAGCCCTGGCGCCTCGACCTTCTCCGGCGCAACACCTCACTCTTCCTGACGGGCTTGAAATCGAGAGGGCTCAACACGATGCTGAGCGAAACGGCCATCGTGCCCGTGCTCTGCGGAAGCGATGAGCGGGCCTTTCAGATCACCCGAGAGGCCCATCACGAAGACGTCTTCGTCTTGCCCGTCGTCTCCCCGGCCGTTCCGGAGGGGATGGCCCGGCTGCGCGCGACTGTGACGGCCGCCCATGATCCGGCAGAGATTCAAAACGCGGTCGACGTGCTCGAGCGCGCCGCGCGGAAGGTCGGCGTGCTCTAGGCGCCGGCCAGCGTGAGCTTCTCACCCCAGGCAGGCCTGTGAACGAGATCCACCTCAAACCGGGCCGGGAGCGCTCGCTCCGGCTGAGACATCCGTGGATCTTCTCCGGCGCGGTGGGCGATGTGCGCGGAGACCCCGCCCCCGGCGAGACGGTGGAAGTGTTATCGGCCGAAGGAGAGTGGCTGGCTCGTGCAGCCTTTTCGCCCCGGTCACAAATCCTCGGCCGAGTCTGGACGTGGGAATCGGGGGAAGAAGTGGGGGAGGATTTCTTCGCCCGCCGATTGGGCCGAGCGATTGAGGCGCGTCGATCGCTGTTTCGTGGGCAGGAGACGGATGCCTATCGGGAGGTGCACGCCGAATCGGACGGCATCCCCGGGCTGATCCTGGATCGCTACGGCGACGTTCGGGTGGCGCAGTTCCTTTCCGCCGGGGCTGAACGCTGGCGGGACACGATCCTCGGCTCCCTGGCCGGACGGGCCGATTGCGGCGCGATCTACGAGCGCTCCGACGCCGACGTCCGTTCTCTCGAGGGCCTGGGACCGCGGGCCGGGCCAGTCTGGGGAGACCTACCCGACACGCGCCTACTCATTCGAGAGAACGACCTTCGCTTTCACGTCGACATTGCCCACGGCCACAAGACCGGCTTCTACCTCGACCAGCGGGACAATCGGGCGATCTTCCGCTCGTCCCTCCACGGCGGGGAAGTGCTGAAC
>Ga0209342_10006086_pt1 | contig 12303 bp, 11 predicted proteins | sample RifCSP16_2_FD_184023 | JGI IMG/M metagenome (GOLD analysis project Ga0209342, IMG submission 184023) | Soil microbial communities from Rifle, Colorado - Rifle CSP2_sed 16_2 (SPAdes) (version 2) | ecosystem: Environmental > Terrestrial > Deep subsurface > Rock core/Sediment | place: Rifle... | reverse complement strand
AACCCGGCATCTCGGGCCTGGAAACTTTGCTGCCGCTGACACTGAAGCTGGTCAACGAAAAGCTGATTCCGCTGCCGCAAGCGATCGCGCTGCTAACGCAGAAACCCGCCGACATCCTCGGACTCGAATCCGGACGTATCGGCGTCGGCGCAACCGCCGACATCTGCATCTTCGATCCGAAAGCGCTATGGACGCTCACCGCCGCAAGCATGACATCGCGTGGGCGGAACTCCCCGTTTCTCGGCACCGAGTTTCGTGGACGTGTCAGCCACACGATTGTTGGGGGTCGTGTTGTGTTCGAGAACGGGAAATTTCCGCTGGGTCGATAGCGCGCGGCGGCGCGACCTGCTCAGCGCGCGGGCGCGCGATCCAACCGGTAGGTTACTTCACCGTGATATTGCGCAAGGTGTCGCCCAATTCGCGACCTTTCGAATCCTTGCCTTGGAGCTTGATTCGCAGCCGTACGTCGTTGACCGAGTCGGCGTTGCGCAAGGCATCGTCGTAGGTGATGAGATCGGCTTCGTACAATTGAAACAACGACTGGTCGAACGTCTGCATGCCGGCTTCGCCCGACTTCGCCATCAAATCCTTGAGGCCGGGGACGTTGCCTTCCATGATCATGTCCGACACCAGCGGCGTATTGATCAACACTTCGACCGCCGGTACGCGGCCCTTACCGACCTTCATCGGAATCAGGCGCTGCGACACGATGCCTTTCAGATTGAGCGCCAGGTCCATCAGCAATTGGCTGCGCCTTTCTTCCGGAAAGAAGTTGATCACGCGGTCGAGCGCCTGATTGGCGTTGTTCGCGTGCAGCGTCGACAAGCACAAGTGCCCGGTTTCCGCGAACTGCACCGCCAGATCCATGGTTTCGCGCGAGCGCACTTCGCCGATCAAGATCACGTCGGGCGCCTGACGCATCGCGTTCTTGAGCGCGATGTCGTAGGAGTCGGTATCGACGCCGACTTCGCGCTGCGTGACGATGCAGTTCTTGTGCGCGTGGACGTACTCGATCGGGTCTTCAATCGTCAGAATATGGCCGTAGCTGTATTCGTTGCGATAACCGATCATCGCCGCGAGCGACGTCGACTTACCGGAACCGGTACCGCCGACGAACATTACCAGGCCGCGTTTGGTCAGCGCGACGTCGGCCAATACTTTCGGCAGATTGAGATCGTCAAAGCGCGGAATGTCAGTGTTAATGGTGCGCAGCACCATACCGACGCGCTGCTGCTGAAAGAAGACGTTGACGCGAAACCGACCGATTTCTTGCGGCGCGATCGCAAAGTTGCACTCGCTGTGCGCCTCGAAATCGCGACGCTGCTCCTCGTTCATAATGCCGTAAGCAAATGCGCGCGATTGCTCGGGCGTCAGCGCCTGCTTGGTGACCGGAACGATCTTGCCGTCGACTTTGACCGAGGGGGGTACACCAGCGGTTATAAATAAATCCGACGCCTTCTTGTGCTTCATTAATTTCAGCAGATCGCTGAAATTCACTGCTTAACTCCAATCTTCGCGGCGGAAGCCGAACTCATGCCGAAGGTATCCTTATTGTTAGCATAGGTGCGAGCTTCATCTACATGCACCTGCCGCGCGCGCACCAAGTCTTGCAGGCACTGGTCGATCGTTTGCATGCCGATCCCCTGACCGGTCTGAATCGACGAATACATTTGCGCGACTTTGTTTTCGCGAATGAGGTTACGGATCGCCGGCGTGCCGATCATGATTTCGTGCGCCGCCACGCGCCCACCGCCGATTTTCTTGAGCAGCGACTGCGCGATGACCGCGCGCAACGACTCGGACAGCATCGCCCGCACCATGTCTTTTTCCGCCGCCGGGAACACGTCGATGATACGGTCGATGGTTTTGGCGGCCGATGAGGTGTGCAATGTGCCGAACACCAAGTGGCCGGTTTCGGCGCCGGTCAGCGCCAGGCGAATCGTCTCGAGATCGCGCATTTCGCCAACCATAATGATATCCGGATCTTCGCGTAGCGCCGCGCGCAAGGCGTTGTTGAACCCGAGCGTATCGCGCCCGATTTCGCGCTGGTTGACCAGGCAATTTTTGCTGGTGTGCACGAACTCGATCGGGTCTTCGACCGTAAGAATGTGCTCGTGCTGATTCTCGTTAATGTGATTGATCATGGCCGCGAGCGTGGTCGACTTACCCGACCCGGTCGGCCCGGTAACCAGCACCAAACCGCGTGGCTGGTCGCAGATCTTCTTGAAAATCTCGGGCGCGTTCAGCTGCTCGAGCGATAGCACCTTCGACGGAATCGTCCGAAACACCGCGCCCGGGCCACGCTGCTGATTGAACGCGTTTACGCGAAAGCGCGCGATATTCGGAAGCTCGAAGGAGAAGTCGGTTTCGAGGAACTCCTCGAAGTCCTTTTGCTGTTTGTCCGACATGATGTCGTACACCATGTCGTGCACCGTCCGGTCGTCGAGCGGATCGACATTGATACGCTTGATGTCGCCATCGACACGCAACAGGGGCGGCAAACCGGCGGAAAGATGCAAGTCGGAAGCGTTTTGTTTGAACGCAAACGCGAGTAGTTCGGAGATATCCATGGGTTCGAACGACGCTCGGGCGGGGAATCCCGTTTCTCGCTTAATTTCTAGTCCATGCGCAACGGGGTTGCAACACAGAACGTCGGCTGTGTTACACCGAAACGGAAGATAAATAGTCAAAAAACCGGTTGGCGTTAGGCGATCCGACTTCTGTCCATGGACTTCTGGTATTAAACTGGCGCGACTCATGGGACCCAAAAAGACAAGAACGCCGCGACCGGCCGTCCGCAGCGGCAAGGCCGGCCACCGCAGCAAACCGCGCGGCGCCTTGCGGCCACGAACACCGCTGCTCGGTTTTGTCGGCGCCGGCAACATGGCGCGCAGTCTCGCCGGCGGTCTGATCGCCAATGGCTGGCCGGCTGCTCGCATTATATTTTCCGATCCGGACGCGTCGCAGCGCGACGCCATTAAGAAGCGTTTGAAGGCGAAAACCTACGCGCAGAACACCGATGTCGCCGCCCGCGCGCAAATCCTGGTTCTGGCGGTAAAACCCCAAGCCATGCGCGCGGTCGCAGCCGACATCGCCCCATCCATCCGGCAGCATCGCCCGCTCGTGATTTCGATTGCCGCCGGCGTTCGCATCGTCGATCTGGAACGCTGGTTCGAGGCGAAGATTCCGATTGTGCGCGCCATGCCGAATACCCCGGCGTTGGTCGGCGCGGGCGCGGCTGGGTTGTACGCCAACGTCCGCGCCAGCCGGCGTATGCGCGCGACCGCCGAAACGATCCTGCGCTCAGCCGGCGTCACCGCCTGGGTCGAAAACGAAAGCGATCTCGACATCGTGACCGCGCTATCCGGCAGCGGGCCCGCGTATTTTTTTCTGGTGATGGAGGCGCTGGAGCAGGCCGCCGTCGCCGAAGGCCTGAATCGCGAGACCGCGCGCCTGCTGACGCTCGAAACCGCCTATGGCGCCGCCAAGATGGCGCTGGAAGGCGCCGAGGAACCGGCGCTTCTTCGCGCGCGCGTTACGTCGCCCGGCGGCACGACCGAGCGCGCCCTGAACATACTGGCGCAAGGCGGCGTCGCGCCCCTCTTTGCGCAGGCAATCCATGGCGCAACCGCGCGCGCGCGTGAACTTGCGGATATGTTTGGGAGCAACGCGTGACCTATTTCAACCAAGCCGGCCTTTATCTGATCCAATTGGTTTTCGGCTTTTACATTTTACTGGTACTGCTGCGGCTGTTGTTTCAGCTCGTGCGTGCCAGCTTCTACAACCCGATCTCGCAATTCATCGTTACGCTAACCCAACCGCCGCTGCAGTTATTGCGGCGATTCATTCCGGGTCTACTCGGCATCGACATGGCCGCGGTCGTGCTGCTGCTGGCACTGCAGATGCTCGAGATCTACATGGTCGCGTGGTTCCAGGGAGCATATCCCGCCGTCGGCGGTGTGGCCGTGCTCGCGATCGCGCAGCTTGTCGAGTTTGCGATTTACGTATTCATCATTGGGATACTCATCCGCGTGATCTTGTCGTGGGTCAATCCCCATGGGGGGCGCAATCCGGTCGGTGACCTACTCAACAGCCTGACCGAACCGATGCTTGCCCCGGCGCGCCGGTTGATTCCTCCGATCAGCGGGCTCGATCTTTCGCCGATCGCGGTGTTTGTCCTATTGCAACTGACGCTAATTTTGATCGTGCGCCCGCTGCACGATCTCGGCGCCGGCCTTATGCTCTCTTGATGCCTCGCGCATCACACCCTCGCCACTCGGAATGTGGTCTATATTGTCTGGGCGTCGTGGAAGCGCCAGCTATGGCATTTTGTTAAGTTCGGCCGATAAACTAATGTTTCAATGGCTATCCGAATGATTGGTGCGCAAGCGGTAACCAGTCGCTCCAGCGTTACCATCAGCGCGTTCGGCAAACGCCTGGGCGACTACAAAACTTGGTGCGACGAGCTTGCCGGCATCATCGGCGAGTACCAGACGTGGATCGAAACCCAGGGGCTCGGTAACGGCGAAGACGATCTGCGCGTCTACGAGCTGATCGATTCGCTCAAGTCCGACAAACTCACCATCGCCTTGGTCGCCGAGTTCTCGCGCGGCAAGACCGAGCTTATCAACGCGATCTTCTTCGCCGATTTCAAACAGCGGCTGCTGCCCTCCGACGCCGGTCGTACCACGATGTGTCCGACCGAGTTGCTGCACAACGAGAAACTACCGCCGTGCGTGAAGCTGCTGCCGATCGATACACGCAAGTCATCCCTCACCATCGCCGAATACAAACGCACGCCGCAGCACTGGACGGTGATGCCGCTCGATCTGAATCACCCGAAATCGATGGCCGAGACCTTCACGCAACTGGTCAAGACCCAGATGGTGAGCGCGCGCGACGCCGAGGCGCTCGGCCTGTACAACCCGCTCACCGCGACCGCGCCGTTGCCGCCCGACGGCAAGGTGCAAATCCCGGTGTGGCGCCATGCGATTATCAATTTCCCGCATCCCTTGCTCAAACAAGGCCTGGTCGTGCTCGATACGCCAGGCCTCAATTCACTCGGCACTGAGCCGGAGCTGACCATGAACATGCTGCCGGCGGCGCACGCGGTGCTATTCGTGCTCGCCGCCGATGCCGGCGTGACCAAGTCCGACCTCGACGTGTGGAACAATCACGTATGCCTAGCCAAACACGGCGCCACCGACCCGCGCATCGTGGTGTTGAACAAGGTCGACGTACTGTGGGATGAGCTGCGCACGCCGGATATGGTCGCGGCCACCCTGAGCCGCCAGATCGACGAAACCGCAAACACGCTCGGCATTTCGCGCCAGCAGATTTTTCCGGTGTCGGCACAGAAGGGTTTACTCGGCAAGATCAAATCCGATCACGCGCTGTTGGCCCGCAGCGGCCTCGTGCCACTCGAGCAAAAGCTCTCGAACGACGTGATCGGCGCGAAACAAGGATTGATGCGCGAAAAGATCGCGCGCGAAATCGGCGCCATCGTCGACCAGACACGCGCCATGATCGACGCCCGGCTGACATCGATTGACACGCAGCTGAATGAATTGAAAAGTTTGTCCGGCAAGAGCCAGGAAGCGATCCACCAAATGCTCGAGCGCATGCGCTCGGAAAAACAGGCGTACGACAAGACGCTCGCGAGCTTTCAGGCGACGCGCACGATGCTGTCGGATCAGACCAAGGTCTTGCTCGATTACTTGAGCGTCGAAAGTTTCGACGCGTTGATGACGCGCGCGCGCATCTCCATGAAGGAGTCTTGGACCACGCATGGTCTCCAAGGCGGGATGAAGTTGCTGTTTGACGGCGCCACCGAAATGATGGCGAAGGCTCACCTGCAGTCGCAACAGATCATCGGCCTGGTGCACGCGGTGTACAACAAGTTCCACGCCGATCACGGCCTCGCCGACATCAAGCCGGCGCCGTTTTCACTCACGCTGCATCGCGATCAATTGCAACAGCTGTACGATGAAACCGACGCGTTTCGCAAAAGCCCAATTATGCTGTTGACCGAGCAGCATTTCGTCATCAAGAAATTCTTCATTACGCTCGCCAGTCGCGGGCGCGTGTTGCAACAAGAGTGCAATACCGCGGCACGCAACTGGAGCAAGGCAATCATGGCACCGATTCTGGCGCAAGTACGCGAACATAAGATGATGATGGATCATCGCATCGAGAACCTAAAGCGCGTGCATGAAAACTTGGGCAACCTCAGCGGCCGCATTGCCGAGCTGGAACTGAACAAGCAAAACCTCGAAAACCAGCTGACGGTCATCGGCAACATGCAACGCAAGGTCAATCAGCCGTTCGGTCCGAAACTCAACTCATGAATGATTTGAAACCGCGGATGAACGCGGATAAACGCAGATAAAGGTAAAGCGGCAAACCATTCTTTCCCATCGGCGTTCATCTGCGGTTCCACGGGTGTTTTGGAAGCCTGCTAAACTGCGCGCGTGACCGGACCGGCCAAATCGTCCAAACGCAAATCGGCACGCAAACCGCGTAAGACCGTTACCACGCAACAATACAAATCGCCCGGCTGGCGCAGTCTATGGGTCGCCCTGCGCAGTTGGCGCACCGCCGCGGTCAGCCTGCTGTCATTTTCCTCCGGCCTGCCGCTCGGCTTGATCTGGATCGCCATCCCCACCTGGCTCGCGCGCGAAGGCGTCGACATCAAAATCATCGGCCTGTTCACGCTGGCGCAGGCGCCGTGGAGTTTCAAATTCCTCTGGTCGCCGTTGATGGATCGCTACGCACTGCCGTTACCACGTCTTGGACGCAAACTCGGTTGGACCCTGGCGGCACAGATAACGCTGGTGTTGCTTACGTTCGTGTTGAGCGACGTGGCGACACGGCCCGATGCCATTTGGATAATCGGCACACTCGCGCTTGCCATCGCGTTTGCCTCGGCGACACAAGACATCGCGATCGACGCCTATGCCGTCGAAATCTTGCAGCCAAGCGAACAAGGTATCGCCGTCGGTGCGCGCACGGCGCTTTATCGCGCGGCGTTTTTTGTCGCCGGCGGATTAACGATTACCTTGGCAGGATTATGGTCGTGGCCGTTCGTATTCGGGCTGATCGCCCTCTTGTACCTGCCGATGCTGGTCGTCACGCTGTTCGCGCCGCGCTCGGACATTGATCGCCTCGGCGCCGTTCCGTCGCTGCGCGCCGCCGTGTGGGAACCGTTCGTGGGCTTCCTGCGCAAGGCGCGCGCGCTCGAACTACTCGCGTTCGTCGTGCTGTACAAACTCGCCGACAATCTCGCCGGCGCGCTGGTGCGGCCGTTCCTGGTGCAGGTCGGTTTCGACGACTTCGACGTCGGTGTCGCCACCGCTACCATCGGCCTGGTCACAACGCTGGCGGGAACGTTTCTCGGCGGCATGCTCACCACCGCCATCGGGCTCGGGCATGCGCTTTGGGCGTTCGGGCTGCTGCAAATCCTATCGAATCTCGGCTATGTCCTAATCGCCGCCGTCGGCGACAATCGCCCACTGATGTACGCCGCGATGGGTTTCGAGAGCCTAACCAGCGGCATGGGCACCGGCGCCTTCGGCGTGCTGCTGCTGCGCATGACGATGAAACAGTTTTCGGCCACGCAGTATGCCTTGTTCTCCAGTTTGTTCGCGCTGCCGCGAATTCTCGCCGGACCGGTGACGGGTGTCATGGTCGACGCGCTCGGTTGGTTCGACTTCTTTCTATTCACCATCGTCGTCGGCGTGCCCGGGATGCTGATGCTGCAACGGTTCTCGCCATTGGGCGTGCGTGAACCCGCGCTTGACGTGATCGCGGACATAGCACAGCGACGGCTGACACCCGCCGCGCTGCTCCTGCGCGCACTCGGGGGCTGGACCGTCGGCTTTGCCTTGGCCGCTAGCGCGGTGGTACTGCTGGAAGCTTTCAAACATCAACACCTGGCGCCGCAAGACGGTTTTGGCATCATCGCGCCCTTGCGCGAATTGCTTACGCCGCAAACCGTGTCCGATTGGGTGGCGCTGTTAGGCGTCGGTCTTTTCAGCATCATTATCGCGCTCGCAACCGCGGCCACCGCGGTGGCGCGCTCGAAACAAACGCAATCATGAAGAAACGAAAGACGCCAAAACCCACGTCGCGTTCTCGCGCACGACCGCTAACAAGACCGATCGTCATCGCGCATCGCGGCGCCAGCGGCTACTTGCCGGAACATACGCTCGCCGCGTATGCCGTCGCGATGTTGCAAGGCGCCGATTTCATTGAACCGGATTTGGTCATGACCCAAGACGGTCATTTGATCGCGCGCCATGACAATGTCCTCAATCTCACCACCGACGTAGCGCAGCGCCAGGAATTCGCCACGCGTCGCACCGACAAGATCGTGGACGGTGTCGCAACGAACGGTTGGTTTAGCGAGGACTTTACGCTGGCCGAGATCAAGCAACTGCGCGCGGTCGAACGCATTCCGGATGTGCGCCCGGCCAATACGCGATTGAACGGCCAGTTTCAGGTGCCGACGTTGCAAGAAATTATCGATCTGGTTAATGCGAACGAACGAGCACTTGATCGCAAAATTGGGATCTATCTTGAAACCAAACACCCCACGTACTTCCAACGCTTGGGTCTGGCATTGGAAGGGAAGCTCGTGAAAATCCTGCACGCAAGCGGCTACGCAACCAAACGCGATCGCGTTTTCATACAGTCGTTCGAGATCAGCAATCTCAAGAAGCTACGGTCCCGCACGCACATTCCGCTGATTCAACTGCTCGAGACATCCGGCGGCCCGGCCGATGTGGTCGCTGCCGGCGGAACGCTAACTTACGATGACATGGCCACCGCCGAGGGCTTGCGCGAAATCGCTTCCTACGCCGACGGCGTCGGTCCCGAGAAATATCACTTCATTGTTTCGCGTCGTCCGGACGGTTCGCTCGACGCCGCCAACACCAGCGATTTTGTGGGCAACGCCCACGCCTGCGGTTTGCAAGTGCACCCCTACACCTTCCGCGCGGAAAATCGTTTCTTGCCGGCGAACCTTCGCGCCGACGCGGACCTAAATGCGATCGGCAATTTGGAACACGAGATTGAGATTTTTCTTGCCGCCGGAATCGACGGTTTCTTCACCGATCAAACCGACATCGGCGTTCGGGCGCGCGACCGATTTCTTGCGCGCCGCTAGAACCGCGGCGCCCCAGAACACGATCAGGTTTTGCTTGCTTGCGCGAGCTCTCCCAACAACTCCAACTCCACGTCGCTGAAGCCCGCGCGCCGGCGCGCCGCAACATCGAACGGCGGCCGCAAGCGCGCATCGAATTCAGTCAGTAACTGGCGAAACGTCGCCACCGGATCGAGGCCGCGTTGCACGCAAAAATACGCGTACCAGCGATTGCCGATGCGCACATGTTCGACCTCGTCGCGCTGAATGATCTTCATGATCTCGACCGCGCGCGCATCGCCGCAGGAATTGAACTTGGCGATCAGCATCGGCGCGGCATCGAGCCCGCGCGCTTCCAGCAACCGCGGCACCAGCGCCATGCGCACCAGCGGATCGTGCGCGGTCTTCACCGCCATCTCCCACAAGCCGTTGTGCGCGGTGAAGCTACCGTAATCGAAGCCAAGCGTTTGCAGGTGATCGCGCAGCAAGCTGAAGTGGTACGCTTCCTCGGCGACAACACGGATCCAGTCGCTATAGTAATCGCGCGGCAAGTCGCGAAAGCGGAACACCGCATCGAGCGCGAGATTCACGGCATTGAATTCAATATGCACCAGTGAATGAATCAGCGCCGCGCGACCTTCGCGCGTAGAAACCTTGCGACGTTCGACGGCACGCGGCGACACGAGCGCCGGACGCTCGGGGCGGCCGGGCTCAGCGACCGGCTCGACGACAGTTGTTCCGGCGCCAATGACCAGGCGTGCAGCGTCCCAATCGCGCAGCAGGGCGCGTGCGTGCGCGCACTTCGCCGTGGGATCCCGTTCACATAGCGCGGCGTGGGCCCGATCGTGTAGGTTCGACATTGGTAGGCGAGTGACGGAGTCAATCGGAATGCGCTAATTTGACACATTCCTTGCTCCAGCCCAACATCCGCCAGCGTCATGGATCCGAGAGACAATTCTTTCATCGAGTTTGTTCGCGATCAGCTGCGAGATCTGGGCAATACAACTTTTCGCCGCATGTTCGGTGGTTACGGTATATATGCCGGCGAAACATTCTTCGGCATCCTTCATGCAGGACGGCTGTATTTCAAAACCAATACCGCGAGCCGCGTCCGGTATCGTGATCGGGGCATGGCGGCATTGCGCGCCACCGCTAAGCAGACGCTCACGAACTATTACGAAGTACCGGCGGACGTATTAGAGGATTCGGAAGTCCTGACGGAATGGGCCAGGCAATCCATCGCGGTGGCCGGTATCCGCGACACTCGAACGGCGCCGGCGCGCAGTCGCGCGAAGAAAAAATAGCTCGGCTGCCTCGCGCGCGAACCTTCGCGCCGTCATCACTCTTCGCTCGGAGAGAGCAACCTCCGATCACCATGCATGTGGCCAGAGCCAGTCACCGCGCTTACAGCCAGGCGCGAAGGACAGGGCCACGTCGCTGGTAGCGTAGCGCCGAAATATATACGGACGTTTTGTAGGTGTTGCGGTACATCGCCTCAAGTTCAACAGGTTAAATAGTGTTGTCCGCATCTGTGGTTGAGTTCAGAATGCCTTGCGAACCGCCATCCAAGTGCTGTATCGCACCGAGCGCGATCTACCAAGGGGGCACGATGAAGATGCTACGGCATTACTTTATTAGTAACAGCTTGGACGACCTGGAACTTTTCGAAGAACAATTGGAAACCGCGGGCGTATCCACTCCGCAGATCCACGTGCTCAGCCGCAACGATGCGGAGGTGGAGCATCATCAACATCTCCACGAAGTGCAATCCGTTATGAAACGAGATCTTGTCCACTCAACCAAGCGTGGCGCGATCGTCGGAATTTGTAGCGTTGCCCTGGTTCTCGGTATCGCCTACTTCGGCGGCTTGACCCAAACCGCCGCCGGCTGGATGCCATTTGTTTTTCTCGCGGTCGTGCTGCTTGGATTCTGCGCTTGGGAGGGCGGACTGCTTGGAATCGAAAAACCGAACCGCCACTTCGCTCGATTCGAAAAAGCTTTAGGCGAAGGCAGGCACGTCTTTTTCGTCGATCTCAATCCCGGCCAGGAAGCCGTACTGGAAAAAGTGCTCGCGTCGCATCCGCAGGTCGAACTCGCGGGAACCGGCACATCGACACCGCGTTGGCTGATCGCGTTACAGCAGCGGTCGGGCATGATTCGCCATTCCTGAGGCTGGCAGTTCGTGCCGACGATTAGGTAACGGGCCGCGCGCCGGCGTACCCTAGTACGTCGATCGATTCTCCCGGATCGGGAACTCTCGCCTTTGGACGTCCCAATTGAGCGGCTATGAAATCCTCGACCGGTAAGTTTGTCATCATGATAGGTGTCATGACGCTCGTCACCGCGTTGTCGGCGGCGGCGCTAGTTGCTAATTATCAGAACGATGGCGCGCGCGCGCAGCTGCTGCCGGATCCGGTGATCACTTTGTTTCCCGACCCAAAGCCACTCGCGGCGTTCGCGCTCACCGATCACGATGGCCAGGTGTTTGATCTAACCCGACTCCGCGGCAAGTGGACGTTTCTTTTTTTTGGCTACACCTATTGCCCGGACGTATGCCCCACGACGCTGGCGCAACTGGCACGCGTGCGCGATCGAATCGCATTCCAAGGAGCGCCCACAAACGATATTCAGTTCGTGTTTGTCTCGGTCGATCCACATCGCGATACCGCGCGACTTCTTAAGCAGTACGTAGCGCATTTCAACGCCACGTTCATCGGCGTCACCGGTAACGATCGGGAAATTGCCAACCTCGCTGGGCAACTAGGCGCGCGTTACGAAGTCTTGGCGACATCGGGCACGGATAGCTATCCGGTGAATCACAGTGCCGCGGTATTCTTGCTTGATCCGCGGGCGCGCTATCATGCGGTTTTTAAACCACCGTACGACGCCGACGCAATCAGCGCGCGCTTCAATCTAGTTCGGCGGTTGAAAGGAAACGGTTAATTCGTAACTCGAGTTACTGAATCGGCGAAAAGAACGCCGGTGCTAGCGGCCAACCCCGCCATAGTCCCCGCAGCTTCGCGCGAAGCAACTAGTTATTTCGATTTCGCTACCATGAAGTCAACGGCCGCTTTGACTTCGGCGTCGGTTAACGCGGCGTTGCCGCCTTTTGCCGGCATGGCGCCGGCATTACCCTGAAACCCGTTAATCGCGCTCGTGTA
>Ga0209342_10006085_pt1 | contig 12304 bp, 9 predicted proteins | sample RifCSP16_2_FD_184023 | JGI IMG/M metagenome (GOLD analysis project Ga0209342, IMG submission 184023) | Soil microbial communities from Rifle, Colorado - Rifle CSP2_sed 16_2 (SPAdes) (version 2) | ecosystem: Environmental > Terrestrial > Deep subsurface > Rock core/Sediment | place: Rifle... | reverse complement strand
ATCACATTCTTTCTGCTTAGGTCCTTACTACTGCCAGGTAGAGCTTTGTTCTCCCGGGGATGTGAATCTAGATAAGAAAGTTAACATCATAGACGTTGTGGCAACCGTTGGCTACGTCTTTCGTAAGCAGTAGATTTTCCTTGACAGCCAGCTCCTCGGCCCTAATTTGATTTTAGAAGGAGGAAATCTTATGTGTAACACCTGCGGATGCACCAAATGCCCCAAGTGCGGGGAAGTTCCGGCTAAGTGCAAGTGTAGAAAGTAGAATCTCTTTTGCGGTTTAGCCAGAAAGATTGACGAAGTCCCCTGTGCAGAGGGGACTCTCTTTTTAGAATAGAAAAACTTAAAGCCCCAGACTCTGATAGTACAGCTGTTCTAACTGGCCTAAAACCACATCCAAAGAGTAAACCTGCTCCACTCTCTTCCGGCCGGCAGAAGCCATACGATTTCTGAGATTTTCGTCTTTCAGATATTTTAGCACAGCCTCGGCCAAAGGCTCGGCCTGGCGCGGGGGGACTAAAAGCCCGCAGTTGCCCTGCTCTAAGATTTCAGGCGGACCACCAGAGTTGGCAGCAACCGTCGGGAGGCGCATGGCCATGGCCTCTACTAAAATGCTGCCAAAGCTCTCCTGATAGGAAGGCATGACCAAAAGGTCTAAAGCCTTCAAGACCTCTGGTATGTCAGTCTGGAATCCAGCCCAGATGACCCTGTTTCCCACCTTTAAGTTTTCTGCCAGCGATTTAAGCTCGGCAACATAATTTTGATGCTCACCGTAGGTCTCTTCTCCTACCAGGACTAGCTTCACACCGAAAAACTCTGATGAGATTCGGGGCAAAGCCGAGATCATCTCCTTCTGCCCCTTGCCCGGGTCAATCCTGCCCACCAGCCCGATTAGAAACTCATCTTCTTCCACCTGCCATCGGCTGCGAAAGTGATTCCTGTCGCAGTTGCCTGGATCAAAGCGGCTCAAATCCACTGGATTGGGAATGACCAAATGTTTCTCTGCAGGCAGGGGGAGGTTGGCACGCATATGTTTCTGAGCCAGGGCGGTGGTATTGATCATCTTTTCCAGGCGGGTGTAGAGGAGTCGGTGCAGGGAATCCAGCTTTTTCTGGCGGGTGAAAAAGATTCTAGAAGTGGCAAATAACTTAACCCGGCCTAATCCCAATAGGGCCGGTGAAATCAGCCAGAGGTCAGGCGGGTTATGCAAATGCACAATCTGGAAATCACCCTTTCTGATTAACTCTCGGATTCTAAGCATGGCCAAAGGAGAGTATCTCGAGAATAAAGTCAGGGCAAAGTAAGGCAACTCTTGCCGGGACAAATTCAGATGGAGTTCTGAGCCTTTCTGGCACAGGCAGCCAGAGAAGTGTCCCCTCTGTAAAAAGTAGTTAGTGAATTTCAGAGCATTCATCTCCAGCCCTCCCCAGGAGTTGGAGAAACAGACCTGCAGGATTTTAAGAGAAGGCTTCACTCGGCCAAGAGTTTTTTAAACTTCTCGGCGGTCCTATCAATCAGAAGATTCTTATTTCCAGCCAGAAATTTATTGAAGCCGGTCAGTCCCTTCCTGTAATCTCTCATAAAATCTGAAGCAAACTTTCCGGATTTGATTTCACTAAAAATCTTCTCCATCTGCTTTCTGACTCTCTGGCCGATGATTCTGTGGCGGTTCCTGTAGGAGCCGTAGGCTGCCAGAAGGGAGATTTCTTGGTACATACCACCCACCCCCTTGGCTTTCAGCAAGTTTGCCAGCAGGTCTAACTGGTGTAAGGTCTCCAGGTAGGCGTTCTCCGGTGGCAGCCCCTTTTTCACCAAAGTTTCAAATCCGGCTAAAACTAATTCCGCCAGCCCTCCGCAGAGGACCACCTGCTCTCCGAACAAATCTCCTAAGGCCTCTCTCTCAAAAGTCGTCTCCATCACAAAAGCTCGGGTTGAGCCAATTGCTTTGGCGTAAGCCAGCCCGAATAACTTAGCCCTCCCAGAATAATCCTGAGCCACTGCCAAAAAAGCTGGAACACCCTTTCCTTCCAGGAAGAGTTTTCGCAAAATCGTACCCGGAGCATGGGGGGCGACCAGAACCAGGTCAACGAATTGAGGCGGCTTAACCAGCTTAAAATGGAGGGAAAAGGCTGCGGCAAAGATTAAGGCCTGATTTGGCCTGAGATGGGTTTGAATTTGCTCTTGAAAAACTTCTTGATGCAGATGGTCTGGAAATAAAAAACAGATTAAGTCACTTTTTTCGATGCAATTTGCAACAGACAAGACTTCGAATCCCTCTTTTTGGCCAATCGCTCTGCTCTTGTTCTTAGGCGGCAACCCGATGACCACATTCAAGCCTGAATCTCTTAAGCAGGAGGCCTGGGCTCGGCCCTGGGAGCCGTAGCCTAAGATGGCAACGGTTTTGCCCTCTAGAAGCTTAAGCTTGGCATCCCGGTCGGTATAAATCTTCATCGCCTTAAAAAATCTTAGCTTGGGTTATGCGCGCAATAAACTCAAATCTTGATAAAGATAGGATTACTGATCGGGATTGTAAACTGCTATTCGTAGCGGAGGGCTTCGATGGGGTTTAAGCGGGAGGCTTTGCGGGCCGGCCAGAGGCCGAAGAAGACCCCGACTAAAAAGGCAAAAAAGAAGGCTAATAAAATAGCCGGGGGTGAAATCAAGGTGTTCCAGCGGGCAGCCTGGGATAAGGCTACTGAGCACCCAATCCCCACCAGAATTCCTATGATTCCTCCCAAAAGCGAGAGCACCAGGGCCTCAATCAGGAACTGCTGCAGGATATCTTTTCTTCTGGCTCCGATGGCCATCCGGACTCCTATTTCCCGGGTCCTCTCGGTCACCGAAACCAGCATTATGTTCATAATGCCGATTCCCCCCACAATCAAAGAGACTAAAGCAATTCCGGCCAAAAGCAGGGTAAACTGCTGGGAGGTCTGCTCCATGGTGGAGAGAATGTCCAGTTGGGTGCTGATATTGAAATTGTTCTCCTGGCCCGGCTGGATTTTCTGGCTGCGGCGCAGGACTTTTTCGATTTCCAAGGAAGCCTGGTCGATTAAGAGTTCGCTTTTAGCCTGCACGTTAATATTGGTCAAATAGTCCATGCCCAATAGTCTTTTCTGGGCCGTGGAAATAGGGACAAATACCATATCGTCCTGATTCATCCAGCCGGTTCCTCCTTTGGGAGCCAAGAGCCCTTTTACCACAAAATTCAGGTTGTTGACCTTTATCACTCTTCCCACCGGATTTTCCTTCGGCTCAAATAAATTTTCATAAACGGTCTGGCCTAAGACGCAGACTCTCTCTTTGTTACTGACCTCCTTGTCGCCGAAAAAAGAACCATTTATTGGAGTGACGTTCCTGACCTTTTGATATTCAGGAGTAGTTCCAATCACCCGGGCGTTCCAGTTTTTGTTGCGGTACTTCAGCTGAGCAAAGGCGAAACTCTCCGGAACAACCCCGGCTACAGAAGAGCATCTCTCCTTTATATATTTAGCATCCTGATTGGTTAGCTCGACTCCACTTCCGGCTTGGATGCGGACAAATCCCTGCCGGGCCGCGCCTGGCCTGACGAATAAGAGATTGGTCCCCATGGACTGAATCTGAGTCTGGACCGCCTTTTTAGCCCCCTGCCCCAAGGCAATCATAGTGATGACCGCCCCCACGCCGATGATGATGCCCAGCATTGTCAAAAGGGAGCGCATCTTGTTGGCATGCAGAGCCCTTAAGGAAACCAGAAAGGATTCTCTTAGTTCCAGAACTAAACGAGCTATCACTGCTTCTTTACCCCGGGGAGCTGGCGCCAGCGACTCATCCGCTCTTTCATGAATTCTCGGTCCTGCATCATCTGAGAGATGGAGACCACCAGAATGGAATCACCCTCTGAAAGCCCTGATTTCACTTCCACAAAGTCGAAATTGGAAACTCCGGTTTCTACTGGGATTGGCGTAGGCGCCCCATCTTTGATAGCCAGAACATATTTTTGCTTGGGGTCAAATTTCTGCCTGGGTAATTTGGCCACCGCTTGCGATTCTGTCTCCCCTTTGCCGATAGAGACAAACTGCATCACTTCCTGAGCCTCTTTGACCGCCTCGGCCGGGATTAAAAGAGCGTCTCTTAAATCAGCGGCCACAATTTCTACGGTGGCATTCATACCGGCTTTCAATAACCTTTCCGGATTTTTGACTTCAGAAGTAACCTTGAAAGTGGTCACATTCTGGACCTCGGTCCCCATGGGGGCGATTCTCTGCACCTTGCCGTAGAATTGTTTTTCCGGATGGGCGTCAGCCACCACCTTGACCGGCTGGCCTAAAGCCACCTTGCCGATATCGGTTTCATCCACATCGGCCTGAATGTAGACCGAGGTTAAGTCCCCCACCACCGCAATCAGGGTTCCGCCGGAGACATTGGAGATCCCGGAGGCTATGACCTGCCCCTCTTCTACATAGCGCTTTATCACCACTCCCTCCATGGGAGAGCGGATCACGGTATCGTCCAGGCGTTCTTTGGCTGAAGACAAAGTAGCCTCCGCCTTGACTAATTGAGATTTGGCCTGCTCATGTTTCAGATGAGAGTTTTCCAGCTCCTGGTCGGAAATCAGCTTCTGAGAGTAAAGCCCCTTTTGTCTCTGCAGTTCTTTTTCCGCAATCTCCAAATTGACTTTGGCCACTTCTAAATCGGCTTCAGCCTGCTCGTAATCGTTAAGAGCAGTGGTCTGCTCCAATTCGCACAAGACCCCCCCTCTTTTGATATAGTCTCCATCCTCTACATTCATCTTGATAATCTCCCCCGAGGCTTTGGAGCGCAGCTCCACGGTTTTAATTGGCTCAATCTTGCCGGTAGCAGAGACCGAGACAGTCAAATCCCCTTTTCTGACTACATCCTGAGTGGTGACAGTAAAAGAGTTTTTCTCCGGCTCTTTCTTCCCCTTGAAAAGTAAAGGATAACCCACTACTATTACTGCTATGACTAGGATTGCAATCATTATCCATTTTTTCACATTACACCTGCTCCGGGCTGTTTAGTTGAATAAAATCTTCTCTTTAAGAATACTAATTATACTACGCTTTTATGCCTTTAGCTGCAAGAATCTTTTACGGAAAGTGGAGCCTTTGGGACGACTTTTAGGACTGGTCAGAGCTATCTATAAGATTAGTGCTTGCTGGATTCACTTATAGACTTCCCGGCATTAAGAGCCTAGGGAGTCCGTGTATCAGCAGAATGGCCTTCAGCCAAATTTACTTTAACCCACAATTCCAAAGGCTCCGGCATTTCCGGTCTGCCGCCCGGCCCTCCCATACCACCTCCCCCTGGACCCCTACCACCCCTGGGCATTCCACCCCTAACTGACCACTTACCACCTTGACCCATGTCCCTTCTCATGCCTGACCAGTCCATTTTTCCAGTCTCGAATCCTATCATAAAAGGTTTCCCTTTCTGTATCCCTATCGCATGGGGATGAGCAGAAGTTCTGGCCAACGGTATTTTCAATTCGTACACAAACCGCCCCTCTGTTTGACCCACGTCTACTTCGATCTCTTGTTCACGAAAATTTGGCGCTCTGACAACTTCCCCCTTAGCGGGACCGATAATTTCTACTTCCTTCAGTGAGACATCTATGAGTTCTTGCTGTACCTTAGGGTCTTGGATCTCGGTCCTATCCATAAAAGGCATACCCTCTCTTTGCATTCCGGCCGGGAATTTAATCCCAAATCTTTTGTGCTTGCCACCTTCAGAATCAAACCATACTCTGAAGCCGGTCATCATGGCCTGCCTTAAGGTGCTTTCTTCAGAAGATCTCAGGCATAAGTATAAGAAATGTTCATCGTTAGCTAGGCCTAAAGTGATGTTTTTGTCTTTTATAATCAGCATAACATTTTCCCAATCATCTGGCCTTCCGTCAATAAGGATTTCACGATCCAGCCAAATACTTTTTACTTCGATATCCTTACAGCCGGCCAGAGAGAAAGTGAATAGTAAAAGAAAGCCTAAAGAGATGGATTGGCGAGGTCTTGTTGCCTTCATATTTGACTCCTCCTAATTATGAACCCGCTAATAATGAACTGCAGCTATATGTTCATCCCAGGTATGGACATTATGAGAACTATCTCCTGCTGAAGTCTGGGCCAAGCAGAGCAAAGAAGAAAAAGACGCAAACCGCATTGTGAAGAGGTGCCTTTTCGGCATAATTATAATTTACCCTTTGATGGATTCCTCACATTTCAGTAGGTTAGACCGCAAAACTGCCGGAAAGTTTAATAAGATTTTATGACGGCCAGGGTAGTATTAATTCGCTGATATCAAAATAGATGGGATGGCTGGTGATTGAATGTCAGAGTACAATCAGCTCTCTGAAATGAACTAAGCGGTTTGCGAAGCTCTTTTCTTACTAAGAAAAGCCGCGTAAGGTAAATGGGAAGGCGCCTAGGTCAACTCAATGGTGGATTCTAGCTTAAGATAGGGAACGGCGTTTAAGCTTAAATCGTCAGCCTGGCCTCTTTTCAATCTGAACTCCCCTACCGCTGCTATCATGGCTGCGTTGTCAGTGCAGAGGGCTGAGCTGGGATAGTATAAATCTATATCTAGCTGGTCCTCATTTTGTTTCAATCTTTTGCTCAGCCGGGAGTTACAGGCTACTCCGCCAGCCAGAGCCATTTTTTTGACTTTCCTTTCCGAGGCGGCCCTTAATAGTTTATCTACCAGCACGTCTACTACCGCTTCTTGGAAAGATGCCGCAATGTCAGCTACTCTTCCCCTTTTTTGATCTTCTGAAAGCTTTTCCCAAAAGAGTGCTACTGAGGTTTTGATTCCTGAGAAGGAAAAATCATAAGAATCTTTTTCTAAATAAGCCCGAGGAAATTTGATCGCCTCCGGGTTTCCTTGCTTGGCCAGCTCATCTAATTTAGGCCCGGCCGGATAGCCCAAGCCCAACAGATTCCCCACCTTGTCAAAGGCCTCTCCAGAGGCGTCATCTCTGGTCTGCCCTAAGAGTTGATATTTCCCTTCCTCTTTTACATAGACCAACAAAGTATGTCCGCCAGAGATTATTAAGCAGACATAGGGAGGAGAAAAGTCGGGATGCTCTAAGTAATTGGAGAGCAGATGTCCTTCTAAATGATTCACACCAATTAAAGGTTTGTTATAAGAATAGGCCATCCCTTTGGCAAAGCAGAGGCCAATCAAGAGAGAGCCCACTAATCCAGGGCCATAAGTAACGGCGATTCCATTTAAATCTTCCACCTGACAACGGGCCTCTTTCAAAGCCTGCTCTACTACCGGAATTATGGTCTTGATATGCTCTCGAGAGGCCAATTCCGGGACTACCCCTCCGTAGACAGCGTGAATGTCCTGGGAAAGTATGACATTGGACAAAATCTTTCGTCCATCCTCTACCACAGAAGCGGCGGTCTCATCGCAGGAGGTTTCGATTCCCAAGACTAACATCTAAAAATGGGTATAACCCTGAGGGAGCAATTTAGATTTCTGGCCAGCCTTTTCCAGAGAGACCCCTTCTTTTCTGGGCAGGATCTCACCGATGACAGTTAACTTGAATCTAGCTTTACAGAGTAATCTTTGAGCCTGACTTTTGGTCAGAGTGAACAAAAGCTCATATTCTTCTCCGCCATAAAGAGCAAATTCAAGAGGATTTTTTTTCAGGAGCCTGGCAGCCTGGACAGCCTTAGAGCCAAGCGGAATTTTACGCTCATAAATTACGGCTCCGACCTTACTTTCCTTACAAATCTGATGCAAATCCGAAGCTAAGCCATCAGAGATGTCGATCAGCGAGTTAAGTTTAGTATTGTGAACCAAAAAATCAGACTCAGCCAGCCGGGGTAAAGGTAAAAGGTGCTTTCTGGTCAGAGCAGGGGAAAATTGCAGGCTCTTGTTTTTTCTTTTCTTCAGCAACAGCTCTAAGCCTGCCTGGGCTTCCCCTAATTCTCCGGTGACACAGATTAAATCACCCGCCCGGGCGCCTGACCTTTTGGCTACCTTGGTTTTTTCTACTTCTCCCAGGGCGGAAATGGAAATTACAATTTGCCTCGGGGAGCGGACAATGTCCCCCCCGACCACCGGGCAATCAAATCTTTTGGACAAGGCCAACACCCCTTGGTAAAACTGCATCAGGTTTTCAACTGAGACTCCGTCATTTAAACCGAGAGTCACGAGGCAGCAGACCGGCCTGCCTCCCATGGCGGCCAGGTCACTCAAATTAGCTGCCAGGGAGCGCCAGCCCAACTGATAGAAAGAGAAATAATCCAGATTGAAATGGACCGTCTGGATCAAGGCATCTGTAGTCAGAACCAATAGCTTATTGGGGTCACTCTTAATAACGGCGGCATCGTCTCCGATGCCCAAGATTACCTTTTTGCCAGGCCAGCCACATTTCTTCCGGATTAGCTCAATCAAGCCGAACTCCCCTTTTTGGGAAAGTTTCACTCTATTCTCCCCGGGATAAACCAGTGAAAACGGGTCAGCCCCTGGGGGGTCCCGAACCAGATGTAATCATCTTCCAAAACTAAAGTGGCCACATAATTATCTAAAAGGCCGTCAAACTGGTTATAGAGGTGCCAGAGCTTGGTAGAGCGGTCCAATCTAATGGCTCCATTGGTGGTGGCGGCCCAGATGGCATAAGGATGAATGGCCAGCCGCAACACTTCCCCTCCCGGCAGGTCTACTCCCTGGTTGTATACCGTATATTTCTGAGCAGTCAAATCATATCCCAAGATCCCCAAGCGAGAGGCAAACCAGATTTGTTCCTGATATTTCAAGATATGGTTGATCCTGGTATTGACCATTCCATAGGGGTCGACAAATTTTTCTCCGCTTCTTTCTTTTAGGTCTAAACGATACACTCCTTGGTCGGTCCCCACCCAAACCGTCTCTGAATCGGCTTCTAGGGCCCGGATATAGACCCGGTTCAGTTCCGGCAGCTCCACTTTTACGACCGTGTCTGTTCCGGATTCATAGACATTTAACCCCCGGGAAGTTCCAATCCACAACCTGTTTCTCTCCATTTTCAAAGCGGTGATCTCATTTTCCCACAAACCCCAGCTTCTGGTATAGGTGTAAAACCTCTGCTGTTTGCGGCTGTAGCGGACTAAACCGGATTTAGTTCCCAGCCAGATAGAGGTACTATCCCCGGCAATCACATTTACGTCGGCGGAGAAGAAATTGTAACTTGAAATTGGTTCCCAGTATTCCCAGGTTTGGTTCTGGCGGTTGTATTTGGTCACTCCCCGGGAAGGGGAGCCAAAGCCAACCCCGCCGATATATAGAGTTGACCCCTCCAGATAGATGCTTTTAACATTTTTTTCTATCAAGCCATAGTTCTGAAATCTCATCTGCCCGGTCACGGTATTGCCCAAGGCCACTCCTAATCCCCAGGTCCCCAGCCAAACGTTATTTTGGTCCTCCTGGTAAGCAAACCTGACTGCAAATTGCTGTAAATAGAGGTCTTGGATATAGTCTAAATCAGGCAGGAAAGAATAGCCGAACTCCAAAAAGAAGTTGCGATATTTTTCAGGGGCCAGATAAGTATGGTTAGAGGGAGGATAAAAATCACCGCCCGTATACCATTTTTCGAAGGTGAGATTGTAGCGGCTGATTCCCCTCCTGGTATCGATGACTACCTCATCTTCGGCCTGGTCATAATACAGATTTTCAACCGAATTATCTGCCAGGCCATCGGTCTCGGTCCAGGGCTCCTCAAAGGCTCGGGTGTATTTATTGAATCTGAGGATACCGCCGGTGGTTCCAAAGTAAACATATTTGTAATCGCTGGCCGCAGAGGTCAGGTAGCGAAAATTAGTCCAGGAGACCCAGTCCCCTGGTTTCCAGCTCCCCCGGGCAGCGTAACTGGAAACTGTAAGAGTCAGTAGAATAGCACAGGTTGTCAGAAAACTTTTCGACTTCATTTTTGGGCTAACTGTGATGCCGAGCAAGATACTAGTCGGTCAACCTGGCAAAGGCAGCTGGAATTTTGTCTTGAATATCTCCGGCTATCATAGAATACGAGGTTTTCTCGGCCTTAGCCAAGTCTCCGGCCAGCCCGTGCAGATAGACCCCGGCTAAGGCTGATTCCAATACTATTTCTGAGACCGGGCGGTCTTTTTCCAATCCCAGTTTCTGGGCCAAAAGTCCAGTAATGATGCCGGTCAATACATCGCCACTGCCGGCGGTAGCCATTCCGGAATTGCCAGTCGGATTGACATAAACCTCCCCTTGTGGCTCTGCTACCAGGGTAGGGGCGTCTTTCAAGACCAAAACCAAGTTGAAATCCGAGGCAGTCTGCCGGGCAATCTCGATTCGATTCTTCTGGATTTGCGATACGGGTTGATTTATCAATCTGGAGAGCTCGCCCGGGTGAGGAGTAATTATGAGAGGAAATGGCAGGTCTTTAAGCAGCTCCGGCTGTTTAGCAAAAGCATTTAAGCCATCTGCATCCAGGACTACCGGCTGGTTGATCCGGGCGGTTATCAGCCGGCGGACTAGTTCCAAGGTCTGGAAATGTTGACCTAAACCAGGGCCGATTGCAACCGAGTCAGCCCATTCCAGATAGGATTTGATTTCACCTAAGCCTCGCACAGCCAGATTTCCTTTTTTACCAACATCCGGCAGCGGCTTGGTGATAACTTCGGTCAGCTTGGCCTCCAAAATAGGATTCAGACTGGCTGGCACCCCCAGCACCACCAGACCGGCCCCGCTTTTCAGGGCAGACAAGGAAGCCAGGCAGGCCGCTCCAGTTAAGCCGGTGGAGCCGGCTAAGAGGAAGACCTTTCCGCAGTCCCCTTTGTGAATGTGGCCTGGCCGGACTGGCAGGTAGCCCTTTACCTCCTGTTCACCAATTAGATTCAAGTTAATTTTTTCCTCTTCAATTGCCCGGGGAGAAAGCCCTATATCAACTACGCTTATTTCACCGCAAAATTCTTTACCAGGAAAAAAGAACTGTCCAATCTTTGGCAGCCCCATGGTGGAGGTGGCGGTTGCCCTGACACAAACTGGGTTAAAACTGCCATTGTCAGCATTTAAGCCAGAGGAAATATCGACTGCCACCACCGGAACCTTGGAGCGGTTCATTCTCTCTATGGTCTCTTTTTCTAATCCGGTTACCTCTCCCTTGAAGCCGGTTCCAAAAATGGCGTCCACAATCAAATGGCAACTTAACTGCTCGGGCAAGTCTTCTGGCTTGGACACTATTTTCATAGGCAGCTTCAATTTCACCGTTCGATTCAGATTGGTTAGAGCATCTCCTTTAAGCTCCCCCTTTTTCCCCAAGAGGAAGAACTGGACTCTGTATTTCCACTTAGCCAAGTAGCGGCCCACTACCAAACCATCCCCGCCATTGTTGCCGGTCCCGCAGAAAACCAAGACTTTCTTTCCTCTGGGATCCCCCAAGATCTTTTGGCACAGCTCGGCCGTGCCCAGGCCGGCTTTTTCCATCAGATTCAAGCTGGGGATGTTGAAAACATTGATAGTTTTGCTATCAATGTTTCGTATTTGGGAAGATGTAACTAATTTCATTAAGAAGAAGATAACTTCTTCTTGTTCTTGCGGGCCGTATTGATAGAGTCTCTTAAAGAGAGAGCTTTTTCGCGAGCTTTTTCGTCAAAATCTTTGTCCTTAGATGCGTAAATAACGTCACGTGAAGAGTTTATTATCGCGAATTCACCTTCCTCATCGGTACCGTATATGACTGTATCTTCGATGAACCCCCCTTGCTTACCCACGCCGGGAATTAAGAGAGGCATATCTGATGCGATTGACCTTATTTTCTGTAATTGTTTCGTGTACATCGCGCCAACCACCAAACCCAAGTTAGAATACTCATCATTCCAGTCTTTGACCTTTAACGCAACCTTTTCATATAGAGGCATTCCGTCTTGCAGTTGAATAGTCTGGAAATCTTTAGCCCCGTCATTAGAGCTCAGACAAAGAACGAATACAAATTTATTCTTAACATTCAGGAACTCCGAGATACAATCCCACCCGTAATATGGATTTACCGTTACAGCATCTGCCTGGAGAAATTCCAAAAGTGCTTGCGCATACATCCTAGCAGTGTTTCCTATGTCACCCCTTTTGCCATCTAGTATAACAGGAATGCCATATTGCCGTATATGGTCGCACGTGTTCTTTAGCGCAATCCAGCCGTCTTTTCCATAAGCTTCATAAAAAGCCAAGTTGGGTTTGAATGCACATACCAAATCGTGAGTTTCATCTATGATTTTTTTATTGAACTCAAATATCTTACTATTAACTGTTGCATTCTTATAACCATTTTGCAAATGTGTTGGCAATTCTGTTAAGA
>Ga0209342_10006083_pt1 | contig 12307 bp, 13 predicted proteins | sample RifCSP16_2_FD_184023 | JGI IMG/M metagenome (GOLD analysis project Ga0209342, IMG submission 184023) | Soil microbial communities from Rifle, Colorado - Rifle CSP2_sed 16_2 (SPAdes) (version 2) | ecosystem: Environmental > Terrestrial > Deep subsurface > Rock core/Sediment | place: Rifle... | reverse complement strand
GGCCCTCCGTCGATACGCGAGACACGCTTGATTCGGAATCATACCTCCAATGCGCCGCCACCCGGGGCGACGACGGGAGGCACACGCAATGTGACCAGCATTGAACCCGATTGGCGAAGGAGTGTCATGTCCAGGGGTGCGTCCGGCGGAATGTTCCACATTGCGCGCTAGGGGAGGCAATCTTGGGTGTGTTTGGCAGCTTCGCCGCCAAACACACCCAAGATTGCCTATCTTTCGCAGGGGGTGCAACAAAACTCCGGAGAAACCCCATCCTCAGCGGGGAAGTGAAGCGGGATTGCTCCGGGAATAAGGGTGGACAGAGACCGGATCTCTCACCTGGCCGGATTATCCATGACCGGCAGGCTGTGCAAGTATTCGTACATGGCCTTCAGTTCGTCGTCGGTTGTGGCGGCCCGCACCATCGGCCAGGGCATTCTTGGTTCCGAAAACCCGCTGGCCAATGTGAGAATGGGAACCTTTCTTCCATCGGGCATCGTGCCTGTATTGAAGAAAGTCATGAATTGCTCTTCAGTCCATTGGGGGACGATCTTGGTGAGGTTAGGGCCGGCGGGTGGTCCGGGCTGGCCGCTGTCAACTTTGCCCTGCAGCTCGGGACCATGGCAGTCGCGGCAGCCAATAATATCCACCATGTATTTTCCGTATTCCGGTGTTCCAGCTTGAGATGTGGTCACACTGCCTGCAGGTTGCTGCGCGGTCCTGAAATCCGAGAGGTTCATGAAAATCGCACCCAGTACGTTAAATCGGTTTTCTGGGGTCGGTTCGCCGGTGCTGGGCTGCGAACGCAGGTAGGCGACCAAAGCCTGCACGTCGTCGTCGCTCATGTTGCGGAAGCCTCCCGCAGGCATGATGAGCAGGGAGCGGCCATTCTTGTGCACCCCTTCTCGGATGGCACGCATGACTTCGCCATCGGTCCAGGATCCGATATTGCCAGAGGGCGTCAGATTGGGAGCGTAGAGCGTTCCGAGAGGGGGAAAATCAAACTTGGCGGCGAAGTTGGAGCCGGAGAGCGGCAGCACATCGTCTGGCGTATGGCAGCTCACGCAGATGTTGGCCAGTTTCTCGCCGCGGGCGATCTGTTCTGGGGTCCCGGCAACCTGGATCACAGCAATCGGGTTACCGTAGCTCTCGTTCAGCTTGTAGAAGCCGATCAGCGCCAAGACAAGTAGAGCCGTCGGTATCAGCGTTAGCAACCCAGAGATGAACACTCCGGGCCATTTCAGGTATGCTCTCTTCAGTTTCCAGGCGCGAGTGGCCAAGAAGCCGAATGCCGCGATGACTGCAACGAGAATGACAACTCCAGGGATATCGAACATCAATAATCTCCTCTTTGGCTGATGCTAGGATCGAAAGAACTTGCGATAGGACAACCCAAGCATTGACATGAAAATCACAGATAGGATGGATCCAGAAATGATGGGGACGGGGGTTCCTGAGCCCGGCTGCTTTGGAACGATCAGGATGAAGAAGACAGTGACCATCATCCATAGCGGGATTCCCCACAGGGCATACCAGGCCCAGCGCTCTCCTCGTCGAAAGCCGGTCAGGCAAACTGCCGTGCTCAAGAGGGCAATCGTGGCAAGGGAGGCGCCGTCCGTTCTGAACTTCACGTCAATCAGGTTGGCGACCTTTGGGCTTGCCGCCTGCAGCTCGTTCCAACTCATGCCCGTTATGCTGTGCATCAAGACTGTTTCGCCGTTCTGAAGGTCCGAAGCTCCTCCCAGCATATCGCCTGCTCCGAAGAAGCCTATGAGCAGGCTCACGGCAAGCAGCGTTTTCCAGGCGTGACGATTGAAAAATGTTTCAGTCCTGGACTTGGTGAGGCCATTCAAGCTAGTGTTCATGTTTCTCCTGGCTGTCTTCGATGTGTCAGGCGATCACTGGGTTTACCCGGCTCGTGCCCCTTTCATGTTTCACAGAATTGCCGCCGGCTGGCTTGAGTTTCGCCCGCAACCGCACACGTTATTCAGCGTCCATGATCATTGCTTCTACGCGACAAGGACACGGCCCACCAGAACACACCAGATGGGGTAGAGAACGAGCCATCCCAAGCCGCCTGCCTGCCCAACATAGTTGACAATCCATGATGCGGACTCTTGGGAATCAATGCCGCCGAGTATCCCGGGCGTTGTCAATAAGCCAAGCGCCATGATTACCCCGCTTATAAGCCCGAAAATGGCCAGGCCGTAAGACCAGGGAGTTCCACTCAAGGCAGAATAGTTCAGCCCCAGTAACCACAGGCCAATCAGGCCATTGCCCGCCGCCATGTACAGTCCAGCCAGATACCAGCCCGTGATGCCAGAGATGACAAGCACCGAACCGACCACAACAACAATCGCGCCAAACACCGCAAGCATGAGCGCAACCCGGCTTTGGAGCGGCAATTGCGCGTGATGCCCGGCATACACCATCCAAGCCAAAATCGCGCTTAAGATAGCCGTCAAACCAATGCAGATGTCATTGAGCGTGCCGAAAGGCTGACCAACGGTGAAGAACAGAATGATGAAGGCCAACCCGAGCAGGCCCGTGACACCCGTTGCGATTGCCACCCAACCGAGCGAAACTGATGATAGGTTGCCCGCAGTCATAACAGCTCCTTTTGTAGCTCCAGATCGAGAAACAAATAATTGATTTGACATCAAAACAGCAGCGCCACTCCTATGGCAAGTGTCATCGCATAATAGATAAAGGGAGGCATGTTCTTGAACTTTAGGAACAAACCCAGGACCAGGAGTGCTCCTAGAAGTATCCCGCCGCCCAGCACCTGGTGAATTCCCTGCAGCCAAAAGGCAACGCCGTATCCCGCCATGGCCAACAGGGTGAGAATGGAGTACGTTCTGAATAGCCAGCCAGGCAATTCATTCTTGGCGAACTTATGGGGTTGAACGATCCGCAACCTCAGATGCCAGATCCAAAAGAAGTGCCCCCCAACAAATCCGACCGCAGCAATCCCGGCGGGAAGAGCACCCGGACCGCCTCTGAAAAAGAGAACGAGGTCGATCGAACCCGCCATGGCGGCGATGGCACCCAGAATAACGAACGACTGGGACAGGATCCAGCGCCGGGGCTGCCCTGCCAGCAGGCCTAGCTTCTCCTGCGTGTTCTTTTCGGTGTAGATGCGAGGTGGAAATGCGCCAAATCCGGTGTATGTCAAAAGGGTCCCAAGGATAAGCAGCGACGCAGTCATCTGAACGACATCCATCTTGTCGATACCTCTGATTTTCTTTGATTGCCCAGCGCACGGTTCAATATGCCTTGACGCGCCAGGTATTCCTTGCCGTGATATTCGTGGGCGTGCCTACGTTGTAAGCAAACCTGGCTCAGTGAGCAGGCGGTGGCGGAACGATCCCGAGTTGCTGCAGGATGCCCATCTGGTCTACCAGGGTCCAGTCTTCGATGATCTGGCCGTCTTCAGTCCGGGCAAAGATGATCCCCTGTACCTCGACCGGCCTGCCGGTGGGCGGGTTGCCCAGGAACAATCCTTTGTGCGTGCCGCGCATCGTCCAGTGGGCGGCGAACTTGTCGCCCTCCCTGATTTCATCCTCGACAGCACAGTGAAGATCGGGGAAGGCGGTGCGAAACACCGCGATCAGCCACTTCAAGCCCCTTGAACCATGCGGGGCCCCGCCGAAGGGCGTGTGGGTGAAATGGTCAGAGGACAACAATTCGTCCACAACGGCCAGGTTGCCCTGGTTGAAGGCCTCGCCGAATATTCGGCCGATGATCGATTCTGTTCGATCCGGTGGCATGGGTTCCGCCTTCTTGTCGTTCGTTAATCGGATGGTGCAGAACAGACTTTTCGATCTCGCCTCGGGGGCTATTCATTCGCGAAGAAGTCCCGCATCGTCAGGAGAAGCCCGAACACGCACATGGCAGCAACTCCGAAGTAATAGACAGCGATGTTGGGGTCGGTGGCGGCGGGGATCGCCAGGCCGACCGGGAGAATCCAGGTGGTCAGCCAGGCCCACTTTTCGCCCCGGCGAAATGGGATCAAGAGGACGATGAAAGAGTAGAGATTGAAGGCCGCAAAGCCGGTGAAAAGGTTGGGCTCATCCAGGATGAATATCATGCTCAAATGACCTAAAGTCATCAGAGCGGCTGATACGAGCAAGATGATCCATCCGATTCTGAAGCGGGTATTGTGACTTTCTAGCATCTTGATCTCTCCTTGGGAAAATCATAGATCGGGTATATTTCTGGCCAAGCTCATCCCGGCAGGGGCTTGGTTTGAAGTACGACTCTATTCGATAGCAATAGACGACCTAGCCAGATGCACCAGATGGTGTACAGAATATTCCAGCCCAGACCGCCCAGGTATAAGGCTGTCAATACAAACCACTGTGCCGATTCCATGGCATCCGTGCGGGCGACTATTCCAGGAACGGCGACTATGCCAACTGTCGCGATGCCGCCCGCAACAATCCCGAATTGAGCGAGTCGCCGTGGAAATGCAGGCCAGCGCAGAGCCGAATAGTTGAATGCCACCAGCCACAAGCCAATGAGCGCGTAGCCAAATGTCGTGATCAATCCCGCCAGGAACCAACCCGTGACATCGAAGATGGCGAGGCCTGAGCCAATGGGGGCGAGGCATGCCCCAACCAATCCGCTCCCAAGCGCGAATCTACTTAAGCGCGGTGCATACGAACGATGCATCGGATAGAGCATCCACGCCAACCCGCCGCTCAAGATGCCGCCAAGGGCTACGCACAAGTCATTGAGTGTGCCAAAAGGTCCGCCAACACTGTAAAACAGTGCGATGAATGCCAATCCAAGGACTGCAACGACGGCAAGAGCAATCGCGAGTCGACCGGTGGCGGTGGCTGAATGGCTGTTCACGAGCATTTCTCCTGGCTACGGTAGTGGTCTCGAGGTTCATGGGCCCAGAACCGTCGAACTCGCGCTTTTCCGGTTGCCCCGGGTACCCGGGCTTCGATTTGAATCTTTGATTGGACTTCTTATGACAGTGCGAGTATGACAAATTGGATGAATATTGTCATCAGTACGTGCACGGAGAGGCACACTTATCTTTGCCGAGCGTGCTGAACGGCGGCGAGAGCCTTGATGCACTAGCTGACCAGGACCAGGGGAAACGAAAAGTGGGCAGCCACGTCTGGATGAGTGGCCGCCATGCGACTGGGAAATGGCTTCGCGGTTAAGTGGGGGTTTGGGTCAATCCGTGATCAATCGCCCAGCGCATGACCTGTCCGCGGCTGGTCAATCCCAGCTTGGACAGGATCCTACTGACATGTGTCTCGACCGTGCGCTTGCTCAAGACCAGTTCGGTGGCAATCTCGCCGTTGGTCTTGCCCTGCCCGATCAAGGCGGCGACTTCGCGTTCACGCCCGGTCAGGCCGTCGGGCGTTTCCCTGGCCGCCGGTGCGATTCCTGGTCCGAGCGGGAGATTCTGGGCGTACTCGACGGCCTGCTCAAGGGACATGGCGCGCCCGGACGCCTGTTCCGCCCGGAACTCGGTATCCGGGAGCCCGGCGCGAGCGAGATCGTTATATCGTTCAACCTCGATGCGCGTTGCCAGCCACACGGATGCGGCAGGCTGGCCATTGATTGCGGCGGCAGCGGCGAGCAAGCGCACGCCGGCGGCGGGCATTCCAGCCAAGACTGCGGTTGCCGCGAAACCAGCCAGGCATTCTTTCATGCCGGGCTGGTTGTGTTGAGCGCGGTGAATGGCCATACTTTCACTGAATAAAGAAGTGGCTCGTTCGATATTCTCCAGACGCAAACAGGTATATCCCAGATTACCCAAAACAGAGGCCAGATCGTGTTGTGCGCCGACTTCGCGTAGAAGCGTCGCGCTGTTCTCATAAGCGCTTTGCGCCTCGGTGTAATTCCCCTGGCAGCGCGCCAAATCTCCCAGGGTGTTCAATGCATGCGCGATGCGGAAGGCATCGCCGTCCTGGCGAGCCAGCGCAAGGCTCTCGTCTAGCCTCTCCCGAGCCGTATCATAGTAGCCCAGCTGAATCGCTACATCTCCCTGTGCATGTAAGGCCATGCCTAGATAGAACAAGGGCCCGGACGAGTCACGCAGAAGTTGCAGCGTCCGCTCCCCGATGGCGAATGCGGTTTGATAGTCACCCGCCACTCTCGCTCCCGAGGCCAGGCCAGCCAGGGCGAATGCGAGAACTGAGGTCTCTTCATCGCCTAGCCCCTCAGCGATATCAACGGCTTCCCGTCCAAACGCCTGGGTTGCCGGAACATCGCCAAGGAACATTGCCATGAATGATGCAAAGACCATGGCGTTTACGCGGACCACAGGTGAAATCCCTTCGTCCGCCTGAGCAAGCAAACGTTCGAACCACGTCAGGCCTTCTGGCGCATAACCGCGGATCTCCCAAAATCGAACGAGCGCGCTGGCAAGGCGTAATCCGGCTTCAATACGACGACTTTCCAGCGCCCAAGCCAGGGCGGCGCGCAGGTTATCGTGCTCGCCTTCCAGCCAATTCAGCCAGAGCTGCTGGTACGCCTCGCCAAGTTTCGGCGCGGCTTCTTCAGCCCGGGCGAGGAACAGGTCCAGGTGACGGTCACGCAGCCGCGCGGCTTCACCCGCCTCATCCAGTCTCTCGAGCGCGTATTCTCGGATGGTTTCGAGCAGGCGGTAGCGCGCCTGGGCGCGGCCAATTGTATCCGCCACGAGAAGTGATTTACCCACCAGAGAGGAGATCCGATCCAGCGTGTGCTCTGCGGCGATCCCCTCGCCTGTGCAAATGGTTTCGACTGTGTCGAGCGTGCAGCCGGCCTCGAAGACCGCCAGGCGCCGCAGCATGATCTGCTCTTCGACCGTGAGCAATGTGTAGCTCCAATCGATTGCCGCGCGCAGGGTTTGGTGACGCGCCTCCAGTCCTTTGGGCTGAGCGGAGATGAGCAGAGCAAAACGGTCATCAAGGCGCGCGGCGATCTCCTGAACCGTCAACACGTTGACGCGTGCGCTGGCCAGTTCCAACGCCAGCGGGAGGCCATCCAGGCGGCGGCAAAGCTCGATGGTCGACCATGCATTCTCGGAAGTAAGGTTGAAATAGGGCGAGATGGCACGCGCCCGCTCAACAAACAGACGAACGGCGTCGTAATCCATTACTTCTTGGAGATCGAGGCGATTTTGCCCATCTGGCATAGCCTCAGCATCAAATACGGGCCAGTCCAGACCGGATACCGGGTAGATTGTTTCGCCGGGGGTCGTCAGCGCCACACGGCTGGTCGCCAGAATTCGCAACTCAGGTGCCTGAGACAGTAGCCCTTTGGCAAGCTGCGCACAAGCCTGGATGAGGTGTTCACAATTATCCAGGATGAGAAGCAACTGTTTTGACCGCAGGAAACTCAGCAGCGTCTCCAGCGGGGCCTGGTCTGCGGCCGGGCGCAAGCCGAGCGCCTGGGCAACAATCTGCGGGACGAGTGCAGGCTCGTGCAGCGGAGCCAGGTCTACCAGCCACACGCCATCCGCAAAGGTTTCGCTCAGCGTACCGGCAATCTGGATCGCAAGCCGCGTCTTGCCGCTGCCGCCCGCGCCCGTGAGCGTGACAAGGCGAGAAGGGGAAAGCAACAATCCCACTCTTGCCAGGTCGCGCTCGCGCCCGATGAAACTGGTGAGTTGTATCGGTAGATTCGTGGAAGCCATTTCGATCTTCGTAAACTCAGTTGCAGAGGTAGCCGTTAGTGCAATCTGATACATATTCTATACGATATACCTCCAGTCAGGCTAAAAATCCCTGGGCCATCGACTGTGCTCGTGATACGAGCGATGTAGGAAGAATGGGACTTGAGCGGGTTCTTTCCAATAGGAGTGAGAGAGACGCTTCGCGCTGAGCACGCCGAGAGGCGGAATAGAACAGACTGTAGGGAGACGGGCGCGGACAAGTATGAATTAGAGGAAGATACCGACAGATGAGCGCTGGTGTAGCAGTCCTGCTGCAGATGCCCCACATTACCTTGACAAGCGGGGAGGAGTACGTACGTTGAGAATTATGCACCTTGAAAGTGAGATCGCCCAGCTGTCACTGCGCGATCTCTATCGTAAGAGCACGGTCGAGCGACTTTCATAATCAGCAAGCGATTGAGGCCGGCGATAATGTGCAGCTTTCGCCAGCACGAGGATCTTGCGATCAGCGGAGAGGGTGGGATTCGAACCCACGGTGGCCCAAAGGACCACAACGGTTTTCGAGACCGCCCCGTTCAACCACTCCGGCACCTCTCCGGGGTTGCCCGGCTACTATATCAGATTTCGACTTCATCACCCAACGCGGGAAACGACACTGGCGGCAGACCGGCGTCTTTCATCCGTTCCATCAGCGCTTCGGCAGGACCGCGTTCCCCATGAACGAGGAAAATCCCCTTAAGCCGCCCCCCGGCTTGTCGTACATAGGTCAAGAGATAGTCGCGGTCGGCGTGGGAGGATAGGCCGGCGAGCGTGCCGACTTCGGCGCGGACGTTGAAGGTCTCTCCAAAGATGCGTACCTGCTTCTCGCCTTCGGCCAGGCGGCGCCCGAGGGTGTGAGGCGCCATCCACGAGGTGATCAAGATACAGTTGCGCTCGTCCTGGATATTGTTCCGCAGGTGATGCAGAATGCGTCCGGTTTCAGCCATTCCAGAAGCGGAAATGATGATCATCGGCCCAGGCCGCTCATTGATGGCTTTCGAGTCATTGACCGACTGTGTGTAGGTCAGCATATCGAAGCCGAGTGCGGCGCCGTGGGGGTCGGAGCGCATGAACGCCTGAGTCTCACCGTCGAAGCACTCGGGATGCTCGCGGAAGATGGCCGTGACGTTGACCGCCAACGGGCTGTCGACGTAAACCGGGACCCTCGGTAGCTCGTTGCGTTCGAACATCTGGTGCAGGTAGTAGACCAGAGCCTGGGTGCGGCCGACGGCGAACGCAGGGATGATTACCTTGCCGCCGCGCTCAATTGTCCGCTTGACGAGATCGTGCAAGGAAGCGTAAGCCTGGTCGGGAGCCTCGTGTGTCCTGTCGCCGTAAGTGCACTCCATGATCAGGTAATCGATCTCATTCGGGGGGACGGGGTCGCGCACCAGAGGCATCCCCGGCCTCCCGATATCGCCTGAGAACATCAGACGGAGCGTCCGTCCGCGGTCCTGGATGTCGAGGACCACCGCCGCCGAGCCAAGGATATGCCCGGCCTCAACCAGCGAAGCCGAAACGCCCGGGACCGGCTCGAACGGGTGATCGTAGTCATGGCTCGTGAGGTGCCGCGCGGCTACCGCCGCGTCGGCGCCGGTGTAAATCGGGTCGACAAGCGGCTGGCCACGCCGCTTGAGCTTTTTGTTCAAATAAGAGGTGTCGGACTCTTGAATGTGGCCGGCATCCCGCAGCATGATGTCGGCCAGGTCGGCGGTGGCGTGGGTGGCATGGATGGGCCCCTGATAGCCCCGCCGCACCAGATTCGGCAGATTGCCGCAATGGTCGATATGGGCATGCGACAAGACCACGGCGTGGACCGAGGTTGGTTCAAATGGAAAATTGAGGTTGCGTTCGTACGTGTCGTGACGACGGCCCTGATACAGCCCGCAATCCAGGAGCAGCCGGTGACCGTTGATCTCGAGGAGGTGACGCGAGCCGGTCACCGTTTGAGCGGCCCCGTGAAACCAGATTCTCATACAATCATCCTGTGTGGCCGACTTTCAGGTCCATAATAGCTGAAGGATATCGTCGGCGTACGTCCGAAAGCGCCATTCGTATGGCCCCATCAGCTCCTGGAGCGCATTGCGATCACGGGGCGCCCGATGGGCAATGTCCCAGACAATATCGCGCGGCAGGACGATGTCGGACTCGACCTGTCGCGTCTTGGCCACGCGCATCCGCCATTCACGCAGTGTTTGGTAACGAGCCATGACGACGTCTTCGACGCGCGCACTCGAAGGCCGCTTCGGGCGGGGTCCGTCGCGGCCGCGTTTGATCGCATCCAGCAGGTCCTTGCCGTAGCGGCGGACCTGACCGGCACTCATGCCGGGGAACTTGCCCAGGCTCTCCAGCGACTTGGGCGGCTCCTGGGCGATGGCCAGGAGGGTCTTGTCGCCCAGGACCTTGAACGGCGGGCGATCCAGTCGGCGGGCGTACTTTTCGCGCAGTAGATAGAGCTGACGCAAAACGGCCGCCTGCTCAGGCTTCAACTGTCTTGCATGGGCGATGCGCCAGAAGCCTTGCGGGTCGAAGTTCGCCGGTTCGGGCTCGACAAGTTTCACGGCTTCACACGCCTCAAGCGCTTCCTCGCTGCGTCCGGCAGCGCGTAAAGCCTTCTCCAGAAGATCGCGCAGCGGGAGAAGGAAGTGCGTGTCGAGGCGGGCGTAGTCGAGAAGCTCGGCGCTCAGCGGACGCTTTCCCCAATTCGCTCGCTGGAAGCGCTTGTTGATCTCCACCTGGAATTCCTCGGCCAGGATATCTCCCAGGCCCGATCGCTTTCGCCCCAACGTGCGGCTGGCGATGCGAGTGTCGAATAGATTACTCATTTTGAAACCGAAATCACGCTTGAGGCACAGCACGTCGTACTCTGCGGCGTGGAATACCTTTTCGATCTTCGGATCAGAGAAGATCGGAGCCAGACAGCTCAGGTCGGCGATGGCCAGGGGATCGACCAGGTAGTCCGAGTTCATGCTGGAGAACTGTATCAGGCAGACCCGCTCACGGTAGGCATGCAGGCTGTTGGACTCGGTGTCGACGGCGATGCGTTGCTGACCGGCCATGCCGGCTGCCAGGCGCTCGAGCTCGGGCAAGTCCCGGATCAAGATTGGTGGGGGCAGGGACGGTAGGCTCATACGGGCAATTATACCTGCGGGGGGTCCGGAGCCTCCACCTCAGACGGCATGGGTGATGGGTGTGAAGGCGCGCGCCGATGTTGTGAGGCCGAACCACCATCGCTTCGAAAGGGGCCTTCATCTCGCCTACCCTTCGGAATGGTAGCCCAGTCCTGCGTCAATCCGGAGCTACCCTGAACTATCGAACCGGCGCGAGGGCGAAACTGCCTTCTGGCGATCTGGCAGAGGCCCCGGAGGGGCGGATGAAGCCCTGATCGAGGACGATGGCCCCTTCGTCCTCCAATTCGGGTCGTGCGAGCATGCAGCGTGATCCGCCCATAAATTGACATCATTGAGGAGATATGTTAGTAATAGGCGCTTCCCGGCGCAGTCGATCTGCACTCGGAAGCGGTACGGCCTGGAGGAGTCTGGCCATCAGCCGGCATCGAAGCCGAGGCCTTGTTTCCCATGCGCTGGGCTTGACTCCCCTCGAGCAGCTGACGCATGAAGTCAGGTTGTCGAGCTGCCCACTCCAGCGCCTCAGCGGAAGACCATCGCCAGAGGATTTACCTGCCTGCCTCAACCGGCCGAGGTGGGCGATGCCCGAACCTTGATTGGAGCATAGGAGATTGTCGATGAGCGAAGCGGTCGCGCCGACGCCGGCCGAGCAAGGGACGAGCTTGCCGCTGTCCCGGCGGGAGTTCCTTTATTACTTGTGGGGGATCTCCATTGCGGTATCTCTGGCGGGATCGGGAGGGGCCACAGTGTGGTTCGCGCTGCCTCGTTTCCGCCGGGGGGAGTTCGGCGGGGTGTTTACCATACCGGTAGACCAGATTCCGCCCCCCGACACGCCCCCCAAAGAGTTCCCCGAAGGCCGATTCTGGTTGGTCAACATCGGCCAGAAAACCCTGGATGATTCGCGCCAGCCCTTGGATTACCCGGAAGGGCCGGGCGTGAAAGCCCTCTACAAAGTGTGCGTTCACCTCGGCTGTCTGTACAAGTGGGTGGATACGAATGACCGCTTCGAGTGCCCATGCCATGGCTCGAAGTATCTCAAGTCAGGAAGCCGGATTGATGGACCTGCCCGGCGCAATCTGGATGTCTTCATCATCGAGGCGATCAGCGCCGCTGGCGAGGTCTTGAGCCGGACAGAACCCGCCATGAACAGCTTTGAAGGGACAGCCGTCGAGCCGCCCGCTGGAACCGAATCATTCAGGATCGACACCGGACGCCGCGTTCAGGGCGCCCCGAATTCCAAGCCCGGCGGCGGGGTGTGACCCGAGGAGGATAAGATGGCCTTGTTCCGCGTCCACATCCCTATTCTCGATGAAGTGAAATCTAAGGGGCTGAAGCCTGCACTGCGTGACAAAGTGGATGACATTTTCACGCGGGTGACGGCAGGCCTGAACATGCGGGATGTCAGGGGAGTCCTGCGCGACGATCTGCCTGGACGGCCGAATCCGCGCCTCAAGCCTCACGCAGAGGGTTTCTGGCTGCACATGAAGCCGACCTATTATCACAACCTGGTCGACGGTCT
>Ga0209342_10006081_pt1 | contig 12310 bp, 12 predicted proteins | sample RifCSP16_2_FD_184023 | JGI IMG/M metagenome (GOLD analysis project Ga0209342, IMG submission 184023) | Soil microbial communities from Rifle, Colorado - Rifle CSP2_sed 16_2 (SPAdes) (version 2) | ecosystem: Environmental > Terrestrial > Deep subsurface > Rock core/Sediment | place: Rifle... | reverse complement strand
CCCACCTTTACGGCGAAGGGGCGCTCGCCGGCGATGCTGCGAAGGCCGTCGACTTCGCGCGCCGGGCCGGCCCGCCGTGGTGGTCGACGTCGGCACGGCGATCACCGTCGATCTGGTCTCGGCCGACGGCGCCTTTTACGGCGGGGCTATTTTGCCGGGCATCGCCATGTCGGCTCGCGCGTTGAACGAATTCACCGACTTGCTGCCGTTGGTTGAAACGTCCGATTTGACCCAGCCGCCGGCGCCGCTGGGCACGTCGACCGAATCGGCCATGCAGAGCGGGCTTTTCTGGGGCGCGGTCGGTTCGGTCCGCGAGTTGGTCGAACGAATGACCAAAGCAGGGTCGGCCGAGAACGGCGCCGCGGAGCCCGACGTTTTCTTGACCGGCGGCGCGAGCCAGGCGGTAGCCGATCTGTGGGGGCCCTCCGCCCGTTGCGTTCCGCAATTAACCCTTGCCGGCATCGCCCTGGCCGCTCGGCGGGAATCGCCTGAGACGCCTCGGGCGTCACGAGGGTGAAAAACATGGAAATACGAAGCGTGAGCCGTCGAGCCTGCCCGACGCGGGCAACGCGGCCGGCCCACCCCACCACGCGGGTGGTCCGGACGGGGTCGGAATATTATGCACATTTGGCTAAATTGACAAATCACAGCCGCCGATATAGAATCCAAGAATGAACGCAAAACAACAGGCAAAATACGAGGCGCGGGCAAAGATTACCAAAGCCCTGGCCCATCCCACTCGATTGTTCATCGTCGAAGAGCTGTCGAAGCGCGACCGGCGGTGCGTGTGCGAGCTGACCGAGATGATCGGCGCGGACATGTCGACCGTTTCACGCCATTTGGCCCTGCTCAAAGGCGCGGGCATCATCGAGGACGAGAAACAAGGGTCGATGGTTTTTTACCGCCTGCGGATGGGATGCGTGTTGAAGTTTTTCGATTGCATCGAGTCGGTGCTGGCGAGGAACGCGGAGAGCCAGCGGCAGTTGTTGAGAGGGTAGCGGGTTGATTTTGCACTGGCGGAGCCAGTGACACACGCGGAGCCCGTGGCGCACGGGCGGACAGGGACAGACAAGAATGTCTGTCCTCCTTTTGGGGTTACGGACTTGCACATTTGGCCAAGTCGCCTATATTGAAACCTCGGTCACATGGGTTGGAGCGACGGTGATGAATACAAAACAACTTTGGATCCTTATCGCGCTGGTCAGCGTGTTTTTGTTCGCGTACTTCGTGAACTTCGCCGATCCGAAGATTGAACTGGCCGTCATGGACGCGTTTTACATGCTCCAGTGGTACGCGCGGAACCACACGCTGGCCTGCGTCGTGCCGGCCATGTTCATCGCCGGGGCCATCGCCTCGTTTCTCTCGAAGGAGGCCGTCCTGCGCCATCTGGGGCCCAAGGCCAATAAGGTCGAGGCCTACACGGTGGCCTCCACGTCGGGCACCGTCCTGGCCGTCTGCTCGTGCAGCGTGCTGCCGATGTTCGCGGGCATTTATCGCGTCGGGGCAGGCCTGGGACCGGCGTCGGCCTTTTTGTATTCCGGCCCGGCCATCAACGTCATGGCCATTTTTCTCACGGCCCGGGTGCTCGGATTTCAACTGGGCATCGCGCGCATCATCGGGTCGGTCGTCTTCGCGGTGGTGATCGGGCTCATCATGGCGGCGATTTTCCACAAGGACGAGGAAAAACGCGAGGCGGTTTTCATGCAACTGCCCGACCCGCCGAAGCCCCGGCGCAATCTATTCCAGACCAGCTTGTTTTTCGCGTCGATGATCGCGTTTTTGGTGTTCAGCGACTGGGCCAACCCGAGCCAGACGACCATCGAGAAGAAGGACGGCACGAAATTGCAGGTCGCCGTGCTGTTGGAAACGACCAACATGGTCCGTGTGCAGGTCGAGGAGCCGGTCGGCGACATCCGCAAAGGCACGAAGCTCAACATACCGATCGACGAAATCGAAAAGAGGGGCTTTGCCACGCCTCCGGGCTACGAGTGGGCCAACTGGCTCTATGTGAACCGCTGGTACTTCGCGTTCGCTTGTCTGGCCGCGACGTTGCTGATGATTGTCGGGTGGTTCGACAAGGCCGAGTTGACCGACTGGATGGACCAGACGTGGGGCTTCGCCAAGTCGATCATTCCCTTGTTGTTTGGGGGAGTGCTCATCACGGGATTCGTTGGCGCGCTGATACCCGAGGAACTTGTGGGCCGTTTGGTCGGCGGCAATGGCATTGGGGCGAACTTCATGGCCTCGATCATTGGCGCGATGTGGTACTTTGCCACACTCACCGAAATTCCGATTCTCGAAACACTGATGGGGCTGGGGATGGGCAAGGGACCGGCGTTGGCCCTGCTTTTGGCCGGGCCGGCCCTGTCGTTGCCCAGCATCGCGGTCATCTATAGCGTGATCGGGTTCAAGAAGACGGCCACGTTCGTGGGGCTTGTCGTGGTGATGAGCGCCCTGGTCGGCATGGCTTTCGGCTTCTTCTTTGGGTAAGGTGTAGGCGTAGGGTGCGTCTGGACGCACCACAGATTGAAAAACGTAGGGTGCGTCCAGACGCACCGCGAGCGATGAATTGGTGCGTCCAGACGCACCCTACGGGAAAACGTAACATGAAACTGATCCAGGTTCTCGGCCCCGGCTGTCCCAAGTGCGCCAAGCTCAAGGAAAACGTCGAGGCGGCCGTCAAGCAATCGGGCATTGAAGCCACCGTGGAAAAAGTGACCGACATCAACCAGATGATGAGCTTCGGCGTGATGCTCACGCCGGCGCTGGTGATCGACGGCGAAGTGAAGCTCGTCGGCAAAGTCGCCTCGCCCGAGGAAATCCAGAAGCTCTTGACGTAACGTCTCATTGACTATCCGAAAACGGGGACTGGCTCCCAGATGCTGTAGGTTAAACATCCCTAACCGCTAGATGTAGGGTGCCTGTCCCCGTTTTCGGATAGCCTCTCATTGACGCGGGTGAAAGGAGTATCGGCATGGAACTCAAAAACGCGGTGGCGGTCTGTTTGATCGCGCTGGTTTCGGCGACGCTCGTGGTGCTCGTCGCCCGGGCGCTCGATTCGCAGGCGGCCGCGCAATTGGAGCCGCAATTGGCGCAAATTGCCGAAGAGCTTCGGGCGTTGCGCCAACAGGGCGGGATCTCGACGGATTCCGACGGAGCGACTACCGACGCGGCGGTCGGGGACGGCCTGGTCGTTTACTACTTTCACCGCAATTTCCGCTGCCCGACGTGCCGCGCGATCGAATCGCAAACGAAGGCGTTGTTGGACGCGGAATTCGCGCGGCAACTCGCCGCCGGCCAGCTCGTCTGGAAGGTGCTCAATTACGAAAAGCCGATCGGCAAGTCGCTGGGCGCGAAGTTCGACGTCGTGGATCCGGTGGTCGTGCTGGCCCGAATGGAAAACGGCCGCATGGTCGATTCGCGCCGGCTCGATCAGGTCATGGCGTTGGTGAGCGACGAGTCGGCCTTTGCCAAGTACGTTCGGGGCGAAATCGAGGGGATGCTCGCGTTGGCCGAACCCTCGGGAGCCGCGCCGGTCGCCGGCCCAGTTCCAACCACGGAAGACGCTCCCGTCGATTTGTCCACGGCGCCGCTTCCTTAACGGAAAACCTTATTGTCCGAACTGATTACCTGGGGGCGTCCGGGAATTCGGGTCATATAAAAAACCGAGCCGCGCTCTGTAAGGGAGCGGTTGCAATTCGGCAGTTATTCAACCGCTCCCTTACGGTTGCGGCTCGGAAAAAAGAGTCAAATTATTGGACGCCCTCACCTTATTACAAGGAGAACCAAAACATGAAACGTGTTATTACCGCCGCCGTCGGATTTGCGACCTTGGCAATTATCACGATGGTTTTTAGTCAAACGACATGGGCCGCCGAGACGGCCGTACAGGAGAAGAAGGCCGACGCCCAGAAGCCGGCCGATCGCGTGGTCGTCATGTATTTCCACCGCACGCAGCGATGCCCGACGTGCCTGCGGATGGGAGGCTACACGGAAGAGGCCGTCCTCGATGGCTTTCCGAAGGAGATCAAAGCGGGCACGGTCGAGTTCCACTACGTCGATTTCCAGGACCCGAAGAACGCGGCGCTCGTGAAGGGCTACAAAATCGGCGGACCGACGCTCATGGTGGTGAAGGTTGCGGAAAACAAGGCGGCGGCCGCCAAGAATTTGACGGAGATCTGGACGAAGAACCGCGACAAAGAGGTTTTTCTCCGGTACGTGCGAGACAACGTCACGGCGTCCCAAAAGCCGCTGACGAAGAAAACGGCCGGCGCGTCGCGGGCCGACTCGTCGGCGCGGAGGTGAGAGAAGAACGGTCCCGAGTCGATCGAGGCGCCCGATGGCTACCTATGCAATTTACGCGGGGGCGGCCCTTTATCTGGGGCTGATTACCTCCATCAGTCCGTGCCCGTTGGCGACCAACATCGCGGCCATTTCCTACGTGGGCCGCAAGGTGGGCAATTCGCGCGGAGTGATCGTCGCCGGGTTCCTTTATACGTTGGGCCGGTGCCTGTTGTACGTCGCGTTGGCCATGCTGTTGGCCGGGACGGCCATGTCCATACCAGCCGTTTCGGCGTTCCTCCAGGAATACGTCCACCTGGTCCTCGCGCCCGTCTTCCTGATACTGGGGATGTTCCTCCTGGGACTCATTACGTTCGGCGGGGGCGGCGCGATGATGTCCGAAGGACTTCAGAAGCGAATCGACGCGATGGGGATCTGGGGCGCGCTGCTCTTGGGAGTGCTCTTTGCACTCGCTTTCTGTCCAACCTCGGGGGTGCTCTTTTTCGGCCTGGTGGCGTTGATCGTGGGCGCCGAGACGGGCGCGCTGACGGTCGTCCTCGCCATGCTGTCGAAAATTGGATTGAATCTGCCGCCCGAAGCCTCGTTGCCCGGTTCCGCGGTCGTCCTGCCGGTGATCTACGGCATGGGAACGGCGGTGCCCGTCTTGTTGGTGGCCTTCCTCCTGGCCTATAGCGCCAAATCGGTCGGCAAGGCGTACAACATACTCTCGCACGTGGATTGGTGGGCCCGGCTGATCACGGGATGGCTGTTCGTAGGCCTGGGCGCGTACTTCAGTCTGGCGTACGTGTTCGAGGTTTTCTGAAAGCGAGACAAACGGCAAAGGAGGACAGACATTCTTGTCTGTCGTCGTCCGCTCACCTCGACCGACAGGGCTGTTCGGTCTTGCTCATGGTGACAGACAAGAATGTCTGTCCTCCTGAATGTCTGTCCTCCTGGGGTTTCCCCCCGGCAGCATGGCGAGGTCCAGTCGGGCAAGACGTATGCATTTCCCCCCAGATCGAGTATAATGGGGTTATCTTATCGCGAAGCGGCAATCCCATTGAAGTAAGTGGCGACGGTCGCTTTACGTCTGCTTTTGCGGGGGAGTGATTCGATGCGGCGTTGGGCCCTTGCTTTCGTTCTTGCGGCGGCGTTCTGGTCCTCGGCGGCCAGGGCGGACATTCTCATTTACGCCATTCCGGGCGGCCGCGCCACCTTTCAGTTCGAGGGCGAGGCCAAAGCCGGGGCCGGGCGGACCGTCACGTTTCGCCACACGCAATTCGGCACGTTCTATTTCGGCTACGACGACGTCAAGTTCTATAAATCGCCCTCCACGTTAAATCTTGTCCAAACGAAGTTGAAAAAAGCGAAGGACGATCCGGAAGCCTGCCTTGAAGCGGCTCGCTGGGCGCTCCATCACGGCCTGCTCGACAAGTTTTACGAGGCCGTCTCAACGGCGTGGCGGCTAAAACGCGATCATCCCACCGTCGAGCGGCTCGCGCGGTTGAAGCAAAAAATGAACGCGCCGCTACCGGTCGTCGAAGAACAAAAGTCGCAGTTGCGCAAATACGTGCCCACGGCGAAAAACATGGAATTCGCCCAGAGCGCCCACTTCCTGCTGATGCACAACACGAAGGAGTCGGACTCCACCACGCTGGCGACGAGGCGAAAACAGTCCAAAACGCCGGCCGAGCAGCGGCTCGAGTTGCTCGAAAAAGTCTACGAGAGCTTCCTGCTGAAATTCTATCTGGAAGGCTTCGAGGTCGAAGTGCCCAAGGAACGCCTGATGGTCATCCTGTTCGCGGACCGGGACGATTTTCTCGCGTTCTGCGAGGCCACCGAGTCCGAGCGAAAAAAAGCGGCCGGCTTCTACGACAAACGGTCGAACATCGCCGTGTTCTACGACCAGGGCACGGCCGAAGGCTACAAAGACCTGGATGAAGCCAAAAAAAACATCGCCGAAGCGGCCCGCGTGGCCAAGTTGCACCGTCACCCGGCCACCGCCCAATTGGTTCGTTACTCCAAGTCGCTCGAACTGGTGATCGAACTGGCCAAGCTCAACCGCGACATCGAAGTCGTCACCCACGAATGCACCCACCACATGGCCGCGGTCACCCGCCTGATGCCCAACGAATCCTCCACGCCCGTTTGGGTCGCCGAGGGACTGGCGACGTACTTTGAATCGCCCCGGGAGGCCGCTTGGGCCGGCATCGGCACGGTCAACGAAAGCCGGCTGGACCTCTATCGGGCCATGGCCGCCGACACCGAGCACAGCAACGTCGAATTCATCGCCTCGGACAACATCTTCATGCGGGCAGGCAACCTGAAGTCGGAGTTGCATGGCTATGGGCAGTCGTGGGCGCTGACCCATTTCCTCATGGCGCGCCATTTCGACGAGCTGATCAGGTTCTATAAATTGCTGGCCGCGCGGAAGGCAAAGAAGGCGCACATGCTGTTTCCACCCGACGAAAACCTGACCGTCTTCAAAAAAGCGTTCGGCGACGACCTCAAAGTGCTCAACGCCGAATGGCGACTGTACATGAAATCGCTGAAGACCGACGTCGAACGAATCATGGACGGGGAGTAGGCCCATTCAGAGCCAACCGGCCGCGCGGTACCAGGCGGCGGTTTGGCGAAGGCGTTCGGCCAAGGACGCCTCGCACGAAAAACCCAACTCGGCCGACGCGGCGTCCCCGCTGCATACCCACGAGCCGCCCGTGATCTCGCGGGCCTTGTCCCAGTTGAGGTACAACGGCCGGCGGACCATCCACGAGGCCGTCTCGACCACGGCCGCCACCGGCCAGACGCATGGTTTGACAATGGGCAAGATGAGCACCCAGCGGCGTCCGAGGGCCCGGCTGACCATCCGCCCCAGTTCGGCCCAGGTGGGATATTCCTCCGCCGCGGCAAAATAGCATCCGACGGCGCGGGTCGCGTCGGTTTCCTCGACCGTGATCCGCCGTCCTCGCTCCGCGGCCAAAACAATCAACCGGCACAAGTCGGCGGCGTGAATGATCGAGTATCGCTGGCAACCGCCCACCGGAGTGGCGTGCGCGTGAAATCGCTTCACGAATTGAAACATGGCCAAGCCCTCGACGTCGGCCGGGCCCAACGCAATGCCGGGCCGGACGATGGTCGTCGGCACGCAGTCGGCCGTCTCGCGAAGGGCCCGTTCGCCGGCCAGCTTGCTGTGGCCGTATTGCGAGATGGGCCGCGGAGGATCGGTCTCGCGACGAACGGCACCCCTCGCCGAAGGACCGCAAGCGGCCAACGACGACACGTGGACCAGCACCGGGGGGTTGGGCCGCTCGGCGCACGCCCGGCCCACGTTGCGGGCGCCTCGCTCGTTGACCTCGTGGAGCCGGGCCCGCCCGAGGGCCTTCGTGGCGCCGGCCACGTGATAAACCACGTCCTGCCCCTCGACCGCGCGGCGGAGGGCCGGCGCGTCGGAGAGCCCCTCGAACGTCGTCAGCCGCGCGCCAAGCGATTTCAGTCGGTCCAGCCGCGGACTGTTGTCGCGCACCAGGCACGTGACGTCGTCGCCCCGGGCGAGGAGCATTTCGACGAGATTCGAGCCGATGAATCCGGTGCCGCCGGTCACTAACGCGCGACTCATGGAAGACCTTGACGTGGTTGCTGAAACCCCTGTACAATCACGCAGTTACGTTCGGGAAAAGGGGTCGGGAGTCTTTGTTTCCGAGAATCGTCCAGTCGCGTCGAATGGTATAAAAACAAAGGCTCCCGCCCCTTTTCCCGGCCACCCCCTCACACCGCCTGGGCGGCCAATCGACCATGTCTTCAAACGTCGCCGTTATACCAGTTGCCTCGCGCCGCGAAAAGAATGATTTCCTGCGGTTTCCCTGGGCGCTCTATCGGGACGATCCGAATTGGATTCCTCCGTTGCGAGGCAACGAGAAGGAGTTGGTGGGGTATCGCCGTCACCCGTTCTATGAACACAACTCGGTCCAGACGTTCGTCGCCTATCGATCGGGCAAGGTTTGCGGACGGATCGCCGCAATCGTGAACCAGGGGCACATCGACCGCTACGACGACCGGCGGGGGTTTTTTGGATTTTTCGAGTGCGAGGACGACGAAGAGGCGGCCCACGGGCTGTTCGAGGCGGCGCGGGCATGGTTCGCCGAGCGAGGAATCTTCGCGATGCGCGGGCCGGCCAATCCGTCGCTGAACCACACGGTGGGACTCTTGATCTCGGGGTTCGACCGGCCGCCGACGTTCATGATGACGTACAACCCGCCGTATTACGAACGGCTGATCGAAAACTATGGGTTCCGCAAGGCTCAGGATCTGTATTCCTACTGGGGCCACGTCGAGATGCTGCCGAAGATCAACGAGAAGTTGTCGCCCATCTCGGAGCAGATCGTGGCGCACTTGGGATTGACGGTTCGCCCGTTGGATCGGGCCCGGTTTCAAGCGGACGTCCGATCGTTTCTGGACATCTACAACCGCTCGTTGGTGAATACGTGGGGTTTCGTGCCGATGTCGGAGGCGGAGGTCCGGCAGATGGCGTCCGAGTTGCGTCACCTGATCGTGCCCGAGTTGGCGCTGGCGGCGGAGTCCGACGGACGGATGATCGGGGCGGTGTTTGGATTGCCGGACTACAATCCGCGGATTCGACGGATCGACGGGCGGCTGTTTCCGTTCGGATTCTTGCGTCTTCTGCGGAAGAAGTCGGAGATCAAGAAGATCCGGCTGATCAGCACGAACGTGTTGCCCGAGTATCAGCGCCTGGGCGTGGGCCTGGTGCTGCTCAGCGCGATGGTGCCCAAGGCGATGGAGTGGGGGCTTCAGGAAGCGGAGTTTTCGTGGGTGCTGGAGTCAAACTCGCTGTCGCGGGGCAGTCTCGAAAAGGGCGGCGCGAAGATGGACAAGACCTATCGGGTGTATGACTGGAACGGTGGAAAGTAGCGGGAAACAACACACCAACCCGAAGCGTAAGCAAGGGCGGACCGTCTGACCATTTTCGCTTGCGCTTCGGGTTAGTATGGCATTTATTTTTAGGACGGATTCTCGAGCACGGCTTATGCGCTGGTTACCTTCCCTGCCACTGATTCGATGCGTCTCGGGCGACGGCGGCCGCGCGGCCGTGGCGCCGGTCGAAATCCGCCAAGTGGCCGGCCGGCGCGACTTGGATCGGTTCGTCAAGATGCCGTGGTCGATCTATACGGACGATCCGTGCTGGGTGCCGCCGTTGTTGATCGAGGAAAAGGAATTTCTCAACCCGAAGAAGCATCCATTTTATCTGCACGGCGCGGCGGCGACGTTTCTGGCGATTCGGGCTGGCCGGACGGTGGGACGCATCCTGGCGAGCGACGACCCCAACTACAACACCCAGCATGGGACGAACGTCGGGTGTTTCGGCATGTTTGAGTCGATCGACGACCCGGCGGTCGCCCATCGGCTGCTCGACGCGGCCGCGGATTGGCTCCGCGCGCGAGGACGAACGCAAATCCTCGGGCCCATGAACTACTCGACGAACTATCCGATCGGGTTGCTCGTCGACGGATTCGACACGCCGCCGAGGGTGATGATGAACCATCATCCGCCGTACTACGCCGGGCTGCTGGAATCATGGGGGCTCGTGAAAGCGAAAGACCTCTATTGCTGGTGGTTCGTCGATCCGAACGACATGGTCCGCCAATGGCACGAGCGGGCCGAACGGATCGCGCGGCGAAGCGGCGTGGTGGTGCGGTCGGTGCGGCGCGAGGATTTCGACGCGGAAGTCCAGCGGTGCCGCGAGGTGTACAACGGGTCGCGGCTGGAGAATTGGGGGTTCGTGCGGTTGACCGACGCGGAGTTTCGGTACATGGCCCGGCAAATGGCCAAACTGGCCATTCCCGAGTTGATTCTCCTGGCCGAGGTGGACAAGCAGCCGGTGGGCTTCTCGATCACCCTGCCGGACGTCAACGAGGCGCTCGCCCCGCTGGACGGGCGGCTCACCCGGTTTGGGTTGCCGATCGGCCTGGTGCGGCTCGTCTCCCGCATGAGACGCATCAAAACGGCGCGGATGCTCGTGCTCGATCTGTTGGAAGGTTATCGACGCCGCGGGATCAGCGAGTTGCTGATTCTCAAGACGCTCGACTACGGCAAAAACACGGTCGGGTTCACGGCCGCGGAGCTAAGCTGGACGCTCGAAGACAACTATCTGATCAACCGCACGATCGAAGCGGTCGGGGGGAAGCGGTATAAGACGTATCGGGTCTACGAGAAAGGGATCGGGGGGCGAGGGGCGGGGGACGGGATTTAGGGATTGGTTAGCCGTCGAGCCTGCTCGACGCATCCTAGCCGCCGGCGGAAGCCCACGGAGATCCCCGTAGGTCAGGCTGTGCCTGACAAAAGACACTACTGCAATGTCGTTCTGCAATGTCGTTCTTGTCAGGCACAGCCTGACCTACGGGTGTTGGCTAGGGTTGTTCATTCCGCCAACACGCGGCGATACAGATCGGCGTATCGCTCAATCATCTTCTCGACCGTGAATTCCTCTCGCATCCGTCGCCGGGCCGCGTCGCCCAAATGCCGGGCTAATGCCGCGTCGTCAAGGATCCGGTTCGTTTGCTTGGCCAGCGCGGCGCGGTCGCCGACGCGGAACAGATAGCCCGTCTCGCCGTCGACCACCAGATCGCGCGTGCCGGGAATGTCCGTGGCCACCACGGGCACGCCGGCCGACATGGCCTCCATGACGGCGTTCGACTGGCCCTCGTAGCCGCTGGTCGACCACAGCGCGTCGAAATGGGGCACGAGCCGCGCGACGTCGTCCCGTTCGCCCAGGAAATGCACCTGATCGCGGATTTCAACCTGATCGCGATAATGCCACAGCGATCCTCGCAACGGCCCGTCGCCCACGATCAGCAGATGAACGTCTCGGCGAATCACCTTCAAAAGATCGGCGGCCCAAATGGCGTCCTTGACCCGTTTCTGTGGCCAGAGCCGGCCGATGAGGCCCACCAGCCGCGCGTCCGCCGGCAGACCAAGTTCGGCCAACAACTCCTCGCGCGCAACCGGACTCGGCGCCGGCGGCTCGACGGCGTTGGGAATCACCTCGATCCGTTCGGCCGGAAGACCCTTCTCGATGTAAAACGCCTTCACGCCAGGGCTGTTGGCCACCAGCCGCGAGGTGCGCCGCGCGAGCCACCGATCCACGGCCAGTTGCCAGCCGCTTTTCCACGGATCGACGCACCGCAGGCCGCACACCAGACGGGGCACGCCGCACGCCAGGCCCGCCGCGCGGCCATAGGCGTCGGCCGCGAACAGCCACGTGTGGATCAACTCGGGCCGCAGCCGCGCGACATGCCCGCGCAGCCGCCAGAAGGCCCGCGGATCGAGCTTCCATCGTTTGCCGATCACCACGGTGGGCACGCCGGCGGCGTCCAGTTCAGCCTTCAACGGCCCGCCGCGGGTCAGCACGCAGACGTGGACGTCGAACTCGTCGCGCGGCAAACCTCGCGCCAGCAGCGACATTTGCTTTTCAGCCCCGGCGCGATCGAGCGTGGGAATGATTTGAAGGATGCGTCGTTTCACGATAGACCCTCAAACAACTTTACGTGGGACTCGATCGTTTTGGCAAGCGGAAAGTGCCGCTCGACGCGGTCGCGGGCCACGGCGCCTAATCGGCGGGCCTGTTCCGGTTGATCGATCAGCCGTCCGATCGCCTCGGCCAGCGCGTCCGTGTCGCGCGGCGGAACCAACAACCCTTGTCGTTCGTTTTCCACCACCTCGCGGTTGCCCGCGTTGTCGCACGCGACCGGCGGCAGTCCGGCGGCCATCGCTTCGAGCAGGGCGACCGAAAGATCCTCCTCGATCGACGGCAAAACGAACGCGTCGGCCGCGGCCAGCACCACATCGACCTCGTCGAACCGGCCGACCAGGGCGACCGAATGGCCCAATCCCAGGCCGTTGATTCGCTCCTGAAGGGTAGCTCGCTCCGGTCCGTGGCCCACGAGCCAAAGCCGGGCCCTCGGCCGCTCGGCGACCACCTTGACCCAGGCCGCAAGGAGCCGGCCCAACCCCCGCC
>Ga0209342_10006076_pt1 | contig 12316 bp, 12 predicted proteins | sample RifCSP16_2_FD_184023 | JGI IMG/M metagenome (GOLD analysis project Ga0209342, IMG submission 184023) | Soil microbial communities from Rifle, Colorado - Rifle CSP2_sed 16_2 (SPAdes) (version 2) | ecosystem: Environmental > Terrestrial > Deep subsurface > Rock core/Sediment | place: Rifle... | reverse complement strand
CCCGAGAAAGAAGACGAACAGCCCAATCAGCACCGCAACCCCCAAGAAGACCAGCGCCCAGGTGCCTCGGTTCATGTCATCGCCCCCGTTTCCGGGTGTGTGGAGGGGGACACCCCGGAGCTACCTTGTTTCGCCGTCCATTCTGTATGTATCAAACATATTCGACTCAATGAGGAACATGTTTGATATATTTAGAGGGAGAACGCGTTCCTCCCCCGGATGCGCGCCTCCCCCCAAAGGAGCGTTGCATCCGCGGCCCTGGGGGCATCCCCGAAACGGCCGTACCTCCTATTCAAAACCTTGAAGGGCAGGGGGTCCGCTCGGCGCCATTACGGGAATCCATGGATACCGGAACGTACCTGCTTTGGCTCGGAGCCCTTACCGGGGTCGGATCCGCGGGCCTCTCGCTGGTCTCCGCCTTCGCCCGGGCCCCGCTCTACCGGCAGGTCGCCCGGATCCTCCTCCTGGCCTCCTTCCTCCTCGCCACCGCGGCGTTCCTGTTCCTCGTCTACCTTTTCCAAGCCACCGACCTGACGATCGACTACGTCTTCCGGCACTCCACCGCCTCCTACGACGCGTTCTACAAGCTTGCCGGCGTGTGGTCGGGGGACAAGGGGTCCGTCCTCCTCTGGGCTTGGCTCATCGGGCTCAGCCTGTTCGTCGAGGAGGGGGTCCTCTGGCGCCGCCGACGGCGCCGGTCGGCTCCGGGGCCGGAACGCGAGGTCGCCGACTGGATCCGGTTCTTCGCCGTCAGCGTCTACGTGGCGATGCTCCTCCTCGTGGTCTCCCTGGACCTGTTCGCGCGAACGAACCCCGCCCTCCTCGTTTCGCGGGCAGGCACGACGGGGTGGGGCCTCAACCCCATCCTCCAGACCCCGATGGTGATCGTCCACCCGCCGATGGAGTTCCTGGGGTACGCCCTCGTCACCCTGCCGTTCGCCGCCAGCCTGGCCTTCCTCGTGACGAACGACCGGACCTGGGTGGAGACGTCCCTCCAGTGGGGGCGCGTGGCCTGGATCGCCTACACCCTCGCGATCGTCCTGGGAGCCATCTGGGCGTACACGGTCCTCGGCTGGGGCGGGTACTGGGCCTGGGACCCGGTGGAGACGGTGAACCTCATCGCCTGGATCGCCCTCACCGCGTTCGTCCACGCGCAGGTGCGTTTCCGCCAGCGGCGCGCGTTCACGTGGGTCGCCCCGGCCTTGGGCGTCCTGTCCTTCGTGCTGACCGTGTTCGCGACGTTCGAGACGCGCTCCGGCTATGTGAACTCGGTACATACGTTCACATCCCTGGGCACGACCCGGACCCCGCCGGCCACGGAGAAGCTCCTCCTCGTGATCGCTGGCATCGACGCGGGCGACTTCCTGGTCAGCTTGATGCTCGTCTCCCTGTTCGTGGCGGCGGCCCTGTTCCTCTGGAGGTTTCACCAGATCCGGAAGGGGGAGGCCCGAGGGGAGGCCCCCCGGCACCTCTGGGTCCCCCGCCTCTGGATTGCGCTTCTGGCCGTGCTGGCCACGTGGTCCTTGGTCGACCTGCGGGGCCTCCTCCGGTCCGTGTTCGCCGCGGGGGCGGCCCTGGCGGGAGGGAACGCCGACTGGGGAACTTTGGTCCTCGTCCTGGCGCTCGTGGGGATCCCGGTGGGCTGGGTCGTCCTGACCGGGCCGGAGTCGCCAGGTCCGGCGGGGCGGCGGCGGGAGCTCGTGAACGATGACACCACGATGGCCGTGGCGGTCGCGATCTTCTCTCTCTGGTTCTTCGTCACCTTCGCTCTCCTCATCCTGGGGGTCAACGGGCTGGACGCGGAGGTCTTCGAGTCTCGCCTCCCCCTCCTCGTGGTGCCCTTGGGTCTGACCTTGGTCGCCGCCCTCGTCTGGCGGGAGCTGGGGACGGAGCGGATCCTCGTCCTCGTGGCGATCCTGACGGTCCTGTCGGTCCTGGCGCACTTCCTCCTGGAGCCGGGGCGATTCTGGGTCTACGTCCCTGTGGCGGTGACGGGGATGGCGGTGTCCGTGCACGGCCTCTGGAAGAGCCTGGACCTCCGGCGAGTCCCCTGGAACCTCCGCGCCGCCGGCCTCCTCCTCCTCGTCTCCGGCATTCTCGGCATGTTCATGTGGGGCGTCTTCCCCACGCGCGTCGCGCTGGGCCCCCTGGCCTTCGACGTCACGCTCCCGCTCGCCTTCCTGGGCTTCACGCTCTCCATCGCCCCCCTCGTCGGCGCGGCCATCGCGATCCGTTCACGAAACACGAGGGTGGCTGCCGGAACGGCCCTCCTCGGCATCGCGGCCCTGGGCTACCTGCTCGGCGCGATCCTCGCCGCCGCCGCCTTGGTCCTCCTGGTCCGCAGGGCCCGCGCGCCAGCGCCCGCGACCACCCTCGACCTGCGCACGTCCCGCCCCGCCATGCATCGGGCGGCAGCACACCTGATCCACCTCGGCGTCGCGACGCTCCTCCTGGCGTATGCAGCCAGCGCTGCGCTGGGGACGGACGAGGTCGTCGAGGTCGTCCAGGGGCGATCGGCGTCGAGCGCGGGCTACTCCCTGCACCTGACCGGGATCGCCCTGGCGGACGCCCAGGGCGGGTTCTACGAGCGCGTCGAATCGACGGTCCGCGTCTACCGCGATGGAGGGCTGGTGGGCGTCGGGGAGCTCGTGTTCCGCTGGGAGTTCCTCGCCGGGCGTTTCTCCTACAGCGCGGCGGTGGACGTGACCGTCCTGCCCCTGGAGGATCTCTACTTCCGACCCCTGGCCTTCCACGTCACCGGCGGGGACTGGATCCAGGTGGGGGCGGGGGGGGCGGCGCTTCCCGTCGGCGGTACCGTGGACCGCGTGGCCTTCCAGTTCCTCGTGAAGCCCCTGGTCGGCGTGCTCTGGGCTGGGGTATGGATGATGGTCGGCGGCATGGTCCTCCGCGTGATCATCGACCACGGCCGTCCGCACCTGGCGCGGTGGAACGCCTCGACGTTGACCGGACCGGTCCTCCCCCGCCGGCCCTCCTATGACGAGCGCCTCGAGGAGGAGCTGCACCGCTCGGAGGGAGGGGCATGAGCCGCGCGATTCCGGCGGCGGTGCTGGGGCTGGTCGCCATCGCTCTGGCCAGCGTCCCCGCCACGGCGGCGGACCCGCTCACCATCGACTTCCACTACCTCCAAGGGATCCAGGCGGCGGACCACGCCAGCATCAGCGTCTATTCGAGCTTCTTCCTCAACAACTCGGGCTCCTCGCCCTTCTCCGGGAGCATCAACCTCACGCTGCCCGCGGGGGCCCGGGTCGACTCGTCCTACCCCGGCTGTGCGGCGAACACCGTCGCCCGCTACTACAGCAACACCAGTTGGACGTGCTTCTTCCTCGCCCCCGCGGGAGGGACCCTCTACCGCACGACTCCGTTCAACGGGACGGCGATGGCGTTCTACGGCCAGCGGAGCCAGCTCACGCTCCAGGCGAACTCCTCGCTCGGGGACAGCGACTCCCTCACGTTGAACGTGACCGCCGGCGCCCCGCCTGTCGGTCAGCAAGTCCAGCCGCCGACGACCGGCCTCCAATTCGGAGCCGAGACGACGGAGCTGGGCGGCCCGCAAGCCTCGGAGACCTACCCTATGCTCCTGACCTTCTTCGGCAACGTCACGTTGTACAACTACCGAAACGGGAGCGCGACCGTGGACCTCACCGCCGGATTCGGAGAAGCGGGCTGGTCCGTCACCCTCCTCGATGGCGGAGTGCCCCTCACGCCCCCGACGGCGCTCGCCGCCAACAGCTCCAAGACAATCGGGCTCCGCCTGGAGGTGCCGAACTACATCACCGTCCTCGACGTGGAGTACACCGCGCAGATGACCCCCGCGGGGGACCGCCGATGGAGCTTTGCGCTCGAGTACCCCTACCCGGTCCGGATGGCGGTGATCAACCTCTTCCTGGTCGACAAGGACAACGTCACGGTCAGCGGCCCTGATGGAGACAGCGTGCGCCGGCACACCGCGCAGTCCTGGGACGCGGGAAAGAGCCGCTGGTCGGTCCTCTACTTCGCCAATGGCCTCCCGGCCGGGGCGGCCGTCCGCGTCGTAATCTTCACCGAGGGCATCGTCGCCCTGCCCCCGCTCCTCGTCGGGTCGGTGGCGGTCGCGGCGGCAGCGGCCCTGATCGGGCTCGCGCTCTACCTGCGTCACCGGCGACGCCAAGCCGAGGAAGCGGAGAGCGAGAAGGCCAGGAAGGAGAAGTCCAAGAAGGCAGCCAGGTCCTCGGGGACATCGGGAGGGACCTCGTCGGACATCGCCTCCCAGATTGCACGGGCCCGAAAAGCCCTCGATCGACTCGAGAAGGACCACAAGGAGGGCCGGCTGCCGGACGAGTCCTATGAGAGGATGAAGGGGAGCTACGAACGCCGCGTCAGTGCCCTTGAGGAAGAAGCGAAGACTGCCGCCGTCTCTGAGCTCGCCACGCTGAAGGCGAAGAAGGCGCAACTCCTCGCGGCCATCAAGGCCCTCAAGGCGGAGCGCGAGGCGGGGGAGGTGGACCCGGAGACGGCACAGGATCTCGAGAAGGTCTATCGCGACGAGGTCATCGAGGTCATGCGGCGCCTCGACGAAATCCAGGGCTAGAGCGCGCAGCGCCAGGGCGGTCCCTGCCGAGAGGTCGGTCCGGTGCCCAAATGACTGGATACATACGTCCATGATGAGTACATATGTAATTTTCCGTGCATAGAGAACCCGTGGGCCGATGGAAGGCTGGGTGCCAGGGAACTTGCTCCGAGCCCGAGCCGCGCTTAGCGCCGCCATTGCGGTCGGCCTTCTCGGACTCTCCCTGGCCCTGGTCCCCGCCCCACCGAGGATTGACCCCGGCCTGCGGGGCCCGGAGGAGCCTCGGAGCCACGAAGGGATCCCCACCTCGTGCTCCGACTGCCATGCCGGCCTGCCCGAGTCCCTGTCCAGCCCGGTCGCCGAGTTCAACGCGAGCGTCCACTTCGACGAGCTGGTAACCTGCGTCGACTGCCACGGCGGGGATCCGACCGCGTCCACCCTGCTCGACGCCATGTCGCCCGCCCGGGGGTACGTCGGCGTCCCGAACACCACCGCCGCGAACGCGGCCTGCGCCGGGTGCCACTCCATCGAGGCGGCCCAGTATCGCTCGGGGGTCCACGACGAAGCCTTGCCGGGGGGAGACAGCGTATCCGCCTCCTGCGTGGACTGCCACGGGGCTCACTTCATCTTGCCCGCCAGCGACAGGAATGCGACCACCCATCCGGCTCGCGAACCGGGGACCTGCGGCGGGTGCCACACCGAGGCCGAAACGGCGTACGAGGAGGGCGCGCACTGGCGACGAGTCCTGGAGGACCTCCAGGGGGCCACGTGCAGCGACTGCCACCGAAGCCACGACATCCTCCCGCGGGACGACCCGGCGTCCTCGATGCACCCGAGGCGCGAGCCGGCCACTTGTGCGGCCTGCCACTCCAGCGCGGCCTCGATCTCCGGTTGGTACTACGGGGTGAAGACGGACCGGCTGGGGACCTACCAGGAGAGCTACCACTCGCGCGCCCTCAAGTACGGGGACGAGCGCGTGGCCACGTGCACCGACTGTCACGAGGACCACGCCGTCCGGGCGGCGACGGATCGGGCGTCCGCCATCCATCCGGACAACCTCCCCCGGACCTGCGGGCAATGCCACGACACGGAGTACTCCGCCACGATCGCCCAAGGCCTCGTCCACGATCGCGAGGCGGCGCACAGCGGGGAGCTCCGCTGGGGCACCGAGGGGCTCACGCCCGCCGAGCGGAGCTACTACCTGGGGCCTTTCGACCTCGGCTACTGGGTCCCCCTCTTCTTCGGGGTCCTCATCCCGTCCATGCTGACCCTGCTCGCCCTCGTCGTGATCCTCGGGAATGTGCGCATGTATCTGGAGGCGCGTCGGAAATGACGAAGGGGACGGGCGGGGAGACGGGCGAGGTGGAGCGCTTCACGCTCCATCAGCGCGTCCAGCATGTCCTCCTGTTCATCCCGTTCTTCCTCCTCGTGCTGACGGGCTTCCCGCTCAAGTTCCCCAACGAGTGGTGGGCCCAGCCTGCGATCGACCTGGTCGGCGGCTGGGAGATGCGCGGGCTGATTCATCGTGCGAGCGGCCTCTTCATCATCGGTCTCGGGGTCTACCACGGGCTCTGGTACGTGGTCGTGGACAGGAGCCCGAAGAAGATCCTCCCCCGGAAGCAAGACGCGAAGGACTTCCTCCAGCACCTGAAGTGGTTGGTCGGGCGCGCCCCGAAGCCGCGCTACGGGAAGTACGGCTGGGTGGAGAAGTTCGAGTACTGGGGTGCCGGGATCGGGATGGTCATCATGGGCTCCACGGGCCTCGTGATGATGTTCCCGGACTGGGCCTTCAACACGTTCCCCCTGGCCACCTACCAGGTGCTCTGGGTCGTCCACAGCAACTGGGCCCTCTTCGACACGCTCGTCATCCTCATCTGGCACATGGGGAACGTCCACTTCACGGTGAAGCACTTCCCCATGGATCGATCGTGGATCACGGGCAGGATCTCGCGGAAGCGCCTCAAGGAAGATCATCCCCTGGAATACGAGGAGATGCAACCGAAGGAGAGTGAGCCGAATGCGACGGAATGAGCGCAGCGTGTCCGAGACGAGCGACTGGCAGAGCACCGAGCCCGCGCCGGCCGAGACGCCCCGGGGCCGGCTGAGGTTCCACCTCCTGCTGGCGGCCTCGCTCCTCGGCGCCCTCCTCCTCGTCCTCCTCATCACGACGCAGGGGGGCGAGGAGCCCCCGGGCACGCAGGGGGCGCCCTACCAGACGGCGACGGCCTGCCAGGGGTGCCACAATGCCACCTACACGGCCTGGCGCCAGACGGAACACGCCGCCGCCTGGAACGGGCTGCAGGGATCCGGGAACGCCGCGCCCCAGTGTGAGTCCTGCCACACGACGGGCGCCGGAACGCCCGGCGGGTTCGTCTCCAACACGACGACGCCGGAGATGGTGAACGTCCAGTGCGAGGAGTGCCACGGGCCCGGCTCGAGCCACCTGTCGGCGCCGCCCGACCAGCGGAGGGTGACGATCCTCGTCAACTACTCGGCCGAGCTGTGCGGGACCTGCCATCAGGGGGAACACCACCCCTTCTACAACGAGTGGGCGCTCAGCGGCCACGCGGATGCCCTCATGAACCTCCGCGGCTCCCCGGCGGCCAACGACTCCTGCCTCCAGTGCCACTCCGCCGACTACCTCCTCGAGCCCGAGAGCACGCGGAAGCCCTCGATCGCGACCGCGCGCGAGGGGATCACCTGTGCGGTGTGTCACAACCCCCATGGCAGCCCCAGCCCGCGGAACCTCCGGATGCCGAAGGCCGAGCTGTGCGCCTCCTGCCACAGCGCCAGCCCCAGCGACCCGCTCCTCCACCCCCAGTCCGCCATGCGCGCCGGCTACGGATTCCCCGATGTCGCCGTCGACCAGTTCATGCCCACCGTGAACTGCGATCGGTGCCACATGTACGCCTACAACGACCCGAATCGGATCCCGCCGGTGACGACCGGGCACAGCTTCCGGCAGAGGCCCGAAGCCTGCGTCACATGCCACAGCACGCCCCCTTTCGTGCTCACCATCGAGGAGTCGGCGGCCCTCGTCGACCGGTGGCAGGGGGAGACCCTCGAGCTCCTGTCCCAGGCCCAGTACAGCGTCGCCCAGGCGGAGGTCGCCCTGCGGCGGGCCCCCGGCTTGGGGTTCAGCGTGACGACCATCGGGGAGGCGCAGGCGTACTTCACGGCAGCCAATGACACCAAGAACTTCGTCACCGCGGACGGGAGCATGGGGGCTCACAACCCGGACTACGCGAAGAACCTCCTCCTCCGATCCCGGGAGAGGTCCCAGCAGGTCCTCACCATGCTGACGCCCGGTCGCATCGTCGGTCGGGTCGTCGACGCGAGCGGCGCGGGCCTCGGCGGCATCGACATCGGGATGGAGGGCACCGTATGGACCACGACCGACTCCGACGGGTACTTCTCCTTCCAGTTCGCCCAGGGCACGCACTCCTTCATCCTGTACCGCGACAACGTCGAGGTGGGGGAACTCTCGAACGTAAACGTCCAGCGCGACCTGGAGGCGGATGTCGGGACGGTCCGGGTCAACCTCGGCGGCGGCGTCGATCCCGTCTTTTACGGTCTGGGGTTCCTGCTCGTGCTCGTCGCCGTGATGGCGGCCTATGTAGTCCGCCAAGGGCGCCGACTGAAGCGAGTCACACGGCAGGTGAGGATTGAACCCAAGGAGGAGCCCAAGGAGGAACCTGCGGAGGAGAAGCCCGGATAGCCGCGCGGCGCCGTCGTCACCACGGCGTCTATAGGAGAACTCCGAAGATGATGAAGAGAACGATGGACGCGGCGACGAAGAAGCCCACGATGGGCGCGGCTAGGACCAGGACGGCCGTGCCCGTGGCAAGGCCGCGGAGCGCTGCGCGGGCGGCGATCTGGGCCACAGTCCCACCATGGAAAGGATATGGCCCCTGGATGCTGTTAAGACCTCGGAACGTGGATTCTTTACGCGTATCTCCCAGAGTGGAGGAATATCCTCCCCATTACCTCGAAAGTTCTCCGGGGAACGCCTGATGGCGGCCCACCCCTTGCCCGGTGCGCCCTCGCCTCCCCTAAGGGTATGGCGCCAAGTCTTCTCTAGGGCTCGGACTGGGGCACGACGGTGATCGAAACCCTGGAGGTCACTCGCCAGTTCGGGCACCGGGCCGCGCTCGCGGGCGTCACCCTCTCCATCCCGCCACGGACGATCCGCCTCATCGTCGGACCCAACGGCGCCGGCAAGACGACGTTGGTCCGCATCCTCGCCACCCTGACGCGCCCGACGGGGGGCACCGCCCGGATCGACGGCGTCGACATCGCGGAGGACCCCGAGGCGGTCCGGCCTTTGATTGGAGTGGTCCTCCACGAATCCCTGCTCTATCCGGAGCTCACCGCCTTGGAGAATCTCGAGTTTTGCGGCTCCCTCTACGGCGTCGCGGGCGAGGCGCGGCCCCGGGAGGTGCTGCGGCTGGTCGGCCTCCTCCCCCGGGCGACCGATGCGGTGGGCACCTTCTCGATGGGGATGCGGAAGCGCCTTTCCTTCGCGCGGGCCATCCTCCACCGCCCGAAAGTCCTCCTGCTCGACGAGCCCCTCGCAGGCCTCGACCGCGAGGGCGCGCGGATGGTCGCGGCGTTCCTGCGGCGGCAGCGGGAGGAGGGGATGACGATCCTGATGACCACGCACACCCTCGAGCGGGATTGGGCCCTGGGGGACGCCGTGTCCGTGCTCCACCGAGGCCGGACCGTCCTGGAGCGGACGGTCTCGCCGGAGGGGCTCCCGTCGTTCCTCGCCGACGTCGAGGCGCGCACCCAGGAGGGATGAACTCGGGCAAAGCGTGGAGCATCGCGAAGAAGGATCTCCGCTCCGAGCTCCGGAGCCGGGAGGGGGCCACGACGCTGGTCTTCCTCTCCCTCCTCATCCTCTTCGTCTTCCGGGGGATCCTGGACCCCCGCCTCGGGGCGCGCGACCCGGCCCTCGTGGCGGGCATCCTCTGGGCCACGTTCTTCTTCGTCGGCACCGTGGGCGTCGCCGGGACCTACGGGCGCGAGCGGGACCGCGGGACCCTGGAGGGACTCGTCCTCGCTCCCGGCGGCGCGTTCGCGGTCTACCTCGGGAAGCTCGCCGCCACCGCCGCGCTGACCGTCGCGGTGAACTCCCTGTCCCTCCTCTTCCTCGGGGTGCTCTTCAACTACGACTTCGGGGGGGTGATCGTCCTCGTCTGGCTCGTCATGCTCGCCGGCACCTTGGGATTCCTCTCCATCGGGTCCGTCATCGCGGCCTTGGTCCGCGGGGCCCGCTCCCGGGATGCGCTCATTACCATCCTCTTAATACCGATCACCCTTTTCTCCATTGTAATGCCCTCGGTCTCCGCCACGGCCGCCCTCCTCGGCGGCTCCGGGACCCTCACCTCCAACCTCTATACGATGGTCCCCGCGACCGTGGTGTTCGTGGCCCTGGCCTACCTCCTCTTCCCCTTCGTCCTGGAGGAGTGAGCGTGAAGGAGGGCGACCGGTGGGGGCCGATGCTCTCCGTGGCGTGGCTCGGCGCCGGGCTCGTCCACGTCGCCCTGGCCTTCCTCTGGGCACCGGACCCGAGATCCACGTCGTGGGCGGATCCCATCGCCTTCCGCATCTTCTTCTTCCACGTCCCCCTCGCCTGGTCGGGGTACCTCGCCTTCGGGATCGTGTTCGCCGCGAGCATCGTGTTCCTCCGCACCCGGAACGCGCGCTGGGACCACCTCGCAGTGGCCAGCGCGGGCGTGGGGGTCGTCCTCATCTCCCTCGCGCTCGTCACGGGCGCGCTCTGGCAGGAGGCGGAGACGGGGGAGTACTGGCGGTGGGACGACGCCCGCCTCTTCACGACCTTCGTGCTCTGGCTCGTCTACCTCGCCTATGTCGCCCTCCGGAGCACCGGCGAGGGCGGGGAGGGCGAGGCCCGCATGGCGGCGATCTACGGCATCGTCGCGTTCGCGTCCGTCCCCATCTCCTTCTTCTCCGTTCGTCTCCTGCCGGCCCTGCACCCACCGCCGGGTTCCCGCGAGTACATGACCCCGGTCTTCGTGGCCGTCCTCCTCGTGGGAGTGGTCGTCTTCACCCTGCTCTACCTGCTCCTCCTCCGTCATCGCTTGGCCCTGCTGAAGCAGGCCTTGACTCTGGAGGAGGCGAAGCAATCGCTGGAAGGTGCCTGAGATGCCGTCCGGGTTCGAGTCTCTGTCGATCGCGCTGGCCCTGACCTACGTGGGGATCTTCGGCTACGTGCTCTACCTGCACGTCGTCCAGCGCCGACTGCAGCGGGAGGTGGCGATCGTCCAGGAGGCGCTCCGTGCCGGCGGAAAGAAGTGACGCGCCACCGACGGGGGACGGGGAGGCTCCGGCCGCTCCGGCCTCCCCACCGAAGCGCGCCTCGCGCCGGAAGGAGCTCCGCATCGCCGCCGTCGGCATCATCATCGGGATCGCCCTCCTCATCGGCTACCTCGGCTCCGCGCCTCAGCCCGAGCAACTCCCCTCCGACATCCTCGCGCAGGCGGGGCCGCTCCTCGGGCAGGAGGTCCGCGTCCGCGGCATCGTCACCGCCTGGGATCCGGGCACCAATTCCTTCAACCTCTCCGACACGGCGACGGAGGCGCTTGGCGCCACGATCCGAGTCGTCTACACCCAGTCGCTTCCCGCGGACTACGAGGCCCGCGTCGGGAAGGAGGCCATCGTCATCGGCGTCCTGCGGGGCTCTCCCGGCGCTTACCGCATCGACGTCCGGGAGATCGTCGTCGGGCACCCGAAGTGACCCGGCGCCCAGACACCCAGGCCGGGTCCGGGCGGGCCGCATGACTCCCCCGGCCTGGCTGTTCGAGTTATGTTGGTGAAGCCTTAGAGAGGCACGGGCTGGAGAACCCGCCATGGCCGCCGAGACGCCATGGTGCCGCCGGAGGGGCGGAAGGCCTCCTTCTTTGTCTGGAACCGTACGGCGAACCCCAGGGCGAACCTCTAGTGGGACTACCACATCGGGGTCGTGGCGAAGCGCGTGGAGAATCTCTCGCTCTCTCGAACCCTCGTCCTCGTCGCGTTCCTCGGGCTGCCGATCGGGCTCATCGCGACGGTCGCTTCCGGCGTCTGGCGCGAGCGGAAGTCGCGGCTCCGCTCCGCGGCGCCCCCGCCCTTCGGGGAGGGCGAGGAGACCTTCTAGCGCGAGGGGGCCTTCTCGCCGCCTTCCGGCGCAGGCTCGGGTCGACGAGGAAGCGGCCCCGACGGAGGAGGTCCATGCCAAGGAGGACAGGGTACCGCATCCGGGATCGGTCCGCGATCCCCACCGAGAGGCGGTACGTCGAACGGAGGACCCCAAGACGCGCCTCCGTGACAGGGCGCTCGCGGTAGGTCCGCGCCAGGGCGCCGCGGACGCGGACGGTCCGGGTTGCCGGCCCCAGGCCGACCCGGGCGGCCAGGGCGGCGTCGACCACGCTCCGGGCGGCCCCGGTGTCCACCTTGGCGAGGATCTTCTCCGCTCCGACGCGGCCTCGCACGATGACGCTCTCGACCCGGGCCAGGACCCGCCTTTTCGCCATGCCCTCCGCCGCATCCGTGAGGCGGTATTTGACGGTACGGCGGAGGCCCCGTCCTTCCCCCGAGGCGCAGGGAGGAGGGCTCAGGGCGCGGGCGACAGGGTGGCCTGGGCCGGGGCGGACACGGACCGGAAGAACACCCAGAACGCGACCGTCCCGACCGCGTAGAGGGCCGCGGTGATTAGGAGCGGCAGGTCCGGGTTCGCCGCCATCATCG
>Ga0209342_10006074_pt1 | contig 12319 bp, 8 predicted proteins | sample RifCSP16_2_FD_184023 | JGI IMG/M metagenome (GOLD analysis project Ga0209342, IMG submission 184023) | Soil microbial communities from Rifle, Colorado - Rifle CSP2_sed 16_2 (SPAdes) (version 2) | ecosystem: Environmental > Terrestrial > Deep subsurface > Rock core/Sediment | place: Rifle... | reverse complement strand
GCCTCCCCGCCGCAGCGCCTCGACCAGCGCGTCGGCCACCCGCCAGACATCCCCCGCCCCCAGCGTGAACACCAGGTCCCCGGGGCGCAGGTGGGGGAGGAGGTGCTCCACGACGGCGGGGGCATCGTGCAGGAAGGTCACCGGATGGTGCGGCCGGACCGCGTCCACGATGAGCGCGGCGGTGACGCCGGGGATCGGCGTCTCGTCGGCCGGGTAGATCTCTGTGATCACCAACTCGTCGGCATCCTCGAACGCCTGCGCGAACCGCCGGTACGTGGTCCGGGTGCGCGAGTAGCGGTGCGGCTGGAACACCGCCACGACCCGGCGCGCGGGCCAGCACTCCTTCGCCGCCCGGAGCACCGCGGCGACCTTGATCGGATTGTGCGCGTAGTCGTCCACGACCATGATGCGCTCGACGTCGCCGCGCACGTCGAAGCGGCGATGCACGCCGCCGAACGTCCCCAACGCCGCAGCGATATCCTCGAAGCGCATCCCGAGTTCGAGCCCGACCGCGGTCGCGGCCAGGGCGTTGCGCACGTTGTAGCGGCCGGGCACGGGAAGGACGACCTTGCCGAGCGTCCGGCCGTCCCGGCGGACGGTGCAGCGCGTCACGCGCCCCTCCATGGCCTGGATGGTGGCGGTGAACTGCGCGCCCGCGCTGAGCCCAAAGGTAAGCGCGCGCGCGGCCAGGCCGGGCAGCAGGTCGCGGACGTAGCGGTGGTCGGTGCACAGGACGGCGAAGCCGTCCGGGGGGAGCGCACCGAGAAACGTCGTGAAGGTCTGCAGCAGGCGCTCCATCGTCCGGTAATGGTCGCGATGGTCCGTGATGTCCAGACTCGTCACGACCGCGGCGTGCGGCCGGACGTAGATGAGCGAGCCGTCGGACTCATCCACCTCCGCGACGACATGCGGCCCGTGCCCGATCCGGACGTTCCCGCCCAGGTCTTCCACGTCGCCGCCGATGAGCGCCGTAGGATCTATCCCTCCCGCGGTCAGGACGTGGGTCGTCATGGCCGTCGTCGTCGTCTTCCCGTGCGTCCCGACGACGGCGATCCCCGTTCCGCCCGCCATGATCTGCCCCAGCAGCTGGGCGCGATGCAGCACTGGGAGGTTGCGGTACCGGGCGGCGACGAGCTCCGCGTTGAGATCGGGCACGGCCCGGGAGGCGACGACGACATCGGCGTCCGCCACGTGCGCCCCGTCGTGGCCGATGTAGATCGTGGCGCCCGACGACTCCAGGCGGCGCGTGCCGTCAGAGGGGCGCAGGTCGCTCCCGCTGACGCCGTACCCTCGCGCCAGGAGGACGTGGGCGAGGGCGCTCATCCCCGCGCCCCCGATCCCGATGAAGTGCACCCTGGACCCCGCGTTGATCACATCGGCTCCTTGCCCGCCGCCGACAGCACGAGGGCGGCCACTTCGGCTGCTGCCTCCGGCCGGCCCATCCGAGCACTGGATGCGGACATCGCCCGCAGCGTTGCCGGCTCGCCCCGCAGGCGGTTCACCAGTGCGGCCAGCGCACCACCGCTCAACTCCCGGTCGAGCACGACGACGGCGGCGCCGGCGCGCTCATGCAATCTGGCGTTGGCGTCCTGGTGGCCCTCCGCCGCGTGCGGGTAGGGCACCACGATGCACGGCAGCCCGTGAGCGGTCACCTCGGCCAGCGTCGAGGCGCCGGCCCGGCAGACGACGAGGTCGGCGCAGGCGTACGCGTCGGCAACATCATCAATATACCCGACGGCGAGGTACCTCAGCGCCGGAACTCCCGCGACCCGGGTGCGCACCCAGGCTTCGTGCGCTGGTCCGGTCTGATGCACGATCTGCAGCCCGCCGGGGTCCGCGAGATGCGGGACCGCCTCGACCATCGCTTCGTTGACGCTGCGCGCGCCCTGGCTGCCGCCCAGCACGAGGATCGTCAGGCGGGTGGAATCGAGCCCGAATCGCTGCAGGCCGCGGGCACGGTCGCCGTGCAGCGCGCCGCGGCTCACGGGGACGCCGGTGACGACGGCCTTGGACCCGAAGGCGGAGACCACCGAGGCGTGGGGCACGGACACCGCGCGCGCAAACCGCCGGAGGAGGCGGTTGGCCACACCGGGGTGGAGGTTCTGTTCCTGGAGGACCAGGGGGACCCGCAGCACCGCCGCCGCAGCTCCCACCGGGGCCGCAGCATACCCTCCGGTCGAGAGCACCACCCCCGGCCGGAAGCGGAGCAGCCGCCTGAGCCCCTGGATCATCCCGGCACTCCCGACCAGCAGAGCCCACGGCAGCCGCCACGAGATCCGGCGGGGCAGCGGCCGCGCCGCCACCTGCACCAGCGGCCAGCCCGACGCGCGGACGACGCGGGACGCGAGCGCACCGGAGCCGATGAAGAGGACGGCGGCGGACGAATCGCGCGCGCGTACGGCTTCGGCCACGGCCAGGGCGGGATAGACATGGCCTCCCGTGCCCCCGCAGGCGATGACCACACGCATCAGGTGGCGCGCACCCGGGCGGTCCGCCGTGGGGCGGCCCCCTCCGGGGCCGCCCGGGCGGCTTCATCCCCGGTCGTCGCGCGGGCGTACTGCGAAATGTTGAGGAGCATCCCTGAGGCAATCATCGTAAAGAGGAGCGACGATCCGCCGAAGCTGAGGAACGGCAGCGGGACGCCGGTGATGGGCAGCACGCCCGTGGTCACGCCGATGTTCAGCACCGCCTGGAGGAGGACCATCGCCGTAATCCCGGCGGCGAGCAGCGAGCCGAACTGGTCGGGCGCGCGGCGGGCCACCCGGATCCCCCGGTACGCGAACAGGGCGAACAGACCGATCACGGCGCCGGTCCCGAGCAGCCCCAACTCCTCTCCGAGGATGGAGAAGATGAAATCGGTGTGGCGCTCCGGCAGATAGAAGAACTTCTGCAGGCTGTTGCCGAGGCCCACACCGAGCAGTCCGCCAGATCCAAGTGCCAGCAGCGACTGGATGATGTGGAAACCGGCCCCCTGCGGATCGGCCCACGGATCGAGGAACGCCAGGAGTCGCCGCCGCCGGTACTCTTCCCCGAGAATGGCCGCGAGCACGCCCGGGATCCCGAGCACGACCAGCCCGGCCAGGTGGCTCGCGCGGGCGCCGGCGACGAAGAGCATGACGAGGGTGACCAAGGCAATCAACATCGCGGACCCGAGATCCGGCTGCACCAGGATGAGCGCGAACATCACGCCGGTGATCAAGAGGGGCGGCGCCACCCCGCGCCGGAACTCACGCAGCCGGGTCCCCCGGTTGGCGAGGAAGTTCGCGAGGTAGAGCGTCATGGCCAGCTTCGCGGCTTCGGCGGGCTGGAACGAGAACGGGCCTCCCAACGAGATCCAGCGCCGGGCGCCCCCCGCGACGCGGCCCACGCCCGGCACGAGGACGAGCACGAGGGAGGCAACGGCGAGCAGGAGCAACAGCGGCGTGAGACGGCGGAACGCCGCGTAGTGGATGCGCTGGGTGAGCAGCATGGCCATCCCGCCCAACGCGACCCAGATCAACTGCCGCTTCAGGAAGTAGGCGGCATCGCCGTACCTGTCGGCGGCGACGATCGAGCTGGCGCTGTAGACCATGACGACGCCGATGCCGGCCAGCATGATCACAGGGACGTAGAGCCAGTAGTCGGGCGCGCGCCTGCGCAGGCGGTCCATCAGCGGACCGCCTGTACCAGCGCGGCGAAGCGATCGCCACGCTCGCGGTAGTCGCGGAACTGGTCGAAGCTCTCACAGGCCGGCGAGAACAGCACGGCCTCGCCGGCCCCGGCAAGCTCGCGGGCCCGCGCCAATGCGGCGTCCAGCGTTCCCGCCCGCTCGACGGGCACCGGCAGCTCGACAAGCGCCTGCCCAAGCAGCCCCGCCGTCTCGCCGATAAGCAAGACGGCCCGCACCGGCGAGGAGGCGAGGACCTCCCGGAGTGGGGCGAAGTCCTCGACGGTAGCCTGGGGACGGGCTCCTCCGGCGATGAGGACGAAGCGGCGGTCCATGCCGGCCACCGCCGCGGCCGCGGCCGCGGGGTTTGTCGCCAGGGAGTCCTCAATGTAGCGCACCCCGTCCACCTCGCCGACGGTGCGGCAGCGATACGGGAGGCCGCGGAACTCCGCCAGCGCGGCGGCCATCGCGGGAGCGGAGGCCCCGGCCAGCGACGAGGCGAGCAGCGCGGCGAGGGCGTTCTCGATCGCCTGCGCGCCGGGCGTCGGGAGATCGTGCAGCGGAACGGTCTGCTCCAGACCGTGATGCACGATCACCGCGCTCCCGTCCTCCAGGTAGGCCCCCGGCCGCGGGCGCGACGCGCGGCTGAAGAGATGCGGGTGCACCGTTCCCTCCGCCATAGCCCGCGTGTAGGGGTTGTCCGCGTTGAGCACGGCGAGATCGCCGGGCTGCTGGTGCCGGACGATGGTCCGCTTCACGTCCACGTAGGCGTCCATCGTGCCGTGGTCGTCCAGGTGATGAGGAGCGATGTTCGTGAGGACGCCGATGTGCGGGCTGTAGGGCAGCCCGACGAGCTGACGGTTGCTGATCTCCAGGACGAGCCAGTCATCGGGCCGCAGCCCGTCCGAATAGTACAGCATCGGCACGTGCGTGCGGTCGTTCCCGGAGAAGAACGCCCGCAGGCCGCTGCCGGCAAGCATCTGGTGGATCAGGTAGGCGACGGTGAATTTGCCGTTCGTGCCGGTGACCCCGATGATCGGACAGGGGGCCGCCTCGAAGAACAGATGGGTCATCGAACTGAGGGCCACTCCCCGGTCGCGCAGCGCGCGCACCGGCTCGTTCACCGCGTGCCGGAACCACGACTGCGGGACGAAGATCACGTCGGCGCGCTCGACCCCGGAGAGGTAGCGCTCCCCGGTGTGCACGGGGATGGGGTACGCGTGCAGCCGGGCCAGCGCCGCGCGCCGCCCCTCGGGGGACAGCCACTGGTGGGTTCGGTCGAACTCGGCGGCAAAGGCCTCGCCGGCGTGGAGGTCGTGTCCCGTAATCGTGGTCAGGCCGCGGCGCATCAGGAAGTCCACGACGGATGATCCTTCCGTCCCGGCCACGCCGAGCACGTGGATGTTCTTACCCCCGTAGCGCCCCTCCACCGGTACCAGTCGTCGGGCCTTGCGCGCGGCGTGAGACCGGTCCATCAATAGATCACCGTGAGCCCGAACAGCGCGGCGAACCCCGCCAGCAGCCAGAAGCGCGTCACGGTCTGCGTTTCCGTCCACCCCGCGAGTTCGAAGTGGTGATGGATCGGCGTCATGCGGAACAACCGCTTCCCGCCGGTACTCTTGAAGTATGCGACCTGCAGGAGCACGGAGACGCCCTCGAGCAGGAACACCAGCCCGACCACGGCCAGGGTGAGTTCGGTCTTCGTGATGATCGCCGTGGCCGCCAGCACCGCGCCCAGCGCGTTGCTGCCCACGTCCCCCATGATCACGGCGGCGGGGTGCGCGTTGAACCAGACGAACCCCAGGCACGCGCCGGCGAGGGATGCGGCGAGGACCGCCATCTCGGGCTGCCCGAGATGAAGGGCGATCGCGGCGTATGCGGCGGAGGCGATCCCGGCCGTCCCCCCGGCCAGACCATCGAGTCCATCGGTCAGGTTCACCGCGTTGGCGAAGAAGACGACGTAGCAGATGGCAAACGCCACATAGGCCCAGCCCAGGTCGAGCTTCCCGTAGTACGGGAGGAACAACGCGGTCCCCAACTCCGGACGGCGCACCACATAGAGAGCGGCCAGCGCGGCGAGCGGGATCTGGACGGCCAGGCGCTCGCGCGCGCGGAGTCCGAGGTTCCGCCCGCGGCGGATCCCCAGCAGGTCGTCGGCGGCGCCGAGCGCGCCGTACCCCAGCATGATCAGCACGGCGAGACCCGGGGCCGGCGGCATCCCCCGCAGGACCGCGGAGGAGGCCACGATGGCGGCGAGGATGATGAAGATGCCGCCCATGGTTGGCGTGCCAGCCTTCGTCTGATGCCGGGCCGGGGCTTCCTCGCGGATGGCCTTCCGCACGCGCAGCCGGCGGAGGACCGGGATCCCGAAGCGTCCGGAGGCGAGCATCAGGACGGCGGCGAGCGAGGCGGCAAAGACGACGCGCTCGATCATGGGCTTATCCGGGCGGCCGATCCCAGATGCACGAGCAGCGCCTCGACCACCTGCTCCATGGCCGTCACGCGGGAGCCCTTGACCAGCACCACGTCCCCGGCGCGGACGATCGTGCGGAGGCGTGCCGCCGCGTCCGCGGGGTCCGCGGCCCGATATATGTCCTGCGGGCCGCCCGCGTCGCGCGCGCCGGAGGCGAGTGCCTCGGCGTCGCTGCCCCCGACGGCGATGAGGACCGCCGCGGCTCCTCCGGCCTGCGTCCCCACGGCGCGGTGCAGCGCCGCGCTCTCCGCGCCCAGTTCCTTCATCTCTCCGAGCACCAGGAGACGGCGGCGGCCCGATCCCACCTGCCGCAGCACCTCGAACGCCGCGGCCATCGAGGCCGGACTGGCGTTGTACGCGTCGTTGATGATGAGGACCTCGCCGGCGCGCAGGGCCTGCAGGCGCATCTCCGGGGGGGCCCAGGCCGCCAGGCCCCGGCGGGCCGCGTCCACCCCGAGCCCCAGGACCTGGCCGACCGCGAACGCGGCGAGGGCGTTTCTGACGTTGTGGAGGCCCCAGGTGTTGAGGACGACATCCGCGGCCCCGTCGGCGCGGACGAGGCGGAAATGCATCCCCTCCTCGGTGAACGCGATTTCCTCCGCGCGCACACCCGCGGTCGGGGCAACCCCAAACGTCACCACGGCCGCCCGGGCGCGGGCGCGCAGCCCGAGCACCCGTTCGTCGTCGGCGTTGAGCACGGCCGTGCCGCCCGGAGGCAGCCCGTCGACCAGCTCGCCCTTGGCGCGGGCCACGTTCTCAAGGCTCCCCAGGAGTTCGAGGTGGGACGCGCCCACATTCGTCACCACGCCGACCTGTGGAGCGGCGATGCGCACGAGGTCGGCGATCTGTCCCAGCCCACGCATCGCCATCTCGATGACCGCGACCTCGTCACCGTCGCGTAGTCCGAGCACGGTCAGCGGCACGCCGATCTCGGCGTTCCAGTCGTCCGGCGTGCGCACCACCCGATAGGACCCCGCGAGAATTGCGGCGCACATCCCCACCGTCGTCGTCTTGCCCACGCTGCCGGTGATGCCGACGACGCGGACCGTGAGCGTCTGCCGGTAGTAGGCGGCCAGATCTCCCAACGCCCGGAGCGTGTCGTCCACGCGGATGAGCGCTGCGCGCCGCGCGACCTCCTCGCCTCCCCGCGCCGCGTCGCGGCGTGAGCTCAGCGCTGCGGCCGCGCCGCCGGCAAACGCCTGGGCGATGTGGTCGTGGCCGTCCGCCCGCGGCCCCCGCAGGGGAACGAAGAGGTCGCCCGGCTTGAGCGTGCGCGTGTCGGTGGAAACCCCGGAGATGATCACCCCGCCGGACGGCGCCCCGCTGTCGGCGTGGCCGCCCGTCGCCTGCACGACCTCGGCAAGGGTCAGCCGCATCGCGTCACGTCGTCCGCGCGCGCAGCGCCTCGCGCGCGATCAGGCGGTCGTCGAAGGGATGCTTGGTGCCGCCGATCTCCTGGTACGGCTCGTGCCCCTTCCCGGCGATGATGACGAAGTCGCCGGGGCGGGCCAGCGCGACGGCCCGCCCGATCGCCCGGCGGCGATCGGGCTCAATCTCGAATGTGGCCGGACCGCCCGCCATCCCGCGGACGATCTCGGCGATGATGGCGGCCGGGTCCTCGCTCCTGGGATTGTCTGAGGTCACCACGGCGATGTCGGCGAGGGCGGAAACGATCGCTCCCATCGCCGGTCGTTTCGTCCGGTCGCGATCGCCGCCTGCCCCGAAGACGACGATCGTGCGGCCGCGCACGAAGTCCTTCGCCGTCCGGATCACGTTGTCCAGGCCGTCGGGCGTGTGGGCGTAGTCCACGACGACGCCGAAGCCCTGCCCTTCGTCCACGGCCTCGAAGCGGCCGGGCACGCCGGGGAACGTCGCCAGGACGTCCCGCATGACGTGCGGTGCGACCCCGTAGTGCCGCGCCGTCGCCGCGGCGGCGAGCGCATTGTACACATTGAACCGTCCGTGCAGCGTCGTGGCGATGGCCACGGACTGGCCGGGCAGGCGCAGCGTGTACTCGCTTCCGCGCAGCGACAGCCGGACGCCCTCGGCCGTGACGTCCGCTGGATGGTCGAGGGCGTAGGTCACGACGGGAGCCCGGCTCGAGGCGGCCATCACCGAGGCGTGGGCGTCATCGGCGTTGACGATCGAGACTCCCCCCGGCTCGACCATCTCGAAGAGGCGGCGTTTGGAGGCGCGGTACTCCTCGAGACTGTGGTGGAAGTCCAGGTGGTCCTGCGTGAGGTTGGTGAACACCGCGGCCGCGAAGCGCGTCCCCGCCACGCGCCGGAGGGCGAGAGCGTGCGAGGCCACCTCGACCACCGCGGAGGCGAGCCCGGCGTCGGCCATCTGCCGCAACAACCGCTGCAGCTCCACGGCCTCAGGGGTGGTCCGATCCAGCGGCACGGTCCGCGCTCCGATGCGCGCGCCCATCGTGCCGATGATGCCGCAGGACTTCCCGGCGGCGCTGAGCATGGCGTGGATCAGGTAGGCGGTCGTCCCCTTGCCGTTCGTGCCCGTGATGCCGATGACGTCCAGGGCCCTGGAAGGAAAGCCGAAGAACGCCGCGCTGAGGTGCGCCAGGGCCTCACGCGCGTCGCCGACGCGCACGCGCGTGACCGCGGGCGGCAGCAGCGGCACGTCCTGCTCGAGCACCACGGCGACGGCGCCCCGCGCCGCGGCCTCCGCGGCAAACGCGTGGCCGTCGTGCCTGAAACCGCGCACCGCGACGAACACCGCCCCGGGACCGACCGCCTCGTGGTGCGCGGCAATGGCGGTAACCTCGCGATCCACGGGGCCCGCTATGGTGGCTGCCGGAAGCACGGTAAGAAGTTCGTCGAGGCGCATCGAGATCGTCTCAACGGTCATTATACAAGAGGCTCCGCGCCTGCTCTATGACCGTCGCCGCCGGCCGCTCACGGCTTCACGCCCGCCGGCGCGCTCGGCGGGATGCGCAGGTACCACAGCGTTTGCGCCGCGACCTCCCGGAACACGGGCGCGGCCACCTCGCCTCCGAAGTACACGCCCAGCGGCTCTTCCAGGATGACAAGCACGGCCAACGCGGGATCGCGGGCGGGAACGATGCCCAGGAACGAGGCGATGTAGCGGCCCGGGTCATAGCCGCCCGCGGCACCAGGCTTCTGCGCCGTCCCGGTCTTCCCGGCCACGGTGTAGCCATCGATCGCGGCCAGACGCCCCGTCCCGTCCTCCACTGTCCCGATCATCATCTCCAGCACCGCCGCCGCCGTCTCCGGCCGGATGGCGCGGCGCGCCGGCAGGGACCCGACCACGCCCGTGGTGCGTCCGTCCCGATCCCTTCTGCCTCGAACGAGATGGGGGCGGACGACCACCCCGTCGTTGGTGAGGGCGGTGGCCGCGGTGAGCAGCTGCAGGGGCGTCACCGAGATGCCCTGCCCGAAGGCGATCGTCTGCAGCCCCGGACCCAGCCACGCCGAGGGAGGCGGCACCAGTCCGGGGAGTTCGCCCGGCAGATCGGCGCCGGTGGGCGCTCCAAATCCGAAGGCACGGATGTAGTGATGGAACCGGGTCTTCCCCAGGCGCGTTGCGACTTGCGCCGCGCCGACGTTGCAGGAGTGCTTGATGATCCCGGCCAGCGTCAGTGCGCCGAGCTTGCGGTTGATGGCCTCGCGGATGACGTGGCCGCCCGGCACGCGCAGCGATCCATTACAGAGGAACTTCTCCTCGGGGGACACGACCTTGGAGTCAAGCGCCGCGGCTGCCGTGAACACCTTGAAGGTCGACCCGGGTTCGTACACTCCGCCTACCGTGCGGTTCAGCCACAGCTCGGGACGCGCGTCCCCCCCGGTGTTGGGGTCGAAGGCGGGACGGGCGGCCAGGGCCAGGATCTCCCCGCCGCGGGGATCCATCACGATGACCGATCCGGCCCGGGCGTGGGTCCGCTGCATCGCCGCATCGAGTTCCCGCTCCGCGATGTGCTGGATGACCTGATCGATGGTGAGCAGCAGGTCGGCGCCGTCCTGCGGGGCCTCCACGACCCGCTGGGTCTCCACGAGCAGGCGCCCGACACCGTCCTGCTCGGCCAGTGCCTTGCCGGCCTTCCCCCGCAGTGTTCTCTCGTAGGCCAGCTCGATGCCGGCGAGACCCTGGCTGTCGATCCCCGTGAACCCCAGCACATGCGCGGCCAGCCTGCCGTTCGGGTAGGCGCGGCGGTCCTCCATGCGGATCCCGATCTGGCCGCTGAGGTCGAGCGCCCGCACCTGTTCGGCCACGCGCCCGGGCACCTTGCGCGCCAGCCAGGCGAAGTGCCGTCCGGACTGCAGGCGGCGCAGGACGTCGTCAGGGCTGAGACCGAGGATCGGCGCCGTACGTCCGGCGAAGGCCCGCCGGTTCGGAATCGCGCTGGGCACGGCGTAGATCGAGGGTTCTTCGACATTGATCGCCAGCGGTCGCCCGCGGCGGTCCAGCACGCGGCCGCGGTGCGGCTGGAGCAGGATCGTGGCGAGCTGCTGCCGCTGGGCCAGAGCCTGGAGCCGGTCGCTCTGCACCACCTGGACGTCGATGAGGCGGAGCAGCAGCGCTCCCAGCGCGAGGGCGAGCGCGACGCCGAGCGCCGTGACCCGGCGGCGGATCAGCAGACGGTGATCGGTGTCAGCGGGGGGGCCGAGGGCGCGCCGGCCCGGGCGCGAGACCCCAGCGCGGGCCGAACGGAGTCGGCGGGGGCGCTGAATCTGCCGTGGCGCCGTCGCCTTCATCCACGGCGCATCAGCGGGATTCGCCGGCGACGGCCTCGCGGTCTCTGAGCAGCCCGCTCACCCGCTGCTGCCAGGTGAGGGGGGCGGGGACGGCCGCGACCGCCGGCGCGATCTCGAGGGAGGCGAACTGCCGCCCCCGCGGCGGGAACATGCCGAGGTCGTGGACCGCGATGCGCTCGATCCGTTCAGGCGCGCGCAGTCGCATCACCTCGGCGACGAGACGCGCGTTCTCGGTGCGCAGCGCGCGGATGTCCTGGCGCAGGCCGAGGATGTCGTAGCCGGTGCGCGCGGCGACCGCCGTCTGATGCACGTAGGCAATCGCCGGCAGGACGAGACAGGCCGCCACGAGCAAGATCCGCGTGGCCGGCGCCGGGCGCCGCCGGCGGGCGGTCGCACGCGCGACACGGTCCCGCGCCGAAGCGTCCGGCAGCAGGACCGGGTACATCTTCAGTTTGGGACCCAACGCCAGCATCGACATGCCCTCGCACGACTCGCCTGTTCCGACAGGGTTGGGCGGGACATCCGAAACCGGTTGCCGGAGGTGCTTCGGATGCTGCGGAGGGGATCATCGGGGTGTGAGTGGGGGTGCGAAGACCGGCCCCGGCGTCCCGCCCACCGCGTTATGCAGTTGTGACCCGCTCCGCCGCGCGCAGTTTCGCACTGCGGGCGCGCGGGTTTCGGGCAACCTCCTCGGGGGAAGGCGTAACCGGCTTCTTCGTCAGAATCCGCAGGCACGGCTTCCCGTCATCGAGAGAGGCGGAGGCGCCGGGTGGATGGGTGCACCCACGGGAGAGGCGCAGGAAGGTGTGTTTGATCAGTCGATCTTCCAGGGAGTGGAAGGTGATGGCGCAGAGTCGACCCGCCCCCCGGAGCACCTCCGCCGCATCTGGTATCGCATTTTCAAGGTTCAGTAGTTCGTCGTTGACCGCTATCCGCAGCGCCTGGAACGTCCGTGTCGCGGGGTGGAGACCCCGGGACCAAGATCGTCTTGGAACCGCGCGGGCGACGATGTCCGCCAGCGCTGTCGTCGTTCCGACCGGTCTGGCCCTGGCGATCGCGCGCGCGATCCGCCGCGAGAACCGCTCCTCGCCGTACCGCCAGATCAGATCGGCGAGCTCCCGTTCGGGGAGCCCGTTCACCAGTTCAGCTGCGGTGCGGCGCTGACGACGATCCATCCGCATGTCCAGGGGTCCACCGAGCTGGAACGAGAACCCCCGCTCAGGATCATCGAACTGCACCGAGGAGGCGCCAAGGTCGAAGAGGACCCCGTCGACCCTGTTGAGGCCCTGGCCCGCGAGGACCTCTTTGATCGCCGCGTAATTGGCGCGGACGATCACCGCCGCCTCACCGAACCGCCGGAGCCGTGCCGCAGCCGCCTCGACGGCGACCTCATCACGGTCCAGCCCGATCAACCGCCCGCCGGGGGCGATCCGCTCCAGGATCGCCTCGGCGTGTCCCCCCCCGCCGACC
>Ga0209342_10006073_pt1 | contig 12322 bp, 8 predicted proteins | sample RifCSP16_2_FD_184023 | JGI IMG/M metagenome (GOLD analysis project Ga0209342, IMG submission 184023) | Soil microbial communities from Rifle, Colorado - Rifle CSP2_sed 16_2 (SPAdes) (version 2) | ecosystem: Environmental > Terrestrial > Deep subsurface > Rock core/Sediment | place: Rifle... | reverse complement strand
GACGGCATCGGCGCGCTGCTCGATGTGTCCCGTCGCGGACTCCACCTCCTCGATCGCGAAGGAAAGATCTTTTCCCGGTTCTGGCAGGAAGGTGACTTCGAGGTGATGCGCGGCTACCTGCCCATGTTCCCGGGCGTGCCGAAGGGGCTCAAGCTCGAGCGAGTGAGCACCGACGATTCGAACCGCGTCGCACAGTGGCTCAGCGCGCGTGGAGACACCGTCGTCCGGCAGGCGGCGCGCGCGTGGGGCGTGGAGAAGGATCACGTAGAGGATTTCGTTCGAGAGCTCTGGGGGTTCCTGACGAGGGATCTTGGCCTTCTGGCACCTGTGACCCTAACAGGCTCCCGCGGGCGTGCACTTCCCCGCTGTGCGGGAACTCATCAGATCGACAGCGATCGGCTCCGCCTCGTGGCAAACCAGGGTCTCTGGCGGTGCCGCAAGTGTCGCCGGGCGCAGGTGCGGCCGGCGCCTCACGACCGATGTCTCGGCTGGCGATGCGATGGGACGCTCGCGTTCGAGGCCGAGCGCGCCGACAACTACGACCTCGGGCTCATCGACGGCGGCATCGAGATGATCCGCCCGTACGAACATTCGGCGCAGGTGCCGCCGGAGGAGCGCGAGCGCCTCGAGCACTGGTTCAAGGGGGATAGTGAGGCGGTGAACGCGCTGGTGTGTACACCGACCCTCGAGCTGGGAGTTGATATCGGCGCGCTCGATGCCGTTCTCATGCGGAACGTCCCACCGCTTCCGTCGAACTACTGGCAGCGCGCGGGCCGCGCCGGCAGGCGCCACCGGATGGCGGTCAACATCACCTATGCTCGGCCGACCAGCCACGATCGCGCGTACTTTGCTGAGCCCCAGAAACTCTTGCAGGGGATCATCGAGCCGCCGCGCTTCAACCTGCGCAACGAGCTGATGCTTGACAAGCACATCCACGCCACCATCCTGTCGCGGCTTCACCAACGTGCGCGGGCTGGCGCAGGACTTCCCGAGTCCGAGCGTGCGCAGATCACGGAGGTGCTCGGGCTCATGTTCCCGCGACAGATTCGGGAGTATCTCTTCGACGAACCCGGCAATGTGCGGACCCAGGCCTTCGATGTGTCTCCGCTTCGCACACTGCTCTTGCGCCACGAAGCGGATCTCGTCCAACAGGTGATCGGCGCGTTGTCACAAGGATGGCCCCCCGAAGACGCCGAGCTCGTCGCCCCGGACCGGCTTCGCGTGTGTGTTCTGGGAATGGTGGACCAGCTCGACGGGGTAATCGCGAGACTGAGGAGCCGGCTCCACTGGGCACTCGGCCAGATGGCGCGCCTGGACGGTGAGCGCCGTCGGCGCGGCACGCTCGATCCAGATGAGGACGCACTCTACCAGCGGTGCGATCGTCTCGTGAAGCGCTACAAGGGTCGTCTCCGACGGGAGCGACGTGAGGCGGAGGGGTACGACGACGTCAATACGTACAACGTGCTCGCTGCCGAAGGATTCTTGCCAGGCTACGGGCTCGAGATCGGGGCGATCATCGGCACGGCGCGCTTGCCTCGCCACCTTGCCGGAGGTGCCGACTTCGATCTGCCACGCCCGCCGGCCGTTGCTTTGCGCGAGTACGTTCCGGGCAACCTCATTTACGCCAACGGCCACCGCTTCGTGACCCGGTTTCTCCATCTTCAGGCGGTGGAAGAGCCGACGGTCTTTCAAGTGGACTGGAGCGCCCAGGCGGTAGCGGAGGTCGGCGTCGGCGGGCAGGGGACGACGACGCCCGCGGGTCTTGGTGCAAGCAGGCTACGCGCGATTCCGATGTGTGACGCCGATCTGACGCACGTGTCGCACATCAGCGACGACGAAGACTATCGCTTTCAGCTCCCCGTCGCCGTGTTCGGCTACGAGCTGGGTCGTCACAGCGGCGGCCAGGCGTATCGCTGGGGTGACCGGAGCGCGCTCCACCGTCGAGGCGTCCACTTCCGGCTAGTCAACGTGGGCGCGTTCTCGCTGATCGAGTCGCAGGGACGGCTAGGCTATCCCGTGTGCCTCGTCTGCGGCCAGAGCCGCTCGCCGTTTGCGTCACAGACGGAGCGGGACCATTTTGCCCAGGACCATCGCGAGCGCTGCGGGCGCCCTGTGGAGCCCACCGGCTTCTTCGCCGATATTGTCGCGGATGCGCTCTCCCTGCCGGGCTGTGCCAGCCGCGAGGAGGCGTACTCACTCGCGGAGGCCTTGCGCCTTGGTGCGTCGCGGATTCTCGACATGGAGCGGGAGGATCTTGAAGTACTCGTGATTGGCCGCCCCGGCTCCGAAGAGGCAGACGCCATCCTCTACGACCCGATGCCCGCCGGCTCTGGTCTGCTGGATCAGTTCTGTGCTCGGTTCAAGGAGATTGTCGGCGTGGCGCTCGAGGCAACGGACAGTTGCCCGTCGGGCTGCCAGCGCGGCTGCATCGACTGCCTCTTCACGTTCCGTAACGCATTCTTCCATCGATATTTGAACCGGCTTGTCGTTGCGGAGCGAATCCGTGAGTGGGGTGACGGTCTCGCATTCGAGCATGAGGTTCCAGCGAAGCATCCCGCTGTTGGGCCGGAGGCTTCGAAACAGCCGGTTGACGAGGCCGAAGCGATATTGCGCGAGCTGCTGCAGCGAGCAGGATTCCCCGAGCCGCTGTGGCATCACGAGATCCGACTAGGCCGACCGCTCGGTTCCACAACGCCTGATTGCTACTTCGCGAGTGAGGAGCCAGATGAACCGGGCGCGTGCGTGTACCTCGACGGCCTCAGTACACATATCCACGGCAACGCCGCCACCCAAGCGCAGGACCGGGCGATCCGGGAAGAGCTGCGCGCGCGCCACTACTGGGTCTTTGAGATCGCGGCGAGCGCCTTGACCGACCGCGGGGCGATGGCGAAGCACTTCTACCGGTTGGGTCAGGTGTTGCTGGGGAAGGAGCGGGCCCGTGAGGTGCGCGATCAGCCGACGTGGTTCGATGGATGATCATGACGCGGCAAGGGGCCGTGGCGGCTCCAAGCGCCAGTCGGCGTCGATCGTCGCAAAGGATGTCCTTTGCGACGGGCGCGACCCCCTTTCGAGACCGACGTCCGAACGCACAGTTACGGGGGCGTCCCACCAAAGGGATTTGCGACAAAACATACAGCGGCGTTGATGCCACACTCCCCAGTGGCTTTTGGCTCTACGGAGAGACCGGCCCCCACCAATGCCACTCTGTGGCGCGCGGTGCAACGCCAGCGATGACCGGGATGGGCTGACCATCAAACCGCCCGGCCCGGTGGTCGCGGATCGCCCGGCAGCAGCGCCCGTAACCCTCCACGAGGCACCAAGGACCGGCGAGGGAAGAGCCGAGGAGGATCGGCCGGGCGTTCATAGCAGGCCTGTCGAACTCGGCGGCGTCGCGGGTGGGCTGGCCGCAGAAGTCGTCGAGCCTGCGTGACGGCGCGTTCTCGACGAAGGGCTGATAGTTGATGATGCGCGCGACAACGAGATCCTCGATCAACAACTCGCCCTCATACCAGTCCGGCGCAAGGCGCAGTAGCGGGTCGATCATCGGCGCTCGGGTGCGACGGGCCTCCCCTTCGAGGATTTGCCAGTCAGCTTCGGTCAGTCCCTCCCGTCCCGTTGTTCGCACCCGTGCTCGGACTGAGGCCAACTCCGGCATCGCACCCAGGGGAGCGGTTGGGCTGACGATCTCGGCTAGTCCCCACTCCCTGATCACACGGGCCTCGGCCGTCTGGGTCCAGTTGCTCATGGTCCGGGCATCACGCCTTCCTGTGCCGGAGCAGCCAGATTCCATCCTTGCCCATCTGCCCACCGTCTCGAACGTGTCGCACTACCACGTCATCAATCCAGGCCCGGACGGTGCCCTCGGCCACGAACCTAATATCAACGTAGGAGCGCGATCCCGTGTTGAAGCGAAGGCCGTGGCGCCGCCAGCGGTATGTCCCGGGATCCACCGCGAGCTTTTGGTCTTCCCAGTCCGCTGGCTCCGCGCTGACAAGGACCGACAACCCTCCGAGTGGACTGACCTCCTCGGCGTTGACCCAGAGGCTCAACTCATACCATCGGCCACGCTCGACGCGCAGGCGCTGGCTCAGGGTTGAATAGACCTGCGGAGCGTAGGCAGAGCGATGCTCGATTCGCAGCGAACACAAGCCACTCGGCCGAGATACACACCGGTCTGGATACCAGCGGGCGACGGCGCCACCCGACAACAAAAAACCCTGGTGCCAGGCGACAGGCTGGTTGCTCCGGATGTCCTCGATCCATCCAGTGCCCCATCCGCGCAGCCCTTTTTCGAAGCTCCCGTTGTCCAACAGATTGACGTGCCTGGCGCGGTCCCTTGGGCGGGGCCCAATTCTCCGGCGCCCGTCTCCGCGGAACAGCTGCTCTAGCCGGCGCTTGTAGTCTCGGATGGCCGACGGGGGAATGTGCTTCCGCGTATGGAGCGCGTGGCACGTCGGGCACAGTGCTATTAGGTTCGCTGGGACGCTTCCCCCTCCGTCGCGAACCCACACGATGTGATGGATCTCCAGCGTTAGACGCTCAAAGCAGGTAGGGACGGCACACTTGTAGCCTGCTTCAAGAAGGACACGCCGCCTCACTCCGACTGGGACAGGGCGCCGGTCGCGGGAAGCCATAGGCTCTGCGGTTCAGCGATCTCTCGAAGCTTGCCAGAAAGGGCGTAACCATCCCATCGACTGCTCGAAGACGACGCCGCAGGGGCAGGCTACGGTCACTCGGTAGCCCTGGGGCCCGGGCTCGCTGGCATCGCCGACGAGTCGGCCATGGGGCTGGTGGTCCTGGACGAAGTCCTCGAGGTCGTCGAGCATGGCGTGGGGGAGGATAGCCTTCCTCGGACGCCGGGTCGCTGAGCTCGGAGGCGGTCAGGAAGTGGCCCGGGAACTCGGCGGCCACCATCCGGGGGTCCGAGACGGCCCGGGGATCTCGGAATGTCTTGTTCATGCTCAGCGCGGCGAACGACCGCTGGCAGGTCTTGGACGAGCGTCGCAAGTCCCCGGTCCGCAGAGCCAATCACCGGAGGAAGAAGGCAATCGGCTTCCGATAGAGCCTGGCGAATTCAGCGAGCTCGATAACGTCAACCCGACGCTCGCCAGACTCGCATTTCGAGACGAAGGACTGAGGCCGGTGCAGGGTTCGAGCGACTTCCACCTGCGTCAGCCCGGCCTTGCGGCGCGCCTCCTGAAGGCGCTTGAGGAACTGCCGGTAGCGCGTGGAGTGTAGGGAGCGCATAACTCCGCCACGGGCACTCGTGGCGACTCCCTACAAACCACGACCTAGTCATGTATCCCAGATCGGGATATCCTCTTAGCCTCTCGAGAGGAATCGGTGGTATCGCCCAGACGGCTTGGGCGCTTGCTTCACGGTCAGTAACGGGGTGCTCTTATGGCCGACCGCGAAGATCCTGAATCGGGCGGCACTCCGGGCGCGACAGCGCTTGTCGCGTGGGAGGACCTGCAAGATACCGCCAACCTGGCGTTCTCGATCTGGGTCCACCAGCCAGAACTTCGCTGGGCGAAGCAAGCTTGGGGCATCCTCGAAGGCGCTGGCTTGACGTTTTGTGCCACCGAGCGCGAGCGGTACCAGGTTCTTGTACGCTTCATCGCACTCGCCGATCTGTACCACGAGTTCTGTCACCTGGCGTGGGAAGAGATGTACGAACCGGCCCTTCGCGAGTGGGCGGAGGTGCTGAGGCTTAGCCCTTTCCGAATCGGCCAGCTTGCTGGCTTGGCCGGAGTCGACGAGTGGCCCGACGATGACGGAACCGCCGATGATGATGAGGCCGTAACGGCAGCGCTCATGGGCTTGGTGCACCGCGCCAGAGATGAGATCATCCCTGTGCTGCAGGTGGGGTTCGGTGGCGTGGATGGCCTCTTCGTAGCGCTCTGGCGCAGCAACCGCTTCGAACCTCCTCCGTCATCCGATACGGCCCACGCCCAACCAGAAGCGAGAGGCGAGGGGGCGGATGGTCAAGCGGAGGGGGATCACGAAGACGACGTGACGATAGACCTTTTCAACGGACTGTTGGATGAGCCCGAGCCCGAGACAGACAAGGAAATCCTGAACGATATCACTGGCGAGAAGCTCCGCGCCTATGACTGGCTGACTGCCGGGTGCCCGCCCTGATCAGTCGGAGAGGTCCTCACCGAGGAGCGGACGGCCGACTCGGTCTTTACCGAGCCTGATTCGGCGGCCAAGCCATAGGCGCGACCCGCTCGATGGTTGCCCGTGTGGTGCGCCAAGCTATGGGCGCGCTGTGCATGCAGTTCCGGGCAGCAACCCGCGTCTGCGACTGGCTTTCGTCGCATCCAATCATGGCGTTGTACTTCGCGTGCGTGATCGTCTTCGTGATCGGTGGGTGGTTCGCCCGGGTACCTAAGGCGGAGTAGACAAACCCAGGTCAGCGATAGAGCCGATTGACCAGCGCCATTGCGGTGCGACGGCCGGCGCGGAGAAAGTGGAACTCGTGGACCCAGCGCTGGACGCGACGGGCAAAGCGACCCGCGATGTACACGCGGCGGCGGCGTTCATCCGCCGGAGCGAACCTGAGGTAGTAGTAGGGGCCGTGACGCCCTCCCCGAGCGCACCGGCATCGCCGCTTGCCGCAGCGCACGCGGCGCTGCTCGAGATACACAGAGCGCGCTTCGTCGACGTCGCAGGCGCGAAGCCAAGCCAAACGCGCTTCGAGTGACTTCGCCCGTCTCAGATCGCTACCTCGGTCGCCTCGGCGGCGCTGTCAGCGGGCTGCTGCTTCGTAGGCTTCGCGAGCTTCCGCGGCTTCCCTGCCTTAGAGGGCTTGCTGCGACGGGAGGCGGTCACCGCGGGGGCCGCTGGTGGCCCCCCGCCGGCTTGCTCAGTCGTTGGGGAGGCCGAAGGTGGCGGCTCGAAGACCCGCTCCGGCAGTTCCCATCTCTGCGCCTCCGGCTGGAATCTGAGCCCTTCCGGGGACGGCCGGAGGATGTCCCACCGGACCAGCTCTCTCGCCGTCCGCTTCGCGTTCGCGTAGTGGACGCGGAGCACACTGGCCACGCGGCGGGCGCTGATCGGCTGCCGCGCGAGCACCAGGGCGATGACGCGCCACTCGAGGCCCGAGAGACGAACCTTGCAGGCGAGGGCATCGAGCCACGCCCCGGGGATCGTGAGCGCCTCCTGTTCGTCCCGGGGTGGCGGAGGCTCGCGGCGCGCAGGCTGCGTGATGGTCGCTACCTCTCCCAGTAGGTGTCTTCGGGCCGCGTGAAGGCCGCGCGCTCGCCCGCGCGCTGCGCCTCGAACGCCGAGCGGTCGTAGAGCGGCGCGGTGCCGGCGGGGTGCCGATGCCCTCTGGCCCTATCCACGACGATCATCGTTCGCTCCTTCCTCGTGACCGCGATCCCGTGCGGTGTACGTGCGGTGTACCTGCACCGTAACGATGTTGTTGATTTCCCAGCTCTGGGTTGCCGGGCGATCGTCCGATGGCGGCCCTCATCGGGATTCCGGCCAGGCCACGGGGTTCAGCTCGGGTTCTGCGGGGGTGAGCGGGCAGGGGAGGCCGCGGAGAGACCGCAGACGTTGGGCGCGGAGTGGCGCTCGGTGCGCGTGTGGTGGTTGCGCGGGGGTTGCAGCGAGTGCCGTCCCTTGCCGCGTTCTGCACAGTGCATCGTGCTAAGATTCCGCGCGGACTGATGAGCCCCAACACCCGCAGCAAGTTCAACGTCGCCCTCGGCATCGAGGCCCAGGGGTTCTGCGTGCTCGAGCAGTTACGGCCCAACGCTCGCTGCTAGACCGTGGCGCTCCGGGAGGCGCGTTCCTGGATCTGGCGCGCCGCGGCTCTGGCCGCCTCTCCCACCTGCGACCGTTCGGTCGCGGCCACGTGGCCGAGGAGGCCGACGGCCCTCGCCGTGCCCACGGTGCCCAGGGTCTTGCAGAGGCTCGCTCGGACCTTGTCGCTGTGCCGGTGGTGGCCCTTCTTGAGCCGGCCCAGGAGCCCCTTCTGCTCCGAGGGCTGCATGGCCGCGAGCAGCATCGCTTCCGCTCTGCTCGCCTCCTCCGGCGACCGGCCGCCCAGGCTGGCCATGGCCTGACAAACCTGGAGCAGCACCGCGTCGTCCTCCCGGGGTGCCGCGGGGTCCGCGAGGTCCAGGCATCTCGCGTAGAACTCCAGGGCCTGGGCGTGTCGGCTCTGCGCGCGCCCGAGGCATTCGACGGCCGCCTGCCGGACGGCGGCGTCTCGGTCCCTGAGGGCCTCCAGGAAGCGGGGTTCCGCGCGGGCGCCCTCAAGCTTGAAGCATGCCGTCAGCGCGGCTTGGCGAACGTGCGCGTGGGGATGGTGAAGGAACTTGGCGATCGCCTGGGCCAGGGAGGGTTCTCCGAGGTCGGCCGCAGCCAGGAGGGCGTGGCAGATCATGGGCCACTCGCGCTCGATGTCCGGCAGCCGCGCCAGGAAGGGGTTGAGGGCGCAGGCCCCGATCTGTCTGAGCGCCTCGAACGCGTCCACCCGGACCGACCTGTTGTCGCTCGTCGCGTAGGCCTCCACGAGTCCGGGGCCCGCCGCATCCCCGATGAAGGCGAGGATCTCGACGAGGCGGCTGCGCCCCGCCTTGTCCTGGCGGCCGAGGTCCTCGATGGCGCCAGCGATGCTCTGCTCGTCGGCCGCCGCCTGGCGCAGCTGCGCCGCCAGCCGCTCGAGGAGCGGGGCCGTCGCGGGGTCGCGCGCGCCTTCCCGGATCGCGCGCAGGAGCTCGGCGACCACCTGGTAGTCCCTGCGGCGCAGGAGTTCCGGGAATACCTGGGACACCAGGGCGGCGAGGCGCGTCCCCGCCGCGTCCGCCGCGATGCGACCGAGAGCCGCCAGGTGGGCGTCCTTCGCCGCCAGGAAGGCCTCCGTCAGCCGCGATGTCTCCACGGTGCGCCGGAGATCGGGCGGCAGATCCTCGAGCGAGACCACCTGCCGCTCGAGGAGCGATTCGAGCAGATCGTGCTCGATGGCGCATCCCTCCGCGCGGAGCCTCTCCACGATGCCGCGGAGGATGTCTAACCGCCGCGTCATCTCCGGGGACGGTCCCTCGCGGGTCGCCGCCACCCGGTCCAGGTCTTTGAGGAATTGGCGGAGCGTCAGGGGCAGCATCTCCTTGGACAGGCGGGCCATGACTTCCCGCTCGACCTGGGTCTCTTCCAGCACGGCGATGTCCGCGGCCACCAGGTCGCAGTTCAGCAGGAACTCCGTCAGCAGCTCGGGGGCTCGGACCGGACGGACCACGTCGTCGATGATCTGGATCTTGATCCGGCGGAGCTGCTCCGGGGTGGCGCGCTGGTAGAGCGGGAGCATCCGCAGATCGCGCCGCAGTCGGCTCAGGGCCATCTGCACTCGCCACGACAGCCGCCGCTCTCGTCCGACCAGGTCGTCGTTGAACACCGTGGAGATGTGGAGGATGTGGTGGTCCAGCAGCGCCTGGGTGAGCCGCTGGCGCTCGTGCCCGGTGTCCGGACCGGCGACGGGGAGTTGGGCCATCAGCTCGACGAAGGCCTGGAATTCCTCGGCCGTGAGGTCGGCCTTGAGCGAAAAGCTCAGCAGGGCCCACCGATCGAAAAACTCGATGAATTTCGGCGTGAACAGCTGCGCCATCCCTTTCATCATCACCTGGTCCAGCGAGAGCGGAGTCGCCTCGTAGCCATCGATGAGGATGGTGCGACCGCTCTGAGTGCCTGCAAGCAGGCAGGTCAGCTCCGACCGGTCGCCGATCACCTGCCGGAATTCCCCGTAGAGGCTGGAGAGGGCCTTCTTCGCCTCCGGGTGGTCCGCTGCGTAGTATCCGGTCTGGATCATGGCCTTGATCAAGCTGAGCATGAACTGGGCGAGGGCGCCGTGTTCCGGGCGGGGCGCCACGGAGGCTGTCGGGGGAGCCGTCGGCGGGCCAGCGGTCGCGTCCATGACGGGACCCTCCTTGGGGAGGGATCGCGCCCCTCCCCACAGGCAAGCAGAGTGGGACCGCTCCCTTGCAAGTTATCATGGTGCGCCCCGGCGCTACGGCATGATCTTGAGGTCGCGGGCGGCGATGATCTCCGCGTCCTCCCACCAGCGCTTGAAGATCCCCTCCGGCTTGCCGATGTAGCGGCTGGTCGGCTGGATGCCGAGCTCGCTCCAGCGCTGGTTGACGCGCAGGGCCGTGTCCGAGCGCGGCCGGCTCGTCGGCGGGAACTTGAGCGGGATGCCCTTGCCGACGCCGTCGGCGCCCCAGATGTCCCGCGGCGCCCAGTGATACGGGCGCGTCGCGTCGATGAGCACCCGGTCCTGGAAGCCCTTCTCCTCCGGCGGGACCCGCGGGTCGAGGCGCGAGCCCTTGTGCCGCGGCCAGATCTTGATGTCCTCGCTCGGCTTGGCGCGCCAGACGACCGACCAGTTCACCTGCTCCATGTTCCAGGGATCGATGTCCTCGTCGACGACGATCACGTACTTGAAGCACCAGATGTTCATCTTCGTGCCCCAGATCGCGCTCGCCACCCAGTCGGCGTGGCCCTCGGTGGCCGGCTTGATCGACACGACGCAGATGCCGTAGCCGCACGCGTCCAGCGGCATCGCCACCTCCCGGACCCCCGGCACGCCCGCCCGCGCCAGCGCGTCCGTCACGTACACGGACGTGTTGATCGCCAGCATCATGTGGTCCTCGTTGATCGGGTGGCCCTCGGGCGTGGCGCGGAAGATCGGGTCGTCGCGGAACGTGACGGCCTTGCAGCGGAAGACCGGCTTCATGCCGGGCTGGTTCGCGTAGTAGCCGGCGTACTCGGGGCCCGGGCCCTCGAGCTTCCGCTCCTTGGGGTGGATGGTGCCCTCCAGGACGATCTCGGCGTTGGCCGGGACGTAGAGGTCGCTCGTCTCGCACTTGACGACGTCGATCGGCGCGCCGCGGATCGCGCCCGCGATGTCCAGCTCGGACACCGGGTCGAGCGTGGGCGACGCGGCCATGAAGGTCAGCGCCGGCTCCTGGCCGATCACGATCGCCGCCGGCATCGGCTCGTTCCGCTCGATGTACTTCCAGTAGTGCTGGCCGATGTGCTGGTTGGCCGGGTCGATCTGGATCCCGGTCTCCTGGCCGTTGTGGAGCATCATGCGATAGGTCCCGACGTTGACCCAGCCGGTGTCGGGGTCGCGCGTGATGACCGAGTGCATGGTGCCGATGAAGCGGCCGCCGTCGCGCTCGCCGAACATCGGCACCGGGAACATCGTCAGGTCGACCTTGCCGCCGGTGACGACGTTCTGCTTCACCGGCCCCGAGGAGACCACGCGGGGCGGCAGGAAGCGGTCGCGGTCGTTGATGCGCTCGCGCAGCACCCGGAGCAGCCCGGCGCGGGTCGTGGCCGCGGGGTCGAGCCCCAGCATCATCGCCGTGCGGTACCAGGAGCGGAAGGTCCCGACGAAGACCTTGCTCGGCCCCGGCGCCGGGTAGCCCTTGATGTTCTCGAAGAGCAAGGCGGGCGAGGCGTCCCCGTGGGTGTCCCAGGTGCGCCGCGTGATGTGGGCGAGCTCGCAGTTCCAGTCGACCTCCGCCCGCACGCGCGCGAGCTGGCCGGCGGCGTCCAGCGCGGAGATCCAGTCGCGCAGGTCCTTGTACGCGACCCGCGGGCTCTCCGCGGTCGCTGCTGCGTTCGCCCTCGTCGCCATGGCGCGCCTCCTACTTGAAGTAGAGCGTGTAGCAGAACTCGTTGCCGCACGCGGGACAGGTCAGGGAGTAGCCCACGAAGAACGAGTCCTCGCGGCTGAAGGTCACCTCGGTGTCCTGCGAGATCTTGAACCCGCAACGCGGGCAGTCCGCCCCGACGAGCTCCTTGGGCAGCGCCCCGACCTTGCCTCCGTCATGCTCCGGCATGGAACCCTCCTCGTGTTCAGTCCTCCGTTTACACCAGTGCCCGGCGCCGCGCAAGGCACGCCGGCGCGGCCTCCCCGTCCCGGCGCCCGGCGCGCATCGTGCTAAGATTCCGGGGTCGCTGATGAGCCCCGACTTCCACGGCGCGCCCCGCGTCACGCGTTCTCCTGGTCCTTCGTGGACGTGAGCCTGCCCTTCCACAGCCGGACGTCCCTCGTCCTCGCCGCGATCGGCGCGGCGTGCCTGCCGCGCGCCGCGGCGCGCCCCGGGAGGGCGCGCGCGTGAGCGGCCGGCCGCTCGTCGACGTCCGGATCGAGGGGCTCGCGACGCGCGGCGGCGTCCCACCCGGCGTGCGCGACGTGTCGGTGCACGTCCGCTACGGCGAGTTCTTCACCTTCCTGGGCCCGCCGAAGTCCGGCAAGTCGGACGTGCTGCGCGCGGTCGCCGGCTTCCTGCCGATGACCGCCGGG
>Ga0209342_10006072_pt1 | contig 12322 bp, 11 predicted proteins | sample RifCSP16_2_FD_184023 | JGI IMG/M metagenome (GOLD analysis project Ga0209342, IMG submission 184023) | Soil microbial communities from Rifle, Colorado - Rifle CSP2_sed 16_2 (SPAdes) (version 2) | ecosystem: Environmental > Terrestrial > Deep subsurface > Rock core/Sediment | place: Rifle... | reverse complement strand
GTCCCCACGCGCGAGTAGGCCAGGAGATCGTTGATCAGAGTCTTCATGCGGTTCGCGCCCTCCACGGCAAAGTTGATGAAGTCGTCGGCGTCCGGGTCCAGCCGGCCCTGATAGCGGCGGGCCAAGAGCTGCACGTAACTCGAGACCATGCGCAAAGGTTCCTGCAGGTCGTGGGAGGCCACGTAAGCGAATTGCTCTAACTCCTCGTTGGAGCGTCTCAAGGCCTCGGCCTGGCGCTGCAGTTGTTCCTCTGCCCGCTTGCGATCGGTGATGTCGAAAAGGATCGCGAGGATAGACGCTTCACCGTCAAGTTCGATCGCTTCGGTAGAGAAGAGCACACTGCGGACTTCACCGGACTTTGTTCGCGCCGTCATTTCATAGTTGCGGACCGATCCCTGCTCGCGTAATAGCCGGACGAGTTCGGCGCGCTCGTCAGGATGGCCGTACATATTCAGCTCGGACGACTTCCGGCCGATCAGCTCTTCGCGGCGATACCCAAATAGGCGGAGGAAACTCTCATTCACATCAATGAAGCATCCGTCCGCCAGGCGCGTGATGTTCAGCGCGGCCGGACTGGCGCGGAACGCTTTGGCGAAGCGTTCTTCACTTTGCCGCCGCGCCGCCTCCGCCTGCCTACGTTCCGCGTCCAGGCGACGGAGGAAATTCGCATTCTGCCAGATCAAGAAAGTGAAGATGAGGATGTTGGAGGCTGCAAAGAGCGCCGTCCCAAACGCTGTTCCGTAGAAACCCGCCCGTTCCCCAAGCAACCTCAACCAGCCCACCAGGAATGGAACGCCGATAGCGGCGGGCAGCAGGCGGCGCATCATCACGCCCCCCGCCGTGTCCTCCGTGAGGGTGACCATCACCCCCTGGTCAGGGCGCGCGCAGAGCAGAGCCGTTGCCAGCGCTAAGAAAGCCAGCGCGGTGTGCAGCGCCATGGATCCTATGGGTTCAAACTGGTACAGCGACCGGACATCGTAGGCGTAGCCGACGAGGGCCAACAAAGCCGTTAGCCCTGTCGCCATAGCGGCGGCCTGAGCCATCACCTGACCGTTACGGCGACGGACATCCAGCAACAGCAAAGCGCCGCTGACCAGAAGAAAACTCAGGGCAGTCATAAGTGACATTCGGCCCGCCACTGCTCCCGGATCCTTGACGAGCAGCTGATCAATGCCCAAATCCCACCCAAACAGGTATTCGCTGAGCGTGAGGAGAGCGATCAGGAGGACGAGGGCGGCGCCGGCCGGCGCCAGGCGGCGGTAGGCTGGCGCTTGCTGGAGCAGCCACAGTGAAACGCCCGTCAGGCTAAAAGCGACTGCGGTGTTGAGCTTCATCGTCGCGAGGCCTGGCAATACGCTTTTCAGAACGCCGACGTCAAAAGCCCAGCCGACGAGCACCGAACAGCCGAGCACGACGACGGCGATACTGGCTGCGCGCGAATAAAATCTGAGGAATGAGATCAGGCGGCTATCGGTCCGGGTAGTCATGCTGACGACGAGCCTCCCGTCACTCGAATGCCTCATCTACCGGCAGGTTCACGTCGTGCAGAAATTTGCGGAAATCCTCCCCGCGCACACGGCGGTGGCCGCCGGGCGTCGTGTACGCGGTCAGCCGCCCCTTCTTGATCCAGCGCAGGACGGTCGCCCGATCTACGCCGCAGTATTCAGCGATGGCCCCCGTCGTCCACCAGCCGTTCTTCAATCGCCTGCTCATGGCCTCGTCCTTTATGACTATGACAGAGAAACGTGGCAAAACATGCAAATGTTATATACCGAACTGGGCTTCTCGGCTACCGTGTTAGCCGCCAAAAAACGGCGGCAACCCGCCATTGGTTTGGACGAATTGCCGCTGCTCTCCGAGACCTGAAGGGTCCGGGTGAACTACAAATCTGTCACGCTTCGCCGCTCCTGCCGAGCAAGCCGCGCCGCACGGCATAGCTCACCAATTCCGCGCGGTTGTGCAGCCCCAATCTGTTCATGATGGACGAGCGCAGGCGCTCGACCGTCCGCACGCCGAGAGACAATTGCTCGGCAATCTCCCTGTTGGTTCGCCCCTCGCCGACGAGTTTCAGCACTTCGTTCTCGCGTGGAGAGAGTTGGGGCTTGGCCCGGACCGCGCCCTCTCTCACCCGATTCAAATAGTCGGCCAACAGGCGCTGACTGAGGGCGCTCGGGAGGGACACGCCGCCCTCGATGAGCAGGCGGAGCGCGGCCAGGAGTTCATCCGCCGACGCCCCCTTCAGCAGATAGCCGGATGCCCCGGCGGCGACCGCGCGGAAGAAATAGGTTTCGTCCTCGTGGATGGTGAGGATCAGCACTTTGGCGTCCGGTGCAGCCTGGAGCACGCGGGGGAGCGCCTCCAGCCCGCCCAGGCCAGGCATCGAAAGGTCCAGGATGATGATGTCCGGGCGCAGCTGGCTGGCTTGCGCAATCGCTTCCTGGCCGCTCGCGGCCTCCCCGACGATCTCAAAGGCAGGCTCTGCTTGCAGGATCAGCCGGAGGCCCGCTCGTACGACGGCGTGGTCATCGCAGATCAGGACGCGGGTCATGGTCATTTCCCACCTCAATTCAAGTGCGTCGCACGTCCTCGCTTGCATATAGCGTAACACATCTCCCTCAAGTTGCATACTCCCGTTAGCCTCTCATAACGGCAGTTCCACCCGCACCGTCGTCCCCTGCCTGACTTGTCAATCTAAGTGCACCAAGTATCATTCCCCTGCCTGTCACCCAACCCAGGGTCTGCGCGTCTTACTATAGAAGAGACGCTATGCCCCGCACTCAACTGCTTGCCGCGCCGCTTGCCTTGCCCGTGACCTCCGCCGACACGCACGTTCTCTTCGAGCGTCTCTTTGCCGAATACCAGACGCCGATCCTCAACTACCTCTACCGCCTGACCGGAGAAACGGCGCTGGCCGAGGACTTGACCCAGGAAGCCTTTGCCCGGGCGTGGAAAGCGCGGTCCCAATTGCCCGGCCTGGATAACCCCCGCGCCTGGCTTTACCGCATCGCCACGAACGCCGCCCGCGACCATTCGCGGCGCGCCCGGCTGCTGGCGTGGCTGCCGCTGTGGGCGGACGAACCGGCTCTGCAAACGCAGGGGCCGGAGGAGGCCGCCATCGAGGCGGAGCGGATGCGCCGCGCCCTGCTCCAACTTCCGCCGGACTACCGGGTGCCGCTCGTCCTCTATACCTGCCAGGAATTCAGCGTCGCAGAAATTGCCGAGGCGCTCGAGCTTTCGCCCGAGGCCGTCAAGCAGCGCCTGGTGCGGGCCAGGCAGAAGCTGCGGGAGGCCTTTGAATGATTGACGACGAGCATGTGAGCGACCGCCTGGCCTTTTACCGCGACCTCTCCCCAACGGAACGCCGCGAGGTGGAGGCCCACCTGGCTATCTGCGCCCAGTGCCGAGCCATGCTCGCTGCCTGCCGGCGGCAGGATGCCATGCTCAAAGGGATCGCCGACATTCGGCCCCGCCGGGACCTGCGCCCGCGGTTAACCACGCCGACGCGCCGGGCCATTGCTTACCTCGGCGATGCGCTCGTTCTCGGAGGCTTAGCCGCGCTCTTGTGGATGTTCGCGCTGCAAGTGCGCCTCGCCAGCCAGGGGGTGATACCGGGGACCATCGAGAACGCGCCCGCCGCTATCGTCCCCGAACCGGGCCTCACGCTGCCCCCGACCGCCGTGCACCTGCCCTCGCCGTGGCTGCCCGCCCTGCCCTGGGTGGGTGCGGCGCTGCTCGCCGTCGGCGGGTTGTTCATTTTCAGCCCGCGCAATCCGGCCCCTGCCCTCCTCGGCGGGGCCCTGTCTATCGCCTTACTGATCAGCTTTGTGCCGCCCTTTTCGGCGCTCCCCAATCCGGCCGGCGTCTACTGGCGTCTCGCCGGCGGGTATCGCTACGACCCGCGCCTGCCCTTCAAAAATAGTTTCCTGATCGCCGATCAGGCCGACCGAACGCTCAGGCCCCATCTCGACCAGCTCGTCGGCGAAGTGGGCCTCTCGCCGCTCGATCCCGCTCAACCCCTGGCGCGCTACGAAATCCTGCGCGTGGGCCTGCACCCGCAGCACAACCGCGTCGCGCTGGTCACCACGCGCTTCATCTATGCCGATGGATCGTCGCGTGTTTACCCTGTGCCGCTCTTCGGGCCGGCGAACGATATCTCCGGCTTCTGGTTGAGCGCCTGGCGAGAGGACGGCCTGCAGCGCCTGCGGAGTGATCACCTCGCCTTCCCCGATCAACCTTTCGCCGCATCCCACTCGCCTGTGCGCCTCGGCCCAGCCCGCCTGCTCGCAGTGAATCCGGCGGCCAACCGGCTGGACGAGGTGAATCCCGGCCACTGGCTCTGGGATTCAGTGCGGGTGCAGCGCCTCGTCTGGTCGCCAGATGGCCGCGCCTTCCTCGCGGCGATGGAAATGGATCCCGGCCAGCGCCAACTCTGGGTCGTGCCGCTCGACAACTCACCGCCTATCCCAGTTGACTCGCCCGCCGACATTCGCGAGTACGACTGGTCGTCGGATGGGCGCGCTGTCGTTTATACGGTGGCCGACCCCTACGCGCACCAACTGGACCCGGCCCAGCCCTACGCCATCCGCGTCGCGTTCATTCGCGACGGTCAGGCTGTTGGAGATACTTTAGCCACGGCGCTGCCGACCGACAAACTCCCCGGCCTGACGCGGCAAGGCGTCTGGTTCATCTTTGAGGATGGGCTCTGGCGCATACCGTATGAGGGCGGCGCGCCCCAGCCCATGATCACAGGCTTGCTGCCTCAGAGGCCAAATCAGTCTGCGTATGCCCGGCCTGCGCCGGATGGCGAACGGTTGGCCTATGCCTGCCAGCCCTCTTTGCTCTGTCTGATCAACGCGGACGCGACCCAGCCAGATCAACAGATCGAAGTCAGAACCGCCGAGATGGCCTGGTCACCCGACGGCAAGCGGCTGGCGGTGATTGACCGTGACCCCAACCATCGTTATCCGGTCAGGCTCGTCATCCTCTCGCGGAAAGGCGAGACGCTTTTGACCCGCGACATCGCGCCGCACGGGGCGGTTGACCCGCCGCAGTGGACGCCGGACGGGGGCATGATCTTCGTGCAGACTTATCCGCAAGACGGGCGGCGCATCATCACCGTCAACACGGCCTCGGGCGAAGTCCTTGACTTGAGCCAGGAGCACTGGGACGCCTACTTCGCCTTAGCTCCAGACGGCAAATCCCTGCTTCTCAACAATGGCCGGGGCGGCTTCTGGTTGGCCGATATCATCCGCGCGCCATAACGGCCCTCGAGTCACCGGAGCCGCGCCTCAATCGTCCTACTTAAAGACACGCCATTTCACACAGGAGTTCTTCAAGCTATGACTACCGAAACCAGTGAGCCTCGCCTCGCGCGCCCAACGGCTTCCAGCCGCCTGGATGTTTTGTACCGCCTCGCCGTCATCACCCTCGCGACCATCGTGGTGGCTGCCGTGCTGCTAGTGGCGAGTCAGGCCGCCCTCTACAAAATCCATCCTTACGAGCGCGGCCTGCACTTGCGGGGCGGCCGATTCCTCGCGGTGGACGAGCCGGGCTGGCACGCCCAGATTCCATACGTAGACACCGTGATCATCGTCAAGGTCAACGAACGGCTGGGCTACGTCGAGCGCATCAGCGCCGTCACCGCCGACAACCTCTCGATGGTCGTTTCCCTGCAATACACCTACCGGGTCGCCGACCCCCGCACGTTTGCGCTGGAGGTGGACGATCCAGAGCGCATCCTGTTCGAGTTCGTGCAGGGCAAGATGCGTGACGTCGCCAATCGGCAGTCCATGACGGCGATGATGAACAACCGGGCGGCGTTCAACGAGACGATGCTCGAGGAGCTGCGCGCCAAAGAGCAGCAGTACGGCGTGCAGTTCGTCACCGTGCAAATCCAGAGCGCCGAGCCGCCCGCCAACGTCGTGCAGGCCATCGAAGACCGGATGGTGGCCACCCAGCGCGAGGCGCAGGCGCAGGCCGAGGCCGCGCAGAAACACATCCTCGCCGACGCCGAGTTCTACGCCGCGCAGAAGCGGGCCGACGCGGAAGCGTATCAGATCAAACAGCGCGCCGCCGCCCAGCAGGACTCCATCCGGCTGCTGCTCGGCGCGCTCAGCGCCCATCCCGACATCGCCGAGAAATATTTGGATTACCTGATGACGCAGGAACTGAAAGAGAACAGCAAGTGGGTGATCGGCCAGCCGGGCGGCGCGCCGGTCATTGACCTGCGCCCGGAGGCAGAGGGCGCGAGCACGCCATGACCGCGCCGCTCCGGTTGCGCCGCCTCACCCTGGCCTGGCTGGCGCTGCTGCTGGTCTGCGGCGCCGGCTGGTATACCCGCCCCGACACCTGGCGGCCGCACACGCAGTCCGAGCTGCTTACGCACACGGTTTTCGCCTACCGGCAGTGGCAGTCAACTGGCTTCTACCTGGATCAGGGGGATCGCTTCACCCTCACAGCGCGGGGGGAATGGCTGTATTCGCCGCTGGTTGGGCGGCATGGTCCGGCCGGCGGACGACCCGCGCCCGCGTTCTACCCGCTGCCCAACGTCGCCGGCGGCGCGCTGATTGGCCGGGTTGGCGAAGACGGCCAGCCGTTCTATGTGGGCCGCCGGTCAACCCATTTCGCCAGCGCGCCGGGTCTGCTCTACCTGCGGATCAACGACGATCTCCTGGGGGATAATGAGGGTCAACTGGCGGTCGAGATAGAGATCATGCCATCCAGTGAGAGTCAGTAGCCTGATCACCGGTGGGGTTCAACAGAGAACCGAACATGTCATGAGCCTCTCCACGACCTCCAGGCGATCTTCGAAGACGTAGACACGCTTATTCTTGATTTCAATATAGGCGACGGCGGCGTTGTTCGAGTCACTGGCCTCCGTTAGCCGGTTGTGGGGATCAACAGTGACTTTCAACGCATAAACGCCGTTGGAGACATCGGTAACGTCCACCATCTGGCCGACGAGATCGGACGCGTAGGTGTCGCCCCAACCCACCGACAATCCCTGGCGGTTAGGTCCACAGATGGCGTAGGCCCGGCGTCCTGAGAAGTCAGGCCGGTCTGCATCAACCACATTCGTCTCCAGGATGCAGAATGTGACCTTGCCGCTCGTGGCCACCACGCGCTCCAGAGCGCCCTTCGCCGATACGGACCACAACTCGTACACGGCGAAATCTTCAAAGTGCCAGTGGCCATGCTCGGGATGCCAGACGAATTCGCCGGCGGAATACTGCTGGACCGAGCCGTCTTCGGCGTGGATTTGCTGCCACACCTGCGTCTGACCAGAGGCCGAGTCGAAGACGCCCTGCAGCTCAAGCGGACCGCGGCCGCTATTCCAAAAGGTGATGGCCAGCCTGAGGCGTCTGCGGCCGTTCCACGGGAGGTGCTGCACGCTGAGGTCGAAAGGCGGCCACACCTGCAGGTCGGGCAGGAGGAGGGCGGGTTGAGCGGCGCAGCAGGCTGCCTCCTGCGCGACTCGCTCGCCGGCCATTGGATCGTCTTCATCTTCATCCGCCACACGCGGCGGGAAGCTCGATGGCTGTGGCCGGTTGGCGAACGCCTCCGAGCCGGCGCCATCGTCCTCAGCGGCGTCCACTTCGGGGCTGCGAACTCCCCCAGGGTCTTGTTGGTCGCCGGCGTTGAGCCGCGTCACCCTGTGGGCCGGCGAAGCCGGCGAGCGTAGGCCAGCGCGTACCATCATCGGCGAAGCCGCGATGAGATACACCGCCGCTGCCATCGCAGCGAACGTCTTGCCGGTCAAGCGCTTCATGGCGTTCCTCGGTCCGGCGTCATGCCCGCGAATCCATGCCTCATTTTACTAAACCACACCTGCTGAGCGCAACGTCACTCAGCCCAGGTCAAACCGGCTGCCATCCAAGACGACTGACTATGGCCCTTTGAGATACGCATCGAAGAACGCGATCGTGCGCTGCATGGCCAGGCTGAAGCCGCCGGCGATGTTGTGGTCGGCGCCTTCGTAGGTGTAGAACTCCACCGCTTTGCCCGTTGCCAATACTTGCTGATACAAAATCTCGGAAAACTCCAGCGGCACGGAGGTATCGGCCGTGCCGTGATGGAGTTGGAGCGGGCCAGATAAATCGTCAAGAAACGCGTTGGCCGAGATCGAGTCCCAGAAGTCGGGGTTCTCCTCAGGCAGGCCGTAGGTTTCTATCAGCTCTGTACGCCAGCGCCTCCCGGGCGAGGGCGTCGCCGTCGTGGTGGCCGCCGGAGTCGGCCCCCGCCTCCAGCGCGTGATCAGGTCAGGGTAAGAGGCGACGACGCCCGCCCAGATGACGCCCGCTTTGAGGTCGCTGGTGATCACCATGGAACGCAGCGTGATGTATCCGCCCATCGAATGGCCCCACATCCCGATCCGGTTTGGATCGGCCTGCGCGTATCGCTTGATGGAGCCGACGGCGTTGAGCGCGTCCACGACGTAATCGGGCGAGCCGTACGCGCCTCGGGCCTCGCCCTCTGAGCTGCCGTGCCCGCGATAGTCAGGACGAAAAATGATATACCCACTCCGCGCCAGGTTATCCACGTACGCCACATATCGTTCCGTTGTGCGATACTGTGCAGGCGGGATGAAACCATGATTGAAGATGATGACCGGCCAACCTGCGGGCGGTTTCTCCCCGAATGGCGTCGTGAGCAGGGCATAGATTTTCAGGCCCTCGGACTGGTACGAGGCGATGTAGCGGTGGTAGTTGCTTCCCGGCTCTAGCGTCTGTTCGATGACGATATCACTGCCGGGGTAGTCTCGGCCCCGCATCGCCTGGATGGTGAGCGGGTGCGGCGTCGCGGTGGCGGTCGCGGTGGGCGTCGCGGTTGCTGTGGAGGTTGCGGTGGCGGTCGGCGCGAGTGTTGCCGCCGCCGTCGCCGTGAGCATCGGCGTACCAGTCGCTTGCAGCGCAATCGCCTCTGCCATCGGCGCCGGCTGTGCGTTGCGACTGCAGGCGACCGCCAGCGCGGCCAACGTCATCAAGATTAAGCCGTTCTTTAGCGTCTTCATCAAGTCGTTGCTACTCCGTACCCCCCTGGACCTCTGAAGCCTGAGGCAGCGTTACCGTAAACGTGCTGCCCTGCCCCTCCCGGCTTTCGACTACGATCCGGCCGCCCTGTGCTTCCGTCAATTCTTTGGCAATTGCCAGGCCCAGGCCGGCGCCGGCGCTGGTGCGGGCCGCCTCCACGCGGTAGAAACGCTCGAAGATGTGCGGGAGGGCTGCGGCGGGAATGCCCGGCCCCGTGTCGTGGATGCGGACGGCGATTTGCTGGCCAACGAGCGCAGTTGCAATCGTCACGGCGCCGTGCGGCGGAGTGTACTTGAGGGCGTTGTCGAGCAGGATCAGCAGCACCTGCTTGAGCGCGTCGCGGTCGCCGAGGGCGGCGACGTCGAGCACATTGTCACATCGGATCGTCTTACCTGATGTGAGCAGTCTGGCCTGGCGACATAGATCATCCACGAACGGTTTGATGGGCACAGCCTCCTGACGCAACACCAACCCGCTGTCGGCGCGGGCCAGCACGAGAAGCTTGCTGATCAGGCGGATCAGCCGGTCACATTCTTCAATGGTGTCGGCGACGACGGCCAGCCGGTCCTCGGCCGTGATCGGCGGTTTGCGCTCTAACAGCCCGAGATTGCCCCGGATCGTCGTGAGCGGGGTGCGCAGTTCGTGCGAGGCATCCGCCACGAAGCGGCGTTGAGCGTGGAGGGCTTGTTCAAGCTGCCGGTAGGCCGACTGCAACTCGGTCAACATGGCGTTGAAGGTGGTGCTCAATCGGCCCACTTCGTCATTGGGTCCGGTGTAATTGACGCGGTGGTCGAAATCACGCTCGGCCCCGATGGCCTCTGCGGTCTGGGTGATTTTATTGATGGGGCGCAGAGCCGCTCCCGCCAGCACCCAGCCCAGGCCCACGGTGGTCAGCGTGGCGACCAGACTGCCGCTGGCGAGAATATTCCTCAAGGTTTCCAACGACTGATCGTACTCGATGAGCGAGCGGGCCACCTGGACGATGCCTTCTGCCTGGCCCTGCTTCCAGACCGGCTGGCTATAGATCATCAGCCGCCCATTCTCGGTGGGTACAACTTCAATCCAGGGCTCACCCTTCCGGCAGGTGCGCCAACCCGCATCGCTGAGCGGAAGGACGTAATCGCCAAGATTGGCGGTCCGGTCGGCGACCTGGCCATCCACCCACAGAGTCTGGATGTATATCGGCGGATCGGCAAACTTGTAGGAGCGATAGCCGATGTGCTCAATCTGAAAATCGCGCGAGGCGGTCAGGCGTTTGGACTCGTCGGCCAGCGCCCCTTCGACCACGGCCAGGGTGACACGCGAGGCAGTGAAGTAGAGGGCCATGCTGAATGCAAACAGGGTCAACGCCAGGATGGCGCTGTACAGCAGGGTGAGGCGCAGGCGGATCGACATCTCAAGCGTCTTCGCGCAGGACGTAACCCACGCCGCGCACCGTCTGAATCAAGCGGGGTTCGCCGCCGGCCTCCGTTTTTGTGCGGAGATAGCCGATGTAGACGTCGAGCACGTTTCCGTTGCCGGCAAAGTCGTAACCCCAGATCTCCTCCAGAATCCGCGCCCGCGGCAGAACCTGGCGGGGATGGAGCAAAAGATAACGCAGCAGATCGAATTCCGTGGGCGTGAGGCCGAAAGGCCGCCCGCCCCGCCGCGTCTCGCGGGTGATGGGATCCAGATGGAGATCGGCAAAGGAAAGCGGTTTCTCTTTACTGGAGGCCTCCGAGCGCCGCAATAAGGCCCGGATACGGGCGAGGAGTTCGGCAGGGGTAAACGGCTTGACCAGGTAATCGTCGGCGCCGCTGTCCAACCCGGTCACCCGGTCTTCTGTGGCGTCGCGGGCGGTCAGCATCAGAATCAACGCGTTGTCCGCTGCGTGGAGGCGTTTTGCCACCTCGATCCCGTCCAGGCCGGGCATCAACCAGTCGAGCACGACGAGGTCAGGCCGTCGGGCCGCCGCCTGGGCGATCGCTTCGTGGCCATCGGCCGCGACCAGGACGTGATAGCCTTCGTAGGCCAACGTGCGCCGGAGCATGTCGGTGATCTTACGGTCGTCGTCCACAACCAGAACAGTGGTCATCAGCGTTTCCGCGGCGGCTCGCCGGGGGACATTCGCTCAACTCATTTCAGGTATCTTTCGAACCACGCCAGCGTCCGCGCCCAGGCGTCCCGGGCCGCCTCTGGATTGTAGCGCGATCCCGTGTCATTGTGGAAGGCATGATCCGCATCCGGGTAAATCACTTTTTCGTAGACCTTGTTGTTTTGTTGCATGGCGGCTTCCATGGCGGGAATGCCCTGGTTGATGCGCTGATCGCGCTCGGCGTAAACCGCCAGCACGGCTGCATTGATGTTTGGCACGGCGTCAACCGATGGGTGCGGGCCGTAGAACGGCACCGCCGCCTTCAATTCCGGCATCTCGGTCGCAACCCGCCACGTCACCCCGCCCCCGAAGCAAAAGCCCACCATCCCCACGCGGTCGGCCTGGGCAAATGACTGATCCTGCAGGTAACGCCAGCCGCTCAGGAAATCCTGGACGAACTGATCAGGCGGCATGTTCCCCAACACGCCGGGCACATCCCCGGAACCTATGGCCTCGGTGCCTCCCTGGCGCGATAGCAAATCAACCGCCAGCGCCACGTACCCGGCCTTCGCCAGGCGGCGGGTAACGTCTCTGATGTGCTCGGTGAGGCCGCGATTCTCGTGGCAGACGAGCACGACCGGGAACGGTCCATCGCCTATGGGACGAGCCAGATACCCCATCAGCGTCGTACCCTCATCCGGAAACTGAACTGGCGCCGCCTCAATCGCCGGGTCCTCTGGGCTGACCGTCCCGCTGAGCGACGGGGCCGTGGCTGTGGCCGAGGCTTCGGCAGGTGTTGGCGGCGCCGTCGGTTCAGGCGCAGAAGTGGGTGACAGGGTCGGGGCGTCCGTCGGGGGCGCCGTAGACGTGGGCAGTGCAGTCGGGGCGGTCTGGGGCGAAGGCGCGCACGCGGCCAGGAAGGTGTGCGCCGCAACCAGACTCCCCGTGATGGACGCGATCAGCTTTAGCGCCTCGCGCCGCGACAACCGGCGCTCCTGATAGTCTTCGACAAACTCTTCGACCAGGTAGCGTTGGAATTCGTTCATCTCGCACCTCCTCTGATACGTTGTTTTACTGGATCATCTGGATACTCCATCAAGTTTAGACGAATCCCAAATTTAGCCTAAGAAGATGATAAGAAAGGTTAGAATACACAGGTCTGCGTTTATTCTTAGCCGACTCACAGGATTTGATTAGAGGTCATTAACCGGCGGAATGT
>Ga0209342_10006071_pt1 | contig 12323 bp, 12 predicted proteins | sample RifCSP16_2_FD_184023 | JGI IMG/M metagenome (GOLD analysis project Ga0209342, IMG submission 184023) | Soil microbial communities from Rifle, Colorado - Rifle CSP2_sed 16_2 (SPAdes) (version 2) | ecosystem: Environmental > Terrestrial > Deep subsurface > Rock core/Sediment | place: Rifle... | reverse complement strand
AAGCACCTCTCCAACCTCGCGTTCCAACATGCGGACCTGGCGAACGGCAACACGTTCCCGGATGAAGCGTTCGACCAGGTCGTGAACATTCACACGCTCTACGTCCATCCCACCCCTGACCGACTCATCAGGCAGGCGTACCGGGTGCTGAAATCTGGCGGCCATGCCGTCTTCGTGAATCATGGAAGCCGGATCGCGCTGAGGTCGGCGTTTCGCGACGTCAGACGGCGGGAAGGCCTTGGCCCGGCGATTCGATCTCTCTTGTGGATGCTGCCCAACGCCATCTTCGAGATGGTCCGAAGGCGGGTGGGACCTCACTACTGGAATGAACGGGAGTTCGCCAGACACCTTGACGAGGCGGGCTTCACTGTCCTCGATGTCCGGCGGACGTTCTTCAATCGGGCAAGCGTGCTGGCCTGGGTGAGGAAGGATGCCGGCCATCCATGAACCGCAAATCTGTCGGCGCGCTCTCCTGGGGGCTCGCGGTGAGTCCTGAGGGGCGAGTGCAGCACCGAGGGTTCCTGGAGCGATTGACCGCGCTCGGATACGGCCTGACGTATGACGCCGTGGTCCGGCGATTTCCTCCCTATGAGAAGTTGCTCGACGAAATCGCGGCGCTGGTCTCGCGCTCGGACACGTCCGCTCAGCGATCCATCAGAGTGCTCGATATCGCATCCGGAACCGGGACGGTCGCGACCCGGCTCGCGCGGCAAGGCTACGCCGTGGTCGGCTTGGATTCCGTCGAACACTTGATTGCAGTGGCACAGAGGAACTGCCGCAAACGCCAGCTTGAGAACGTGACGTTCCGGCACCTCGACGCTGCCAAAGATCCCATTCCCGGGGCGGGCACGTTCGACGTGGTTGTGAGCATGCACACGCTCTACTGGCATCCAGATCCCCACGCCTTGCTACGGGCGTGTCGACGCGCGCTCAGGCCGGGGGGGCATGGAATCTTCCTGACATACTCCCGGCCCGCTCACATCGTGGGCACCCTTCGCCGGATCACGCTGCGAGAGGGAGTGGGGCCGGCGATTCAGTCCCTGAGGTGGCTGATTCCAACCGCCGCATTCGAGATGCTGCGGCGTTCTGAACGACGCTACATGGGCCAGGCGGAGTTTCATCGGGCTCTATCCGAGGCGGGATTCGATCTCCTCGAATCCCGACAGACCTTCCTGGCTGAGATCAGTCTTCTGGCCTGGGTTCGCGCTCGCAAACCGGAGACTGGCGAGGAATGAGGGGGGGGAAGCGATTTCCATTTAACATGCGGAATCCTGAAGCAGCCGCTTCAAGATGAAAACATCCACTAACCATTTCACCAAGAGGAGATGACACGATGAACGTGAAGAGAAGGTGCCTGTGGTTCCTGTTGTTCACGTCGCTGGCGATGGGGATCGGTGTGAGCCCCGCAGTGGGGCAGGACGCTGTCGTCTACGAAGTGACTGAATCGATGAAGCTGACAGAACGAGGTGATTTCACCGGGCGATCGGCCACCGCCGTGCTATTCGGCTGGGTGAACGCCGGGACGTCTGTTTGCCCGCAGTGGCTGGCTTCCGCGTTGGGGCTCACACGGTGTGGGGTCACTGTCGTGGCGAAGGACACGGTCAATCTCGCGACCGGTAAGGGCCCTGCCAGCGGCAATTTCGACGTGGTGATCCAGGGGGACAACCTGGTGGACGGCGAGGAGCTGGTGATCGTGCGCGGCTCGTTCTGGGGCCGAGTCGATCTCTCCCCTGTTGTGCTCGGTCCTGATGGCCTCCCGAAGAGCGGTGATGAACTCCCGCTGGGGGCGCTTCGCGGCAGATGGTGGGCCAGGGGGGTGCTTGGCGGCCCTCTCGCTGATGTGAGTATGGGCGGGACACTCAGGGGGACCTTCAGGCTGCCGTTCGCGTTCGCGTCGAACCAGCCGCTCTACATGCTGGACCCGTCCAAGTACCCCGGCGATGGTTTTGCCGTGCCGGTTCATCTCTACGAGCACTCGCTCGGCGTGCCGACGGTCAGGCTGGAGCTGTACCTGGCCGATGATTGAACCGCAGGTGAGGGGTGCTGCGGTTCAGCCGGAGATTAGTGAGGGAAGGTCAGTTCAGCCGGACCGCGGCTGGACAAGCCTCCGGATCAACGGCCCTCTCACGGCCTCGACGGCCGCCGAACTCCGCGAAACGCTGCGCCGGCACGCTCAGGCGGGCGGCGCGCGTCTTCTGCTGGATCTTCGGTGTGTCTCGGCGATCGATCTCTACGGGGTTGCCGCCCTCGTGTTTGGCTTGAGGACGATCGAGGCCCAGCGGGGCGGCATGAGACTCGTGATGAACGACCTGGTCGCTCGCGCCTTGAAGAAGTCTGAGACTCTTTGCGCGTTTTCCACCTGCCGGGACCAATGAACGTCCTAGAGATCGAGCCAAGGCTGCTTGAGGCTCCGCCCCGCCCGGGACCGGCCCTCTCCGGCGAGGGGGTGGTGATCGCCCGCACCCATCACGTCACGCTTCGCACGCTGGCGCGAGATGACCTCGGCCACCTTTCGACTTGGGCCGATGATCCCTTTCTCGAGCAGATGGTGGGCAGCGAGCTGCTCCACAGCTATAGGCATGTCTACAGGAAGGACCCGTCCTTTTACGAGGCCTGCCTCTACGACCCGACCCAGATGGTGCTCATCATCATGGCGAATCGCGGATGGACAAACCCTGTGGGGCTCGTGCGGCTCTTTAATATCCACTTGCTCGAAGGGTACGCGTTTCTTGAAACCATGGTCACTGAACGGCGGGCGCTCCGAAAAGGATTTGGCGTGCAGGCCGGCAAGCTGATCTCGGCCTATGGCATGGATGTGCTCGGGCTGAGACGGATCGAAGCCAAGGTGTACGAATATAACCTGTTGAGCCAGAACGCCCTGAAGCGGCACGGCTTTCGCCAGGAAGGTGTCCTGCGCAAAGCCGGCTTCCAGGCGGGCCACTACTGGGATGTCATCGTCTTTGGGCTCCTCAAGGAAGAGCTCGAGGCGCAGCGGCAAAAGGAGCGGTTCACCTACGCGACCGGGGACGCGGAGCTCGGCGATGAGTCTGCATAACCTCGTTCCTCTGATCGCGTTTCTGCTGAACCTCTCGCTGGCCGGCATCTCACTTGTCTGGAACGCTGGGAGCCGACTCAACAGGGTCTTTGCGTATTTCATCTCCGGCCTGGCGGTCTGGAATCTCGGCGTCTTTATGCTGAGGCGGAGCCCGGACGAAGGCGCCGCGTTCTTCTGGGAAGTGTTCATCCACATCGGGGTGATCGCGATCCCCGCCTTTTATTACCACTTCGTCCTGATCTTCCTCGATAGCACCATCCGGCATCGTCGCTCGCTGCTCGGCGTGTACGCCATCTCGCTCCTCTTCGTCGCCGTCAACGTCAGCGGGTCGTCCCTGTTGATGGACGGGGTCAAGCGCACATACTGGGGGTGGGCGCCGGCGACCGGACCGCTCTACCTCCCCTTCTTCCTCTTCTTCAATGCGGTGCTGATCTCGGGCATCTATCAGCTCGTGCGGGGATACCGAGCGATCGACTCCAGTTTTCGCCGAAACCGCACCCTGCTCATCCTGCTCGGCTCATTCGTCTGCATTTCTGGGGGCACTGTGGACTTCCTCCGCTTCATTCTGGCCCGCTTCTTCCCGGCGGTGGACCAGTTTTACCCGGTCGGGATCCCGGCGAACATGGTCTTCGCCCTGATGCTCGGGGTCTCCATCGTCAGGTACCGGCTCTTCGACGTGAGCGCGGCGGTCAAGAAAGCGGCGATCTATACGTTGATGTACGCCGTGTTCACCTCGTTCCTGGTGGTGGCGACTCGAACCATGGAGCGGTATTTCAACTGGGAAGAGACGGACCTGCTCTGGGTGATCGTGCCCGTTGGCTTCCTGAGCGCGCTCTGTCTCGGCCGTTTGGAGGGGCTGGTCGAGCGCGTGATCATCAGCAAGCGCCGGGGGTGCTACGAGACGCTCCTGGCCTTGAGCAAGCGCATGAGCACGATCCTCAATCTCGGCACGCTCGTGGAGACCCTCGTCGAGGGCGTGGCCCGAGGCATTCCCGTGACTCACTGCGTCCTGTTGATCTACGACAAGGCGACGAACTCGTATGTGCCCTGTCGGGAGGAGAGCTGCATCGAAGAGCCCCTGCACACGCGCGAGCTCCCGGCGGGGAGCGCGGTTGTGCAGTGGCTCACGCGGGCCGACGAGCTGCTGGTCAAGGAAGAGGTGAAGCTGAACCCCGCGATCGCCGAGTACTTCGAGGCGTCGGAAGGGGAGCTCGAAACGATTCACGCGTCGCTGATCCTCCCGCTCAAGATCGAGAACCGGCTGATCGGCATCGTGTTGCTCGGCGAGAAGCTCTCCGGAGAGATCTTCGACGGCCCTGAGCTCGAAGTGCTCCGCGTGCTGGCCAACCAGGCGGCCATCTCGATCGAAAACGCGCGCCTGTACGAGGAGCTGGGCGGCACGAACGCCCGTCTGGTGCAGGCGAACCGGCTCAAATCGCAGTTCCTGGCCAGCATGTCGCACGAGCTGCGCACCCCGCTCAACTCGATCATCGGCTTCTCAAAAGTGATCCTCAACCAAGCCGACGGCGGTTTGAGTGAACCGCAGAAGACATACATCCGCTCCGTCCACAACAGCGGGACGCACCTCCTCGAGCTCATCAACAGCGTGCTCGACATCTCGCGGATCGAAGCGGGGAAGTCCGACCTGCGCGCGGAGCCGTTCGATCTTCACGAGCTGGTGGAGGAGTGCATCGAGTCTTCCATGCCGCTCGTCAGGGCAAAGCCGGTCAAGCTCCAGCAGGAAGTGCCCATCGAATTCCCTCCGCTCTGCGCCGACCGTACGAAGGTGAAGCAGATTCTTCTGAATTTGCTCTCCAATGCCATCAAATTCACCAACGCGGGTTGCATCGTCGTCCGCGTCCAGCAGGAGGGAGAGATCACCCACGTCAGCGTCGCCGATTCGGGGATCGGGATCCGCTCGGAAGACCTGCCGCGACTGTTCGAGCCGTTCGGACGCCTCGAGAGCCCTCTCGCCCGGGAAACCGGCGGCACGGGGCTTGGACTCGCCATCAGTAAGAAGTTCGTGGAGCTGCATAAAGGCTCCATCTGGGTCGAAAGCCGCGAGCAACACGGCTCGACATTCCACTTCACGCTGCCGCTCGTGCCGGCGGGGGCGGGGAGCGTCTCCAATGACTGAGCGCGCACCCTCTGGAAAGAAACCGCTCAAGATCCTCCACATCGAGGATAGTCCTGAAAACCGGATGCTCGTGCGCGCGGTGTTGGGGGCTGAGGGGTACGCGCTCGTCGAGGCCGAGGACGGGCTCGCAGGGATTGAGGCAGCGATCCGCGAGGAACCGGCCCTCATCCTGCTCGACATCAATCTCCCCGGTGTGGACGGCTATGAGGTCGCCGGGATCATCAAATCGTTCCCCACCCTCGCCCTGACACCGGTGATCGCCGTGACGGCGTACGCGATGGAAGGGGACCGGCAGCGGATCCTGACCGCGGGATGCGATGGCTACATCCAGAAGCCGATTGATGTGGACGTGTTCCCCCGTCAGGTGGCGGAGTTCCTCCAGGGGAAGCGTGAGCAAATCGAAGAGCGCGAAGAGGGGTTTTACCTCCGCGAGCTGAACCAGCGGCTGGTCTACCGTCTGCTGAACCAGGTCGAAGAGTTGAAACGCGTGAACCGGCATTTTGTCCGCCGCGCAGGCCAGCTTGAGGCCCTTCACCTCGCGGTCCAGGAGATCACATCGGAAGGTGATGTTCGGAGTCTGCTCGAACGCCTTCTCCCTGACATCTCGCGCGCGCTTGGCACCAGGAGTCTGACGGTTGAGCTGAGTGATCCGCCCGGCGTTCGGGTGGGATTCGGCGCCGGCGATGCCGCGCGCGAAGCCGAAGGGTTGGCGGGGACTGCCCTGAAGCAGCCGGACGATTGGAGCGAGGTGGAGTGGACGCTTCCTCTCAGCGTGCGCGATCGTCAGATTGGAGTCATGATCGCGCGACAGGTGATTCCGGCAGGGGCCAAGACCGATGAGGAGCAGCTCCTGAAGATCGTCGCCAACCACGTGGCGCTGGCCATCGAGAACTCGCGCCTCTATGAGGGGGTGCAGCACCAGATGGCGGAGTTGAAGCGGGCCCAGTCTCAGCTGGTCCAGTCGGCGAAGCTGGCCGCCATCGGCGAGCTCACCGCTAACATCGCGCACGAGATCAACAATCCCCTGACCACCGTGCTCGGTTTCGCCTCGCTGCTGGCCCAGCGAGTCAAGCCCGGGTATCCGATGCGCGAGGAGTTGGACCTGATTCAACAGGAAGCGATTCGCGCGCGCGACATCGTGCGGGACCTGCTTGACTTCAGCCGCCAACGCGAGTTCTTCCCCGAACCAGCGGATCTCAACGACGTGCTACGGCACACGGTCGGGATGATCCGCCGCCAGGCCGTCGTGGCCAACATCACCATCGAAGAGCACTACGCGGACGACCTGCCGATGGTCGAAGTCGATGAGTCGCGAATGAAGCAGGTCTTCCTCAACATCATCAACAACGCGATCTACGCCATGCCCGATGGCGGCACGCTCACGGTGCGCACACTCGCCGGAGAGGAGCTCGCGCAGGTGGAGTTCACCGACACCGGGATCGGCATTGCGCCGGAGCACATTGATCGGATTTTTGATCCGTTCTTCACGACCAAGCCCGAGGTCAGCGGGACTGGGCTCGGGCTTTCGGTGAGCCTCGGGATCGTACAGCGCCACAGGGGGACTGTTGAAGTGAAAAGCGAGGTCAGGAGGGGAACCACCTTTCTCATCACCGTCCCGATGCAGGTCGCGGAGGCCCTCGCGCACGACCGAGTCGCTCCGGCACAGCAACAGCCGCTGGCGGAGCTCGGCGCGGGCGACTTGTGGGCCACCACCCATCTTCCGGTCCCGGAACTCCTGTAGCTTCTCCACCGCGCTGATCGCCACGCCACGAGGACACCCCTGCTACTCGGTGACCTCCAGGGCGCCAACCATCCCCTGTTCCTCATGGCTCTTGAAGAATAAGAGCTTCTTGTCGCAAAGAAACTTGAGTGTCCCCACTCGCCGCGGCGTGAACAAGATCGAGACCGTCTCGCCCGCCCGCAGCTCGCTCTTGATCTGAAATCCTGCGTCCGGCGCCGTGAGGACAAAGTTGTGCGGTATGAACCGGGCGACGCTCCTGAGAATAAATTCCACCGGAATGTCCCGCTTCACGACGATCCGATCTGGACTGAACGAGTAGCTGTCGACCGTGACTTCAAGCCTCTGAACCCCGTCGCTCGAGAGAGGCACACGCACTCCTTCGGCGGCGGCGCCGGTCGGGCTTAGGGTCGCCACCAACACACACAGACTGACGCAGGCCGTCTTGAATCGCTTCATCTCATCCCTCTCGCTCCAAGTCCGTCGCGTCAACCGCGCCGCGGAGACTTGCCCTTTCCTGAAACGCCAGGCTGGCCGAGTGCGCTGAGGAAGTCGCGTACTGACGCTGCCACTACCTGGGGGTGTTCGAGCAGCAGCAGGTGGCTTCCGCCGGCAATTTCGCTGACGTGACACCGGGGGAGCGCGCTGCGAAGAGTGGCGAGGCCCTCAGGAGAGCTGACCGTACTCAGCGCTCCGCGAAGGACCAGCGTTGGACAGGCGATGTAGGGCAGCTCGGCCCGAACATCGCCCGGCTCCCAGGTCGCATAGGTCGCTGGGTCGAGCTTCATGCGCCAGCCGCCGTCGGCCGGACAGAGTCCCTCTCCGACAAACGATCGGAGCCGGTCGTCTGGGATGTCTGGGTAGATCCGGCGAAAGCCGCGCAGGGCATCCTCGACAGTCGGAAACACGCGACCCACCGATGTCGCGCCCTGATGGAAGTACTCCACCTGCCAGCGAGGCACAAGCGGATCGATATCAACCCAGACGAACGCGAGTGGCGGCGGGACAGACCTGTCAGTTCGAGTCTCCGCAATCCATCGCGCCGAAGCCAGCGCGCCGGCCGAGTGAGCAAGCACAGCATAGGGTCCACGCACCAGTGCGCCGGCCACCCGCGCGAGATCCGCCGCATGGTGCTCGGGATTATACGCTGGTGGAGTGACGCGCTCGCTTTCGCCGTGTCCGCGCATGTCCAGCAGCACGCACCGAAACTCGTCGAGCTCGCATGCGACAGGGCGCCAGATCCCACGGTGGCTGCTGTTGCCATGCAGGCAGAGCAACGTCAGCGAGTCCGCCGTCCTTTCCTTCCTGGGTCCCACCACCTCGTACGCGAGCATCGGCCCGGCGCCCCGCACACGCAAGGGCTCGCGATCTACGCGCTCATCCGGCATCAGGCCCTAATGTGCTCGAGAGAGTGGAAAAGCTTCCAGGACACTGTAGCGGGCGCCCTTTGGAGAGAGTTCGGAGCGCATCAGATGAATCGCTGAAACCGCGAGCCGGCCGAAGACGCGAGCGCACCCTTCGGTAAAAGCGGAGCGAAGCGGCTCAAACCCTCGCGGATCCTTCAGCCGGCCGATGGTGAGATGAGGAGAAAACGGCCGCTCCTCTCGGGGAACACCCTGGCGATGAAGTGACTCCTCAACCTTTTGGGCGAGCACGATCGCCGCGTCAGCGCCGTCGCTCGCGCCCACCCACAACACGCGGGGGCGTCGAAGATCCGGAAAGCCCCCAAGGCCGACGAGCGAAAGCTCAAACGGTGCGACACCGGTTGTGGCTTCAGCAAGACCGCCCTGCACTCGGTCGAGCTGTTCATCCGATTGGTTCCCCAGGAATTTCAGAGTGAAGTGAAGGTTGTCAGGCTTCACCCACCCCACAGAGCGTCCAGACGGACGGAGGGAATCAATTAGGGATGCGACGGCCTCTCGGATCTCATCAGAAAGAAGAATCGCTACAAACGATCGAATCTTCTCCATGGCGCTACACTGTCAATGCTTTGGAGCTAGAAGAGCAGGTGAGGTGAAGGAATAGCAGCTAAGAAGGGCGTAGACCCAGACGCTCTTCGACAGTGGTCAAACGCTGGTTAAGGTTGTCAATCTGATGTTGGAGATCCGCGTGTGAGAAACGGATCACGGCTTATGTCTCGCGAAACTCACGGCGCGTTTCTTCCTGAAATTGGTTGAAACGCCGTTCAAATGTTTCGTCAAGATTGCTCACTCCCTCCGTCACGAGCTGAATCTTGCCATCCAGGTCTTCCCCAACGACGCCAATATACCGCTTGGCATCGTCGAAACGCTGTTGGAAGCGCTGGTCAGCCTCCTCAAACAACTGCTGAGAGAGATGCTTTGACTCGTCGAAGCGCCGATCCAGGTATTCGATCAACTCCTTGTCCATGCCAACCTCCAGGCCCTGGACTCTACCGTAACCATGTCTTCAAAGTCAATCCGCTGATTACGGCGCGGGCGCCCGGCCCTTGACGCTGTCGGCGTCAAGGGCACGCCCGCGCCTGTTGTTTCACCTCACGCTTCATTTTTCATTCTTCACGTTCTTCAGATGGCGCCTGAGCATCTCAAGCGCCATTTGTGTGGAGCGCCACTTGATCGTTTGGCGGTCCCCTCGGAAGCGGAAACGTTTGGCGTCGGTTCCCTCAGGTGACGCGAGAGCGACGAAGACAGTCCCCACCGGCTTGGTCGGCGTGCCGCCATCCGGGCCGGCGATCCCCGTAATCGCGACGCCCAGCGATGCCTTGCTCATCTTCCGAATTCCGCGCGCCATGGCTTCGGCCACTGGCGCGCTCACGGCGCCGTGCCGGCGAAGCAACTCTGCCGGAACACCGAGCAGCTCCTCCTTCGCCTGGTTCGAGTAGGCGATCACGCCGCGCTCGAAGTAGGTGGAGCTTCCCGGCACGTTCGTGAGCCGATGAGCCATGAGGCCACCGGTGCAGGATTCGGCCACGCTCAGCGTGAGCTGCTGGTCCTTGAGGAGCCGCGCGACCGCCTCTTCGAGAATTTCTTCGTCCCTTCCATACACGGAATCGCCGACCCGCCCGACGATCTTCGCCTCACCGTCCGCCAGCGCGGATTCAGCCGCAGATCGAGTTGGCCCTCTGGCCTGGAGCTGGATCAGGACGTCGCCGTCTTCGGCAACGCAGGTGACGTCCCAGTTCGTTCCTTTGAAGTCACTGCCCAGCTGTTCTTCGACTTCACTGATCTCCAGCCCGGCGACCTTAAACGTTCTTAGAAGCTGGACCCCTTTGACGTTGAGCCGCTCTCGCGCGTACAAGGGAAGTTGGGTCTCCACGATTGTGGCCAGCGACTCCCGGCTGCTCGGCAGAACGATCACCGCCGCGTGTGGAGTTTCGACGACAAAGCTCGGTTTTCCTGCTGTGCCTGGCCAGATCGTGGCGCCTTGTGGGACCAGCGCCAGCTTTTCCGCTCGCCGTGGCATGGCCTCATCGCGTCGGGCATACTCGGATGCCATGCTCTCCAGAAGCTTCTGGCTCAGGACAAGGCGGTTGCCGGTCACGCGCGAGAGGACTCGCCTGATCGCCTCATTGCCGGCGCCGGCCTGCCCGACGCAGACGATCACGAGCGGCGACTGCTCAAGCGCCCAACGGAGCGACGCTTCGAGCGACGATTCATCCTTATCATCGACAATCTGCCGTGCGGAGACCGGGAGCCCGTGTCCCACGAGCGTACGTGCCAGCCATTGACTGGCATCATCGCGCCCGGCCAGACCGCCCCGGCCGATTGAGAGGATCACGCAGCCGTTCATCACGGGAAGTCGACCAGCTCACGGCTGAGGTGGATGAGGATGTTGGCATACACGCCGGCCATCAGGTCGTCAACCATGATTCCAATCCCTCCGGGCCAGGCCTGCCACTGGCGGGCCGGATACGGCTTGACGATGTCGAAGAGACGGAAAAGAAGAAAGGCCGCGATGAAGGTCGCATGCGTGAAGGGAAGAAAAAGAACCGAAAGCATCATTCCGGCCACCTCATCGATGACAACCTGACCCGGATCCTTCTTCCCGATCAGCGTCTCCGTTCGGCCACCAGCCCAGATCCCGAGGAGCGTGATCACGACCACCGCGATGACAAGTGTAATAGGAGAGGGAGACCACCACCACAAGAGAATAAGCGTGATCAGACTCCCGATCGTTCCCGGCGCCACAGGCGCATACCCGGCGCCCGCTAGCGTCGCAATCGCCAGCGCAACTCGATCCAAAAGAGACATGATGTTAGATCTCAGATGCTCGGGTCTCGGGAATCGGGGTTCGGGTCGGAGATGCGAATCCCGAAATGCGAACCCCGAACCCCGAAAGTGACATCTAAATTAGCGTTCGATGAGAGAGCGGGCAGTCATCTCTTTCGGAATGGAGAGGCCGAGAAGCTGAAGCAGGGTGGGGCCAACGTCGGAGAGGATGCCGGAAGGCCGGAGCCGGGTCGTCTGCAGCCCCTCCCCCACGAGGATGAAATCGACCGGATTCGTGGTGTGAGCTGTCTGGACCTTCCCCGTGACCGGATCGATCATCTGCTCGACGTTGCCGTGATCAGCCGTGATGAGCGCGACACCACCCCGCCTGAGCGTGGCCTCGACCACTGCGCCGATGCAGCGGTCCACGACTTCCACGGCCTTCACCGCGGCCTCGAGGTTTCCCGTGTGCCCGACCATGTCGGGGTTGGCGTAGTTCATCACGATCACATCGTAACTGTCGGCACCGCGGCTGTTCGGAAGCGACTCGTCGAAGTGGCAGGTGGTGCCGTCTGCCCCTCGTGCTTTCTTTCTGACCGCCTCAATGCCGTGAGTGATCGCTTCAACGGCCAGCTCGGTGACCTCGTATGCGCTCATCTCCGGTTTCGTATCTTCCGGCACGGTGATGCTGGGGACCTGAATCCGGTCCTCGCGCGGATACGGCTCGATCCGCTTGCCATTGAAGAAGCTCGTGACGTGCCGGTACTTCTGGTATTCGGAGATCCTGAGCTGCCAGAGTCCCTCGCGGCTCAGCAGCTCCCCCACCAGATTCGCCATGTTCATTGGAGGGATAACGTATTGCCGGAACTCATCATAGTAACAGGTCATCCCCAGGTAGGCGATCTGGAGCAGGGGGCCGCGATCGAAGAATGAGAAGTCTGGCTCGACGAACGCCATGGAGAGTTGAATGGCCCGGTCTTGGCGGAAGTTGAAGAGGATCATCGAGTCGCCAGGCTTCACGGTCGAGATGGGATTGCCATTCTCATCCACGATCACAGTGGGCTGAATGAACTCGTCGGTCTCCTGCCCGTGCGTGTCCGGGTTGGTGCGCTGATATGCCGACTCAATGGCTTCGCGGGCTGATCGGGCGCGAAAGCCAATCCCGGAAACGAGCGCATCATAGGCCCGTTTGGTCCGCTCCCAGTT
>Ga0209342_10006069_pt1 | contig 12324 bp, 15 predicted proteins | sample RifCSP16_2_FD_184023 | JGI IMG/M metagenome (GOLD analysis project Ga0209342, IMG submission 184023) | Soil microbial communities from Rifle, Colorado - Rifle CSP2_sed 16_2 (SPAdes) (version 2) | ecosystem: Environmental > Terrestrial > Deep subsurface > Rock core/Sediment | place: Rifle... | reverse complement strand
CCTTTTCTCTCGCCGGTTGCGCTGCAGGGCGGCCGGCTCCTGCGCATCGACGAAAACCATTGCGAGGCGGCACGGTACGGCTCCGCGGTTGAACCACGCGTGGTTCGTCCCCTGCTGGATGACGACGTCGCCCGCCTGCAGGCGGACTTCCGACTCGTCGAGCATCAGGTGGACTTCGCCCTCGAGCACGACGACGTAGTCGATCGTCCGCGTACGATGGATGTGCGGGTGGCGCGGCGGGTGCCCGGGCGCCACGTCGTCACCGATGCCGAAATCGCGCAGCACGGTCGCGTGATCGAGCATCCGACCGCCGTCCGGCGGGAACTCGGCGACGCGGAAGATCGTCCCGCCGCGCGGCGGCGGCACGCCTATCGCGCGCGCGGCGCGATCCTCGGACCGCGACACGTCCGCCGGCGCCTCGTCGGTCACCCACAGCAGCGTCGAGGCGTTGCCCGCCTCGCGCTGCCTGACGTTCGGCGCCGGCCCGTCGAAGAGGACCGCCGAGCGGCCGTCCGGTCGGTGCCCGGTGACGATGCGCCTGACCGGACGCGCCATTGCCTGGCTACCTCTTCTTCAGCGGCGGCAGCGTCTCCACCACTACCTGCTGCTGTTGATGACGACCTTGCGCCCGACGAGGCCGCCGGCAGGGTCCGGCACGCGACCCAGGAGTGGGTCCGTCAAGTACGTAGATCGGGTTCATCCCGGCAGGTCCTTGGAAGTCATCGAGTACGCGAGGCGATAGAGCCCCTCGACCGCGTCGGGTAGCGCGAGCTCGTCGCGGGCGACGGCCCTCACGGCATCGACATCGTACCCGCAGACCAGCAGTGCCCGGTCTGCGCGCGCGTCGCTCCCCCGGATCCTCTGCTCCGTCGTCTGCGGCGTCGAGGCCGCGGGCTGGCTCTCGAGGAGGTGGGCGCCGCTGAGGCCCCTGCGCCCGGGCAATCCCGGCAGCACCTCGGAGGAGAGCCGCTTCAAGAGTGCCCTGCCGCCGCGCGGCGGCGGCGAAAAGCGGATCGTCGCCAGGGCCTGGCCCAGCCCGCCACCGAAGCTCGCGCGCACGCGGCACAGGCTGCGGACCATGTTGCGGTGGTGCGGCATCATCTTGCGCGACCACGGGCTGGGATCGTTGAGCCGCTCGAGGTAGGGCCCGCTCATGATGGTGGAGAGCCGTGCGGTCTCGTACAGGACGAAATACGAAGGCTCGCCCGAGGCCGCGATCCAGCGCGAGCCGCGCAGGAAGCCCGGGATGCCCAGCCGCTCGGGCATGTGCTCGTGCGTGTGCCAGTCCTCCCATTCCGGGCGCATCTCGGGCGCGATGTCCCACCACATGGCGACGGCGGCGCGGCCCGGCATGCCTCAGCCCTTGTAGCGGGGGAGCCTGGGCAGGAACCGGCAGACGGCCACGGCTCTTGGAATTAACGACATTGCAAGTTAAATTTAACAGGATCGCCAATTCATGGCAACGCGCCGGGGCGGTCACCGCACGGCCCGAAAGAACTAGAAAGGACTAGAGTGCCGCCCATGACCGCCAAGGAAGCGCTGCCGGAACCGACCAATCCCCTCGGCGTCGACGGCATCGAGTTCATCGAGTACGCGACCTCGCAGCCCCAGGCGCTCGGCACCGTGCTCCAGACGATGGGGTTCATGCCGGTCGCGCGGCATCGCTCGCGCGAAGTGATGCTCTACCGCCAGGGCTCGATGAACCTCATCGTCAACGCCCACCCGGACGCGCTCCCCGGGCTCGCCGCCCCGACCGCGGTTCCGGAACTGAAGGCGGTCGCGCTGCGGGTGCGCGACGCCGCCTACGCCTGGCGCCGCGCGCAGGAGCTCGGCGCGTGGGAGATGCCCATCCGGGCCTCGGCGATGGAACTGAACATCCCGGGCATTCACGGGGCGGCCGACACGTTGATCTACTTCGTCGACCGCTACAAGGACTTCTCGATCTACGACGTCGACTTCGTTCCCCTGCCCGGCGTCGCGCCGCGCCCGCCCGCGCTCGCCGGCCTGCACTATTTCGGCGTGGTCCAGACCATCGGCCCCGACCGGACGGCGGACTGGGTGGACTTCTACCGCACCCTGCTCGACTTCTCGGTGCTGCCGACCGGGCAGTACTTCGGCATCCTCCCGAAGGGCACGCTGCTCGAGAGCCCGTGCCACAAGTTTTACCTGCAGCTCCTCGAGCCCCCGCCGGCTTCCGAGGACATCGTCTGGACCGAAGGCCTGCTCCGCATCGGGCTCGGCGCGCCGGACGTGCTCGCCGCTACCCGCGCGCTCAAGAGTCGCGGCGTGGTGTTCGTGGACCGCGGCGCGGTGCAGACGAGCGAGAAAGGCGCGTTGACCCAGGTCCATCTCGGCGGCGTGACCTTCGAGCTCGTCGTCAGCCATTTGCAGCCGTGAATCTCGATCACTTCGGGATGGACACTATCACGCTCGCCGGGGCGCTGGAGGGGAAGCTCCGCGCGGTGCGCGACGCGGGCTTCGCCCAGGTCATGCTCTCGGCGCGCGACGTCGTCGGGCACCCCGACGGCGAAGCCGCCGCAGTCGCGGCCGTACGCGAGAGCGGCCTGCGCGTCACCGGATTCCAGGTGCTGCGGGACTTCGAGGGGCTGGCGGGCCACCTGCACGCCTACAAGGTCGACGTCGCCAAGGCCATGCTCGGGATGTGCCGCGACCTGGGCTCGGAGCTCCTTCTCGTGTGCTCGTCGACCCTGACCCACGGCAGCGGCGACCCGGAGCTCGTCGTGCGCGACCTGCGCAAGCTCGCGATGCTGGCGGTGCCCCTCGGCATCCGCATCGCCTATGAGGCGCTGTCGTGGGGGAAGCACGTCAACGAGTACCCGCAGGCCTGGGACCTCGTGGAGCGCGCCGATCGCGCCAATCTCGGCCTCGCGCTCGACTCGTTCCACGCGCTGGCCACCGGCGCCGCGCTCGACGGCCTCGAGGGGCTCGACCCCGCCAAGGTCTTTCTCGTCCAGCTCGCGGACTTCATGTGGCAGGAGATCCGCTCGCCCGAGGAGCGCATCAACACCGCGCGGCACTTCCGGGTGTTCCCCGGCGAGGGCGTGCACGGCGTGGAGGTCGCGGCGCTCGTCCGGCGGCTCGACGAAATGGGCTACCGCGGCGACTACAGCTTCGAGGTGTTCAACGACGACTACGTCCAGCTGCCGCTGCCGGTCGTGGCGCGGCGTGCACGGCAGTCGGTCAAGTGGCTCACGGACCAGGTGTCGCGCCGCAGCCTGCCGATCCGGCGCGCCGCCAAGCGCTAGGCTCAGCCCTTTTTCGTCTCGCGCACCATCTCGACCAGCGCCCGCAGCGCGGCCGTGTACGACCGCCAGCCGAGGCCCTGGACGGTGCCCTTCACCGCCGGGGAGATGATCGAGTGATGCCGCCACTCCTCGCGCGCCGCGATGTTCGACATGTGCACCTCGACGACCGGGAACGGCATCGCCTTGATCGCGTCGTGCAGGGGAACGCTGTGCTGCGTGAGACCGGCGGGGTTCAGGAGCGCCCCGTCGGCATCGTCGATGTGCTTCTGCAGCGTGTCGACGAGCACGCCCTCGTGGTTGGACTGGACGATCACGAGCTCCGCCTTGAGCTCCTTCGCCAGCGCCTCGAGGCGCTGGTTGATCTCGGCGAGCGTCATCGTGCCGTAGATGTGCGGTTCGCGGCGGCCGAAGAGGTTCAGGTTAGGGCCATGCAGGATCAGGATTCGCATCGTCGGGTTCCGGTCGAAGGTCGTCGCTAGCGTACCATCTCAGCACTCCGGCTCGCCGGGCGCCGGATGCGGCGACGGCTCGAAGCCGAACCGCGGCGCCACTTCCGCGGCGCTGATCGAACCGAGCGGCACGCGTCGCTTCCCCAGCACGATCGCGAGCGCGGGACCCTTCCCGGCGGCGACCGATTCGATCGATTCGTCGTCCACCGGCCGGCCGTCGACCACGGCGATCTTCTCGAGCAGCGCCGGCAGATCGCGGTCGAGCGCGACGCCCGGCCCGAGGTCGGTCTCGAAGACGACCTGGCCGCCATCGTCGATCCAGGCGCGCTTGATCGACGACGGCGCGGCGCCGGTGTGCGCCTCGATCGACTTCTGGTCGCCGCTGAGCCGGTAGACGAGCGGGGTGTAGTCGAGCGCGACGAACACCCGCTGCGGACCGTTCTGGAAGAACCACCGCCCCGCCGCGTCGGGCTGGTAGTTGCGGCCGATGAAATCGACGACCGCCTGATTCGAGATGCGGTCGAACACCGGCTCACCCGCCGCCTCGGCGCGCGACTTCACCAGCCAGTTCCCGCGCCGGTCGAGCTTCAGCCAGCCGAACACGTCCGGCACGTTCGGCCACTTCTGCATCGCGCGGATGACGATCTCGTCCATGGTGTCGAAGCGTAGCTGGGCGCCCCGGCTACAATGTTGCACAAATATTACAACCCGCCGCGCCCATGCCCCAGCCCGCGTTTCCGAGCCGCGGCCGATCGCGTTGACCGCGACCGCGCTCGCGCTGGTCCTCACCGCCGCGGCGGCGCACGCGAGCTGGAACTACTTCCTGAAGACCGCGCGCGGCGGCACGGGCTTCATGACGCTCGTCGCGATGGTCGCGTCGGTGCTGTGGGCGCCGCTCGCCGCCGGCCAGTGGATCCTGCAGGGCTATGTCTTCCAGCCCGTCCACCTCGTGCCGATCCTCGCGAGCGCGGCGATCCACACCGCCTACTTCGTGCTGCTCGACCGGGGCTACCGGCACGGCGATCTCTCAGTGGTCTATCCGCTCGCGCGCGCGACTGGTCCGATCCTCACGATCGTCGCCGCGATCGCTCTTCTCGGCGAGCGGCCGGGGCCGCTCGCGCTCGTCGGCGCGGCGCTCGTCATTCTCGGGGCCTACCTCCTGACCGGGAATCCGCTGCGCCTGTTCTCGCGCGACCGGCCGCGCGGTGCGGGCTTCGCGCTCCTCACCGGTTGCACGATCGCGCTCTATACCGTGGTCGACAAGATCGCGGTGAGCCACTACCTCATCCCGCCGATCGTCTTCGACTGGTGCTGCCTCACCGCGCGGCTGTTCATGCTGTGGCCGATCGCGCTCCGCGAATCGCCGGCGGCCCTCGGTCAGTCGTGGCGGATCGATCGGCGCGCGATCGTGCTGGTCGCGATCCTCTCGCCGCTCGCCTACATCCTGGTGCTCACGGCGATGGTCTTCACACCGGTGAGCTACGTCGCGCCGGCGCGCGAGGTGAGCATTCTCTTCGCGGCGCTCCTGGGCATGCACTTCCTGAAGGAGAAGGATCCGGTGCGGCGACTGCTCGCCGCCGGCGCGATCGTGCTCGGCATCGTCGGGCTCGCGCTGGGCTGACGGACGCTCAGCCCGCGAGGCCTGCCGCGAACTTCGGATAGGTCTCCGCGATCTCCCCGCGGATCTTGCCGCGGATCAACTGCAGCATCCGCGGCTCGGGCTCCGGGGTCGTCGGCACCAGCGCCGGCCGATCGAACTCGAACCCGGTGCCGTCGACGACCTCCTCGACCGTGTGCCCCGGGTGCACGCTCTCGAGCGCAAACCGCTTGCGCGGCCGGTCGAACCCGAACAGCGCGAGACCCGTCAGCAGCTTCCACGGCCCGCCCGGCCGGTAGACGCCGGCCGGGCTCGTGCCCGGCGCGCTCACGAAGTCCACCTTCGGCACCAGCACGCGCGGCGTGTGCTCCTCGCGGAACAGGATCACCCGCGGCACGAGGAAGTACAGTTGTGCCGATCCATACGAGCCGGGCCAGCGCACTTCGGTCCGCGGGTATTCGCCCGCCCCGACGAGGTTGATGTTCGCCTCGCCGTCGATCTGTCCGCCGCCGAGGAAGAACGCGTCGACGCGGCCCTGCGCGGCGCGGTCGAAGAGCTCCACTCCACCGTTGGTGAGGTCGCTGTACTCGCGCGAGCCGAGGATCGTCACGCGCATCTCGCCGCCCGAGAGCTCCCGCGCGAGGAGCGCGCCCGACCCCGGGATCGGCGAGGCGTTGCCGATCACGACGTTGCGGCAGCCCGCGAGGAGTCGCGCGATCGTGGCGATGAGCAACTCGGAAGGCGACGCGCTCACACGCTTACGCTGCGGTCGGCTCGCGCGAGAGCCACCCGTCGAGCCACGCGCGGAATCCGTCGGTCGTCTTCGCCGCCCGCGCGTAGCGCTCGAGCGCCGCCGCATCGGCGTCGTAACGCCCCGCCAACCCCAGCGGCCAGGCGCCGCGCCTCACCACCGCGATGCGGGTGACGTACACGGCGGGGATCACGCCCGGCGAGCGCTCGCGGTCCGCGAGGAGATCGCCGTCGACCAGCTCTTCGACGGTGACGAAGGTCTCGCGCGACGCCTGCGCCATCGTGAGGAGATCGCGGCTCCGCGCGACGAGCACGTTGCCGCGGCGGTCGGCGCACAGCGCGTGGAAGAACGCGACATCCGGCTTGATCGCCCGCACCGCGACGATGTGGTCGCCGGGCGCGAACGGGTTGTCGATCACCCTCCAGTCGCGGCGCTGGGCGAGGAGGTCGGAGCCGAGAATCCCCCGCACCGGCATGAACGGCAACCCCTTCTGGCTCGCCTGCAACGCGGCGTGGATCGCCGGACAGGTTGCATCGAGGACGCGCAAGCTGCCGTCGCGCACCGCCGCAGCGAACCGCGGCGCAGTGCCGTGCTCCCCGAGCGAGACCGCCGAGGTGTCGATCTGCGCCACGCCGCCGGCGCCGATCAGCACGTCGGCCTGGATGCCGCTCGTGGGCACGCAGACGAGCTGCAGGCGCTTCGGGGCGCGCCTCACCAGCGCTCGCGTCGCCGCCATCGCGACGCCATAGGTATCGGCCGGGACGGCGAGCATTGCGCCGTCGGGGATCGCGGCCGCGAGCGAGTCGAGGTCGCAGAACGGGAGTGCGGACATCGCCGGTTGCAGGTGCCGTGGGTGCCCGTGATTCTACGCGCGCGATCGGCACGTCATGGCGTCGATCGCCGAAGCCGAGCCCGGCACCGCTATACTCGCCAGCCGTCGCCCCTCGATCGCCAACCCCATGGCCCGCATCCCTTATCCGGACACCGACCGTCCAGACCTCGCGCCGCTCGTCGAACGCATCAAGGCCGAGCGCGGGGGCAGGCTGCTCAACCTCTACCGGATGCTGCTGCACAGCCCGCCGATCGCCTCCGGGTGGCTCGCGCTGTTCACCGCGATCAGGCAGCAGAGCGCGCTTTCGGGCCGGCTCCGGGAGCTCGTCATCCTGCGCATCGCGATGCTCAACGGCGCGGAGTACGAGTTCAAGGCTCACGTGCCCTTCGCTCTGCGGGAGGGTTTCACCCAGACGCAGATCGACGCCCTCAAGGCGGGCGGGGCGCCGGAGGGTCTCACCGAGGTCGACGAGGCGGTGCTCGTCTACGCCGAGGCGATGACGCGCACGGTCCGGGTGTCCGACGCCGTGTTCGCCGCAGTCCGGAAACACCTCGGGGACCGTGAGCTGGTCGAGCTGACCGCCACGATCGCCGGGTACAACCTCGTTTCGCGCGTCCTCGAGGCGCTGAAGATCGACCACGAGTAGCGGCCGGCCGATGCGGCGCGAGGATTTCACCTTTTCCCATCGCCTGCGGGTCCGCTGGGCGGAGGTCGACCGCCAGGACGTTGTTTTCAATGGCAATTACTTCCTGTACTTCGACGTCGCGATCGCCGAGTATTGGCGCGCGATCCGGTTCGACTACCCCGCCGACCTCGTCAAGCTGGGCATGGACATCTTCGCGATCAAGGCCGCCGCCGAGTTTCACGGCTCGGCGACCTACGAGGACGAGCTCGACGTCTGCTGCCGCGCGAGCCGCATCGGGCGCTCGTCGATGACGTTCCTGTTCGGCATCTGGCGCGGCGCGGAGCAGCTCACGAGCGGCGAGCTCGTCTACGTCAACGCCGACCTGAAGACGCGCAAGTCTGCGCCGTGGCCCGAGTCGCTGAAGAGCGCCATCGTCGCGTACGAGCGCGTGAAGCCCGAAGATGGCGCTGCCGGCAGGTCGAGCGAGCCGCAGGCAAGCGTGAGTGGATGATCGAGCGTGATTACTGGTGTGCAGGACGTAGTTCAACACCCGATGGGAGGGTCGAAATGAAGAGTCTGCTTGCAGTCGTCGTGTTCATGTTCGTGGCGTCTCCGGCCTTGGCGCAGGTCAAGGCTTGTGAGGAGCTGAAGGCCGAGATCGACGCCAAGATCAAGGCGAACGGCGTGCCGGCCTACACGCTGGAGATCGTGCCCAACGACCAGGTCAAGGAAGGCGACGGGCAGGTCGTCGGCAGCTGCGACGGCGGCACCAAGAAGATCGTGTACAAGCGCGGCTAAGCCGCTCGGGGCCGCGCCGCCGGCCCTTCTTCCTTCTGTTCACCGCCCGCGCGGCGCACCGAGGCGGTCGACCATGGCCTTCACGGCCCGGATCTGCCGGCCGGCGCGGGTGTGGTACTGCGCGTCCGTGTAGCCCCACCAGTCCCAGCATCCGCGCGGGTTGAAGACGAAGCTCCACCGCAGTCCCTGGAATCCGGGGCCGTTGCGGGCGATCGTCTGGGGATAGAGCACGATCAGCCGGTTCGCATCCGCCCAGCGGTTGTAGCCGGCTTCGCGGACGAACCGTTCGCCGACCGCCTGGACGCTCTGCCGGCAGCCGTGGAACGCGACGTGCACGCGGCAGCGCTCGGTGTCACAGACGCGCGGGACGAACGCGTAGCCCGAATCGGCCAGGCTGATTAGGTACGCGTCGCCGCCGGCGAACGGGCGCTGGTCGAAGCGGATCATCTGCCCGGTCTCCTTCGCGGCCGGGGGCTCCAGCGCGCCGCCGAGCAGATGCTTGAGCAGCTCGCCTGCCGCGTCGTAGTCGCAGTCGTTGATGTAGGGCGGCGCGGTCGTCTCGCAGGCGTTGCCGGCATTCTCGGTGACGATCGCGTGGCCGGCCGGCCGGTCGGCGACGAGCACCAGATTCCCCGCCGGAGGCTTGTAGAGCGCATAGAACCGCCGCGCGGCGTCGACGACCGCCGGGTCGACGGTGCGGTCGCGCGTGCCCGAGAAGAGCCATGCGCGCGCGGTGGCGAGACCATCCGTCGGATCGATGAGACGCGCGAGTGCCAGGGCGTCGGCCTCGGCCTTCAGCAGCGCCGCGCTCGGGAGCGGCCGCGACGCCGAAGGCGTCAGGCAGTTGGAATAGGCCACCCACACGTTCCCCTGCGCGCAGTAGTACGGCCCGCCAGCGACGACGCCGGCGCCCTTCACGCTGCCCGAGTGCGCGACGTGAAACTGGAGGGCCATGAAACCGCCCGATGAGACCCCGGAGACGGTGACCTCGGCCGCGTCGGCGCCATAGGCCGGCAACGGGTCGATCGCGCATGCGGGGGCGCACGCGCCGAGCAAGAGCACCGACGCGAGCCAGCGGAGCACGGAACGGTTCACGGCGGGACCTATAATACGCGGCGTCCGTTCCCCTTCCCGGCCCCCGAGAGGCTCCAAGCCATGCAAGTCCGCGACAAGCTTTACATCGACGGCGCGTGGGTCGCGCCGCACGGCAAAGGCACCATCGACGTCCACGCCGCCGCCACCGAGGAGGTGATCGCGCGCATCCCGGAGGGCGACGCGGACGACGCGAACGCGGCGGTGGCCGCGGCGCGGGCCGCGCTCGAGGGCTGGGCCGCGACCCCGCCCGGCGAGCGCGCGGCGTTTCTCGCGAAGATCCAGGAGGGCATGAAGTCGCGCGCCGAGGAGATCGGCCGCACGATCGCCCAGGAGGTCGGCATGCCGGTCAAGCTGGCCACCAGGATCCAGGCCGGGTCGCCGACCTTCACTTTCGGCATGTACGCGAAGCTCGTCGGCGACTTCAGGTGGGAGGAGAAGGTCGGCAACTCGGTCGTGCTGCGCGAGGCGGTCGGCGTGGTAGCCTGCATCACGCCCTGGAACTACCCGCTGCACCAGATCGCGGCGAAGGTCGCGCCCGCGCTCGCGGCCGGCTGCACCGTGGTGCTGAAGCCCTCCGAGGTCGCGCCGGTCAACGCGTTCATCCTCGCCGAGATCATCGACTCGGTCGGCCTGCCGAAGGGCGTCTTCAACCTGGTCACCGGCTACGGGCCGGTCGTCGGCGAGGCGCTGGCGAGGCATCCGGGCGTCGACATGGTGTCGTTCACCGGGTCGACCCGCGCCGGGAAGCGCGTGTCGGAGCTCGCCGCGGAGACCGTGAAGCGCGTCGCGCTCGAGCTCGGCGGCAAGAGCGCCTCGATCGTCCTCGATGACGCCGATCTCGCCGCCGCCGTGAAGGGCACGGTCAGCGCGTGCTTCCTCAACTCGGGGCAGACGTGCAGCGCGCACACGCGCCTGCTGGTGCCCGAGTCCAGGTACGCGGAAGCGGCGAAGCTCGCCGCGGAGGAGGCGCGGAAGTACACCGTCGGCGACCCGTTCGCCGAAGCGACGAAGCTCGGGCCGCTCGTGTCCGCGCAGCAGCGCGAACGCGTGCAGAAGTACATCCGGAAGGGCATGGAGGAAGGGGCGGAGCTCCTCGCCGGCGGACCCGACGCGCCGGAGGGTCTCGCGAAGGGCTACTACGTGAAGCCCACCGTCTTCGGGAAGGTCAGCCCGAAATCGACGATCGCGCAGGAAGAGATCTTCGGCCCGGTGCTCGCGATCATCACCTACCGGGACGAGGCGGACGCGGTCCGGATCGCGAACGACACGCCCTACGGGCTGGCCGGGGGCGTCTGGTCGAAGGACGAGGCCCACGCGATGCGCGTGGCGAAGCGCCTGCGCACCGGTCAGGTGGACATCAACGGCGGGCCGTTCAACATGTTCGCGCCCTTCGGCGGCTACAAGCAGTCCGGCCACGGGCGCGAGCTCGGGAAGTACGGCCTCGAGGAGTTCCTCGAGTTCAAGGCCGTGCAGCTGAAGCCGGAGCCGAAGCCTGTCTAGGGCGAGACCCGTTTACTGGACTACCCTCGCGCTCGCGCGCTCGGGGTTCGCCCTTGGGGCGGCCCGGCGGGCTCATTGGACTACCCTCGCGCTCCGCGCTCGGGGTTCGCCCTTGGGACGGCCCGGCGGGCTCACGCGCGGCGCCTGGGGAACAGCCCGGCGACGAAGTCCGAGAACACCCGGACCTTCGCCGAGAGGTGTCGGTTCTGCGGGTAGACGACCGAGATGGGGTAGCGGTCGCCCCGCTGCCAGTCCTGGAGCAGCGGGCGCAGCGCCCCTGACGCGATCCACCGGCTCGCCATCATGTCGAGCAGCATCACGATCCCGGCGCCGGCCACCGCGGCGTCGAGGAGCGCTTCGGCGTTGCTGATGCTCAGGGCGCCGCCGGGTGTGAAGCTCACCCGCTCGCCGCCCTTCTCGAACGCCCAGTCGAGCACCTGCCCCCGCGACACCGCGTAGAGCCCGAGGCAGTTGTGGCGCTCGAGGTCCGCCGGGGTCTCCGGCGTCCCCTGGAGCGCCAGGTAGTCCGGCGAGGCACAGACCACGAAGCCCGCCTCGTAGACGCGCCGGGCGACGAGCGACGAGTCCTCGAGCGGCCCCATGCGGACCGCGGCGTCGATGCCGGTTTCGATCAGGTCGGTGCGCCGGTCGTCGAGGATCGCGACGACCTTGAGGTCGGGGTACTGAGCGGCGAAGCGCGGCAGCGCCGGCACCACGAACTGGCGTCCGATCGCGACCGGCAGGTCGATCCGCAGCACACCGCGCGGCAGGCTCCGGCCGGCGGTCAGGACCCCTTCCGTCTCCTCAACGTCCGCCAGGACCCGCCGGACGTGGTCGAGGTAGGCCGCACCGTCATCAGTGAGCGCTAACTTTCGCGTAGTGCGGTTCAGGAGGCGGAGCCCGAGCCGGTTCTCGAGTGCCGCTACGTGCGCCGTGACCGCGGCCCGGGACATGTCCAGGCGGTCGGCGGCCCGGGAAAAGCTCCCCAGATCCACGACCCACCGGAACACGTCCATGCTCTGCAGCCGATCCATCTCACCTCTATTGTTCTGTTATACAGAACAATTAATTCAATCCTACCCCGTTTATTCATTCGCACGCAACGTTCAGTATTCGCCCCATCGAGAGCGCAGTCGTGGAACCCACCGAGCGGTCTCGACGCACATCCGACCAACCACTGAAAGGACTATCGCAATGAAACGCACTCTGATCGCCCTGGCCCTCGCCGGCCTCACGCTCGGCGCGAACGTCGCCGTCGCCGACTGGAACGACCTCTCGCAGGAGCAGTTCTTCAAGCGCGAAGGCACGTCGGTCGTGGCCGCGGAAGCAGCCACGCAAGACACGGTCCAGCCCCGCAAGTACGAGCAAGTCGACGGCTACAACTACTAACGGCGTGAAGCAGGCCGCCGGA
>Ga0209342_10006066_pt1 | contig 12327 bp, 3 predicted proteins | sample RifCSP16_2_FD_184023 | JGI IMG/M metagenome (GOLD analysis project Ga0209342, IMG submission 184023) | Soil microbial communities from Rifle, Colorado - Rifle CSP2_sed 16_2 (SPAdes) (version 2) | ecosystem: Environmental > Terrestrial > Deep subsurface > Rock core/Sediment | place: Rifle... | reverse complement strand
AGTCCAACGCAGTATAAAGACATTTATTGCGTTCGTATTAGTAAGTTACAGGAATAAGCAAATTTATTTTCCTTATTTAATGCCCCTTGCCCTTTCCTCCTCCTCCGCCCTTGCCATGCTCTTTCTTCTCCTTAAAGCCGCCTTCACCTTCACCTTTTCCCATTTTCCCATGCCCTCTGCCGTGCTGAGATGCTGCGTGTGCCTTGCCCATTGTGGTTAAAAGGTCGTCTGTGCGGATGCCGTATGCCTTTGCAACCCTTCCCCATGCATGTCCCTTGCCCTTCTTGTAATCATTCACAATAATTGTAATATCCTTGCCTGTCCTGTTTGATATGTATAGGGCCACAGAAAGGTCTCCCCAGCTTAAGCCTGTCATTGTCTTCTGCCTTAAAATAAATTCTTGTTTCATGCCAAGTATTGCCAAAGCGCCTGCAATCCTGTCCGGGCCGCCTGATGCAGATGCCTCAACATTGAGAGAATTTATCCTGTCTTTCAGGCTCATTTCAAAATCAAGGGCAGAGGAAAGGACAGGTATTAAAATAATTGCTATGACTATCATCAGAAAGATTTTTTTCATAGAGCCAACCCTCCTTTTTCATGTAAAGATGCAAGGTTTGAGCCAAAGCCTGCCCCTGAAAGTTTCTATCAGGGGACAAGGAAAGGCTGGCTGGACAAAACGCAGCATACTTGGGGACAGATTTCAAATCTGTCCCCAGTTTGAGTATTTGGACAGACAGCTTTGACACAGTATTTGGCCAAAAATTGCATCTTTATCTTCATGTTGTGACTTTTATTACAGTCTTCACATTCCCTCTTACATTAAAATCTCCTGTAACCTCAAGATGTCTCGGTTTAAGATTTTTTTTCAATATGTCAAATATCTCATTTGTCACAGCTTCATGCGAAATATGTTTGTTGCGGAAGCCGTTGAGGTAGAGCTTTAAGCTTTTTAACTCAACAACCTTCTTATCAGGAATGTAGTTTATTTTTATTGTAGCAAAATCAGGATAGCCTGAGCTGGGGCAGAGGCAGGTGAATTCAGGATATGATATGTCAATGGTGTAATCCCTGTCGGAAGATGGATTATCCCATAATTCAAGTTTTGCCTTTTTAATAGCCTTTTCACCGTATTTCATGGTTAAAAATTGTAGCAGGTTTATTCGCTTGTGTAAAGGTTATGTACTCGTTACTATATATGAGACAAATAGAGGGATTGAGATTCATGCATACTGCCATTGTCCTTTAAGAATTGCAATGGGGGTTTTATAACCCAGGGCCTGATGCGGCCTCATACCGTTATCCGTATATTCCCAGTTTTTCCGTTGTTCATTCAATTCAGGTATAGTCCATGGTACGTCATGTATCTCATAGAATTCTTTTGTATGCGTCTTGGGATAAATCTTCCACACCGGTGTCCCTGCATAGGGCATTTCCTTTTGCCTCAGGGAAAACAGGGGAAGTCTGCCAAAAAAAGACAAAATCCTTACCAGATGCCTTATTCTATTTTGTTCTATTCAAACAAGTTGCCCCTCAGAAATCCTCAGAAATAATGTAACACAATACTGACATCTTCCCCTATGCCCTATCCCAATATGCTGTACAAGTTCTTCCATTCTCCACAGACAAAATCTCTATTGACAGCAAAAACTCATCCTGCTACTTTAAACTCAGGAAAAGCAAATTCCTAGTGTACCTGGACAGGGGGCAGTTTTAAGCACTGGAGCTTATGGATCTTTAACTTGCGATAACGAGTAAGAAGGTATAGAGACAACTCTGACTGCAGAACATGCATGAGGAATAATGCGGGGCACACAGTTATCAGACCAAAGTAAAAAAAAGAGAGATGGATTTTCTGGACAAGGGTAGTTTTAGTGTTCCGCTTTTTGTTTCCTTAGGTATTATTAAACTTCGTAACGTCCTCCTACCATGAGTTGACTGAAACCTTCAAGATAGCAATCTGCTTTAATAATGTGGATTGCAGCATGAACACCGACTACCGAAGAGGGATAGTCTAAAGCCATCACCCTGATTGCTATCCAATTTGCTGAGACTTCGCTTCTCAGAAGGAGACCTCAAACTTGAAGATAAGCAGCAAGAGCATTCTTGGAAACCTGTCCCATTTGCTGGCGAGGTTCTGCGGAAACAACCAGACACAAAAGTACGCTGACACCGAGCTGCCGCTGCGATCAGAACTGTTCAGCAGCGATCAGATGGAGCAGCATGGCAAGATCCTGGCGGGTTTGCACACGTTGGGTCCGGGACATGCACGGGACCGGCTTCTGACGCGGCTGGCTGAGAATGAAGGCGCGCTGCTTGGGGTCCGCAACCTGCTGACGGAGGCTATTAAGGCAACCCGCCGTATTACGCCGGCCGGGGAATGGCTGCTCGATAACTTCTATCTTATTGAAGAGCAGATTCGCACGGCCAGGAGACACTTGCCAAAGGGGTACAGCCGGGAACTGCCGCGGCTGCTGAATGGCTCATCCACGCGGCTTCCGCGCGTGTATGACATTGCGCTGGAGACGATCTCACATGGCGACGGGCGGGTAGATCAGGAGGGCCTCAGCAGTTTCGTGGCAGCCTACCAGACAGTCACCACCCTGAAGCTGGGCGAATTATGGGCAATCCCCATCATGTTGCGCCTGGCACTGATCGAGAATCTCCGACGCGTTGCGGCCAGAATCGCCGTTGACAGGACCGACCGAAACCGCGCCGATTATTGGGCGGACCGGATGACGGAGATTGCCGGGAAGGACCCGAAGAGCCTTATTTTGGTGATCGCGGACATGGCGCGTTCGGACCCGCCCATGGTGAGTTCGTTTGTTGCGGAACTCGCGCGGCGGTTGCAGGGGCAAGGCCCCGCTCTTGCATTGCCACTTACCTGGATCGAGCAGCGACTGTCCGAGTCTGGCCTGACAATCAAGCAGTTGGTGCAGTCGGAGAACCAGAAACAGGCCGCGGATCAAGTCTCGATGAGCAACAGCATCGGCAGCCTCCGTTTCCTGGACGCGATGGACTGGCGTGCGTTCGTGGAAACAATGAGCGTTGTCGAGCGGACCCTGCGTGAGGACACGGGCGGAGTTTACGGCAAGATGGATTTCTCCACCCGTGACCGCTACCGCCACGTCGTGGAAAAGATAGCGAAGAGCAGCCGGCTGTCCGAAAGCGAGGTGGCACGCGAGGCAATCCGGCTTGCCCGCGAGAGCGCGGCCCGGAAAGAAGACACCGTCGGCCGCGACGATCGCCCGGCACATGTCGGCTTTTACCTGATAGACAAGGGACTGGCGCAGCTTGAGCAGCTGGCAAAAGTGCGCTCATCTGTCTCTGAGGCCCTTCGAAAATTGAGCTCACGGTTTCCTTTGCTGCTGTACGCAGGCACGATCATGCTGATGACAGCGATATTCACCGGGAGTTTACTAACAAAGGCGCATGCCAATGGCTTATCCGGCTGGGCACTCGGGCTGATCGGCGCTCTCTCGCTGATGGCTGCAAGTCAGCTAACAATAGCGCTGGTAAACTGGTTGGCAACATTACTCGCGCCGCCGCACCCGCTGCCGCGAATGGACTTTTCCAAAGGAATTCCGCCGGAATTGCGCACTCTGGTCGTGGTCCCGACCATGCTCACCAGCACTCAGAATATAGAGGAGCTGATCGAGGCGCTTGAAGTCCGGTTCCTTGCAAATCGGGACGACAGCCTGCACTTCGCCCTGCTGACTGATTTTAAAGACGCGCGCGAGGAAATGCTGCCGGAGGACGGACCGCTGTTGCTGCTGGCCCGGCAGCGGATCGAAGAGTTGAATGAAAAGTACAAGAGTTTATCAAACGACGCTTTCTTCCTTTTCCATCGCCCGCGCCGATTGAATCCGCAGGACCGGATTTGGATGGGGTACGAGCGCAAGCGAGGGAAGCTTGCGGCTTTGAATTCCCTTCTGCGCGGCAAGGCACAGGGCGTCTCCGGGGAGCGCTTTTCGCTCATGGTGGGTGAAACGGCCGTCTTATCGAACGTGAAGTATGTGATCACCCTTGACACGGATACTCAACTACCCCGCGATTCGGCGTGGCAGCTTGTGGGGGCCATGGCGCACCCGCTGAATCGCGCGCAGTACGACAAAGACAGGCAACGTGTGGTCGCCGGGTACGGTATCCTTCAGCCGCGCGTGTCCGTGAGCCTGCCGGGCACGAACCGGTCGCGGTATGCGCGAATGTGCGGGAGCGAGCCGGGCATCGACCCGTATACACGCGTTGTCTCCGATGTCTACCAGGACCTGTTCCAGGAAGGCTCGTTCATCGGCAAGGGCATCTATGACGTTGATGCGTTCGAGCAGGCGCTGGGCGGACGCTTTCCCGAGAACCGCATCCTCAGCCACGATCTTATCGAAGGGTGCTACGCGCGGGCAGGGCTGTTGAGCGATGTGCAATTATACGAAGAATACCCCTCTCGCTACAGCGCGGACGTAAGCCGCCGGCATCGCTGGATCCGCGGAGATTGGCAGCTTGTGCGATGGCTGCTGCCGAATGTTCCCGGTCCCGGGCCAGGCCTTGATGCGCGCTTTCAAAAAAATCCTCTCTCGCTCCTGTCCCAATGGAAGCTCCTCGACAACCTCCGACGCAGTCTCGTGTCGCCGGCGTTGACGCTGCTGTTGCTGCTGGGCTGGACAATCTTGTCACCGGCCTGGTTCTGGACCCTGTCAATGATCGGCATCATCCTGTTTCCTTCTTTGATCGCCTCTGTCCTGGATGTGCTTCAGAAGCCGGGCGATGTGCTTCTCGGTCAGCATCTCTCCGCCTCAGTGCGCTCTACGCGCAGGCGTTTCGCCCAAGCCGCATTTTCGCTCGTCTGCCTGCCTTACGAGGCGTTTTACAGTCTGGATGCGATTGTGCGCACCACGTGGCGGATGCTGGTAACGCACAGGCGACTGCTTGAATGGAATCCGTCGGGCGACCCCGGGCGTAATAGCCGTAAGGGTTTCGTTGCCTCTTGCCGGACCATGTGGATCGCCCCGGTCATTGCCATTGCCACGGTGATCTACCTGGCGCTTTCGGGGCCGGCTGCGTTAGCAGCGGCAGGGCCCATACTGGGCCTCTGGTTTTTCTCCCCCGCTATCGCGTGGTGGATCAGCCGCCCGCCCGCTCGCCGCGAAGCAAGGCTGACGGACGAACAGACCCTTTTTCTCCGGAAGCTTTCCCGAAAGACCTGGGCGTTTTTCGAGACCTTCGTCGGCCCGGAAGATCATTGGCTGCCGCCTGATAACTATCAGGAGCATCTCGTTGCCGGGGTCGCACATCGCACATCGCCGACCAACATGGGACTTGCGCTGCTCGCAAATTTATCCGCTCACGACTTTGGCTACATTTCGGCGGGACAACTCATCGAACGTACAACGGATGCTTTCCACACCATGGAAGCGTTGGAACGACACCGGGGCCACTTTTACAACTGGTACGACACGCAATCTCTGAAGCCTTTGCCGCCCACCTACATTTCGGCGGTGGACAGTGGAAACCTTGCGGGCCACCTGCTGACATTGCGGCCGGGTCTGCTCGCACTTCGCGATCAAAAAATCCTGGGGCCGAGATTGTTTGACGGCCTCAGCGATACCCTCATGATTCTCATGGGGATTCTCGCAGATGCCGTGGAAGGAGCCGCTCCGGGAGTATACGCTCCCGCGGGGCTCGCTCTTCTTCAGAAGGAGCTGGAGTCCGCGTACAATTCCCCGCCAACTACGCTTACGGCGGCGCGGTTGTGCCTTGAGCAACTAACAACGTCCGCCGGGGAAGTGGTCGCCGGCGTCGATACACTCGATACTGATGGCGTTGGCCTTGATAATCAGGCTGCGTGGTGGGCGCGCGCCTTTGCCGGGCAATGCATAGCCGCCCTCCATGAGCTGACGTTTCTCGCTCCGTGGACATTGCTGCCGGCTTCTCCTGATAGGCTCGACGACTTTCCCGGTATCGACGAGATCCCGACACTGCGTCAGTTGGCCAACCTTGAGAAGGAGTTGCTTCCGGCATTCGAGCATCGGCTCAGCTCCGGCTCAACGCAAGGGAAAAGTGGGTGGCCAAATGATGTCGAGCTTCGACGGCTCATCACAGAGGCAGGCCAACGTGCCAGGGTAAGAATCGCTGCTATCGAACGGCTTGCATTGCAATCCAGCGAACTCGCCCATATGGAATATGACTTCCTGTTCGACAAGGAGCGCCATCTATTGACCATCGGGTACAACGTGAGTGAACGCCGGCAAGACGCGAGTTATTACGACCTGCTTGCTTCGGAAGCGAGACTGTACAGTTTTTTGGCGATTGCGCAGGGACATCTGCCGCAGGAGAGCTGGTTCACGCTGGGGCGCCTGCTTACCACCGCCGGTGGAGAGCCGATTCTCCTTTCGTGGGGCGGATCGATGTTCGAGTACCTGATGCCGCTTCTGGTGATGCCGACGTATGAAAACACGCTGCTCGACCAGACCTATAAGGCGGTTGTGGCCAGGCAGATAGAATATGGAGAGAAGCGCGGGGTGCCGTGGGGCATTTCGGAATCGGGCTACAATATGATAGACGTCCGTCTTAACTACCAGTACCGGGCCTTCGGCGTGCCCGGCCTGGGGCTCCGGCGCGGGCTCGCCGGGGACCTGGTAATTGCGCCCTATGCTTCGGCGCTTGCGCTGATGGTGGCGCCCGAGGAAGCATGTATGAACCTCGAGCGACTCTCCGCTGAAGGGTTTGAAGGAAAATACGGCTTCTATGAAGCGATCGACTACACACCTTCACGTCTGCCGCGCGGACAATCGAGCGCCGTGGTCCGGTCCTTCATGGCGCATCACCAGGGTATGAGCCTGCTCTCGCTGGCCTATCTGCTTCTGGACCGTCCGATGCAGAAGCGCTTTGAGGCGGAGCCGGTGTTCCAGGCAACCATGCTGCTGCTCCAGGAGCGGGTGCCGAAGGCGACGGCGTTTTATTCGCACATTGCCGAGCTCTCCGACCTCCAGGGCGCTTCCCGCGGTACGGAGACGCCGATGCGCGTTTTCAGCAGCCCGGATACGCCGGTCCCTGAAGTGCAGTTGTTGTCCAACGGCAGATACCACGTGATGATCACGAATGCGGGGGGCGGTTACAGCCGCTGGAAGGACATCGCCGTGACACGCTGGCGCGAAGACAGCACCCGCGACAACTGGGGCACGTTCTGTTACCTCCGCGACGTGGCGAGCGGAGAGTTCTGGTCAACCGCATATCAGCCGACGCTTAAGAGATCGGCCAAAGAATCGAATGACTACGAGGCTATCTTCTCGGAGGCAAAAGCGGAGTTTCGCTGCCGGAACCACGACTTTGACACCCACACCGAGATCGCCGTTTCACCCGAGGATGATATCGAACTGCGCCGGACCACCATCACGAATCGCGCCCGGATACGCAGGACGATCGACGTCACGAGTTACGCGGAAGTGGTCCTCGCACCGTCCGCCTCTGACGCGCTGCATCCGGCGTTCAGCAATCTCTTTGTTCAGACCGAGATCATCCGCCATAGGCAGGCGATCCTCTGCACCCGCCGTCCCCGCTCTCGGGAAGAGCAGCCACCGTGGCTGTTCCATCTCATGGCCGTGCACGGGGCGGAGGTCGGGGAAGTCTCCTATGAGACGGACCGCATGCAGTTCATCGGCCGCGGAAACACGGTCGCCCATCCACAAGCGATGAGCGGGGCAGCTGGTTTTTTTACGGGGGCGCTCTCGGACAGCCAGGGCTCGGTGCTTGATCCGATCGTCGCTGTACGGTATCGGATAACCCTCGAGCCGGAAGAATCGGCAACGATCAATATTGTCTCCGGCATCGGCGAAACCCGTGACGCAGCCTTAAGCCTTGTGGAGAAATACCAGGACCGGCATGTCGCGGACCGCGTCTTTGAGCTGGCGTGGACACATAGCCAGGTGCTCCTGCAGCAGCTCAATGCCACAGAGGCCGATGCACAGCTCTATGGACACCTTGCCGGCTCGGTGATCTATGCCAATTCTTCGCTGCGCGCGGAACCGGGCGTCATCATCAACAACCGCCGGGGGCAATCCGGTCTCTGGGGCTACTCCATTTCGGGCGATTTGCCGATCGTGCTGCTGCAGATTGAAGATCCGGCCAATATCGACCTGGTGCGCCAACTCGTACAGGCCTACGCATACTGGCGTCTGAAAGGACTGGCGGTGGACCTGGTGATCTGGAACGAAGATCACGCCGGTTACCGGCAACTTCTGCAAGACCAGATCATGGGGCTCATTGCCTTAGGCATCGAAACCGGCGTGACCGATCAACCAGGCGGTATTTTCGTAAGACCTGCGGACCAGATATCGAACGAGGACCGCATCCTGCTCCAAACCGTTGCCCGCGCCATCATCATTGACAGCCGGGGAACACTGGCGGAGCAGACCATTCGTCGCGGTCCTGGGGAAGTAACCGTGCCGTTCCTTACCTTGACCCGGACCCACCGCTCCGAACCCCTGACAATCGCCGCGTTGCCTCGCCTTGATCTGACATCCTTCAACGGGCTGGGCGGATTCACCCCGGATGGGCGCGAGTACATCATTACGACCGCGCACGGGCAGGTGACGCCGGTGCCGTGGGTGAATGTGCTGGCAAACCCGCATTTCGGGACAATTGTTTCGGAAAGTGGAGCTGCTTACACCTGGAGCGAGAATGCCCATGAGTTCCGCCTCACTCCCTGGGGGAACGATCCTGTTTGCGATTCGAGCGGAGAGGCGTTTTACCTCCGTGATGAAGAGCGCGGCCACTTCTGGTCCCCCACGCCGCTGCCCAGCCGCGGGGCGACGCCTTACGTCACAACCCACGGCTTCGGCTACAGCGTCTTCGAACACACGGAGCGAGGTATCCGCTCCGAGCTGTGGGTTTACGTGGCCATGGATGCACCGATCAAGTTCTCGGTGCTGAAAGTAAGAAACGAGTCGGGCCGATCGCGTCGACTCTCCGCCACCGGATACGCGGAATGGGTTCTTGGAGATCTGCGACCGAAGTCGACAATGCATGTAGTCACCGAAGTTGACCCCAACACCGGCGCGCTCTTTGCGCGGAACTCCTACAACACGGAGTTCGCTGACCGGGTCGCCTTTTTCGATGTGGACGACGCGCCTCGGACCGTGAGCGGCGACAGGACCGAGTTCCTCGGGCGCAACAACACGCTCCGGAATCCCGCGGCGATGGCCCGGTCGCGCCTCTCCGGCAGGGTGGGGACCGCGTTGGACCCCTGCGCCGCTATCCAGGTTCCCTTCGATCTGGCCGACGGGCAAGAGCGCGAGATCATCTTCAGGCTCGGCGCAGGGCGGGATGTTGATGACGCCGGCAAATTAGTGCGTCGCTTCCGGGGACCCGTTGCCGCGCGTGGCACACTCGAAAAGGTGTGGCAGTACTGGAATCACACGATTAGCGCAGTGCAAGTGGAAACACCCGACCCATCCGTCAATATCCTGACCAATGGCTGGCTCTTGTACCAAACTCTGGCGTGCCGCATTTGGGCGCGCAGCGGATACTACCAGTCGGGGGGCGCCTTCGGTTTCCGCGACCAGTTGCAGGACGTGATGGCGCTCATCCACACCGAGCCGCGGCTCGTGCGTGAGCATCTCCTTTTGTGCGCGGCCCATCAGTTCAAGGAGGGTGATGTCCAGCATTGGTGGCATTCTCCGTCGGGCCGGGGCGTACGTACACACTGTTCGGACGATTTCCTCTGGTTGCCGTTGACTGCCTCCCGCTACGTCCTGAACACCGGAGACACCGGTGTATTGGATGAACCCGTCCACTTCATTGAGGGCCGCCCGGTAAACGCCGATGAGGACTCGTATTATGATCTTCCCATCCGGTCTGAACAAAAGGCCAGTTTGTACTATCATTGTGTGCAGGCAATCATGAAGGGTCTTAGTTTTGGAAAGCATGGCCTGCCGCTCATTGGCTCGGGTGATTGGAACGACGGCATGAATATGGTGGGTGAACACGGTAAAGGCGAAAGCGTTTGGCTGGGGTTCTTCCTTTATGACGTGCTCATGCGGTTCACTGAAATTGCACGCCTGCATGGTGACCTGCCCTTTGTCGAACGCTGCCAGAGGGAGGCGGCTCAACTGCGCCGGAATATCGAGCAGAATGGCTGGGATGGTGCGTGGTACCTCCGCGCTTTTTTCGATGATGGCTCGCCACTCGGTTCGGCGGGTAATCCCGAATGCCAGATTGATTCTATTGCGCAAAGCTGGTCTGTTCTCTCCGGCGCCGGGGATGCCAAACGCTTGCGCATGGCAATGGAAGCAGTGGATAAGCGCCTCGTTCGACGGGACCATGCGCTGATCCAACTCCTATCCCCGCCCTTCGATAAGTCGAATTTGAATCCCGGCTATATAAAGGGGTACGTCCCTGGGGTCAGGGAAAATGGCGGGCAGTACACTCATGCTGCGATCTGGGCGGCGATGGCATTTGCAAAGTTAGGCGACAGCCGTCGGGCGTGGGAACTGCTGGCAATAATCAACCCGGTGAGCCATGGGAGATCACCGGAGGAAATTGAAACCTACAAAGTAGAACCATACGTTGTAGCAGCCGACGTATATGCGGTTTCACCACACATAGGCCGCGGTGGATGGACATGGTACACAGGATCGGCAGCATGGATGTACCGGCTAATTCTGGAATCACTCCTTGGGCTGAGGCTTGAAGTAGACAAACTGCGTTTCGAGCCGTGCCTTCCGGCAGATTGGAAGATGTTCAAGGTACATTACCGATACCGGGAAACTATCTATCATATCACTATCCAGCAAATGCCCGTGGGCAGCGGCGAGACGAGTGTGGCCATCGATGGCGCCCTGCAACACGACAAGGCTATTCCCCTTGTTGATGACCATCAGGAGCACACGGTCGAGGTGAGGATACATGTTGAAGAAGGATGAGAAAAAGTACACCTGTACCTTTTTTTGTCCCCTATTGAAATTAAAATGTCAATAAACCAGCCTGACCCTGTCACCCTGTTTGCTCTCTTTCAAATTTGTAGCCAGTGCTTTATTTTCTCACTCACAAGTTTAAAGTACCAATATAATTGCTCTAAGTGCATATATTCTCATCTTCCAGAAAGTCAACGGAATAATTTTCATTAGATACATAGATATGTACTTCATTAGTAACACATTCAAATATTATATCGCCTGCAGAATTCTGTGTAATTGTGTTATATAACCCTTGTCGATATAACCCTTGACATGAAAGATTCTTAAGGCATATATTGAGACACGGATGAGCATCTTAAATACCTGCCACTATTCATATCAAAACATAGATGAGGAGTAAACTACTATGGAAGAAAAGCATATGGAGGTTGTTCCCGGCCTTGCAGGCATCCCCGCCGCAGAATCTGCCATAAGCTATGTGGACGGTGAAAAGGGGATACTGGAATACAGGGGCATACCGGTTGAACTCCTTGCAGAAAAAAGCACATTCCTTGAGGTTGCATATCTCCTTCTTTTCGGCAAACTGCCAAATGCAGCTGAATACAAAAACTTCCAGAACGATATAACCTACCACACACGGCTCAAGGTAAAGATATTAAGGATGATAGAGTTTCTGCCTGAGAACGGTCATCCCATGGAGTATCTTCAGTCTGTGGTGGCTGCCATGGGCATGTATTATCCTGCAAGGGATGTGATGAGCGAGGAGGTGCGCTACAGCTCCATCATAAGGCTTATTGCAAAGATGCCTACAATAGTTGCGGCCTGTGAAAGGCTCAGGCACGGTGATGCGCCAATCCCGCCCAATAACGATTTATCCTTTGCAGCAAATTTCTATTACATGCTTTTTGAAAAGGCCCCTGACCGGTTTACAGAAAAGATAATTGACGCAATGCTCATCCTCCATGCAGACCACACAATGAATGCCTCCACATTCAGCGCCAGGGTTGTGGGTTCAACACTGGCAGACCCCTATACCATTGCGGCTTCTGCCATAGGGACATTAAGCGGCCCGCTGCACGGGGGAGCAAATGAAAAGGTCGTCCATATGCTCAGGGATATAGGCACAAAGGAAAATGCAAGGCCGTACATAGAAAAGATGATTAATAGCCACGAGAAGATAATGGGCATGGGGCACAGGGTTTATAAGACAAAGGACCCGCGGGCCGGGTTTTTACAGATATGCGCCAAGCAGCTTTTCAAAAATGATAGCGCCGCAGGCGCAGGCAATCTGCTTGAGATAGCAGAAGAGGTTGAAAAGGTTGCTTTGGAAAAGCTGGCAAAGAAAAAGATTTATCCCAATGTTGATTTCTATTCAGGCATAGTGCTCCATGCAATCGGCATCCCCACAGAACTCTATACG
>Ga0209342_10006065_pt1 | contig 12328 bp, 12 predicted proteins | sample RifCSP16_2_FD_184023 | JGI IMG/M metagenome (GOLD analysis project Ga0209342, IMG submission 184023) | Soil microbial communities from Rifle, Colorado - Rifle CSP2_sed 16_2 (SPAdes) (version 2) | ecosystem: Environmental > Terrestrial > Deep subsurface > Rock core/Sediment | place: Rifle... | reverse complement strand
GCCCGGACACTGATCGCGACGACCGATGACCAGGTGCAGGCCATTCCCGCCGGGAAGGCGGCACAACTGGATATCCTCGCCCGCGGCGGCGTGCAGGGGGGGGGCTCCGGGACACCCATCATGCTCGATGTGTGCCACGAGGGACGAACGTATCGCGTCTGTGTCAGGAATCTCCCGGACGGCAGGCGCGAAATGTGGATCGACCGGTACCGGGTTGTGGTGGGCGTCCAGGAGGAGCGGGAGGCGAAACTGGGCGGATTCGTTCGCGCCTCGGCCGCGGGAGCGGCGGCCTTGAGGGTTCGGGCGCCGATGCCGGGCCTCATCAGGGAGATCGCCGTGAAGGAGGGCGACGCCGTGACGAAGGGGCAGCGGCTCCTGACGCTCGAGGCGATGAAAATGGAGAACGAGATCACCTCTCCCGGAGACGGGGTGGTCGGGAAATTCACCCTCTCACCGGGGGAGAGCGTGGAAAAAGACCAGGTCCTCATTCAACTCATTTCGCAGGTCAAATGAATACTGATACCGTGAACCGGCCAGCGGCGAACCTCGAAACCGCCGTGAAACTTGGACTGACACCCGACGAGTACGAATCCATTTGCAGGACACTCGGCCGGGACCCGAACTATACCGAGCTGAGCATGTACAGCGTCATGTGGAGCGAACACTGCAGCTATAAGAATTCGATTTCAGAGATCAAGCGCCTTCCGCGTGAGGGTCCGAAAATCCTGGCCGGGGCGGGGGAGGAGAACGCGGGCCTGGTGGATATCGGCAACGGGTACGCCGTGGCGTTCAAAATAGAGAGTCACAATCATCCCTCGGCGGTCGAACCGTACCAGGGCGCCGCGACGGGGGTCGGCGGCATCCTGAGGGACATTTTTACCATGGGAGCCAGGCCGGTCGCGGCGCTGAACTCGCTTCGGTTCGGCGATCCGAACCATCCCCGCACGAAGTTCCTCCTGAGGGGCGTGGTGAAGGGCATCGGCGATTACGGAAACAGTTTCGGCGTTCCCACCGTGGCCGGAGAGATCTATTTCGATAAAAGTTACAATGAAAACCCGCTGGTCAACGCCATGGCCGTCGGCATCGTCCGGCACGACCGTGTGGTCCGCTCCGTGGCAAAAGGCACCGGAAACCTGGTGATGATCGTGGGATCGTCCACCGGGCGCGACGGGATCCACGGGGCGACATTTGCGTCGGAGGAAATATCGGAGGCCTCCGAAAGCAAACGGCCGTCGGTCCAGGTCGGGGATCCATTCACCGAAAAATTATTGCTCGAGGCGACGCTCGAAGCCATCCGCTCAGGGCTGGTGGAGGGAATGCAGGACATGGGTGCCGCGGGGATCACCTGCTCGACGTGCGAAATGAGCGCGAAGGGAGAATCCGGCATCGACCTGGACCTCTCGCGTGTCCCGCTGCGCGAAACGGGCATGCAGCCGTTCGAAATATTGCTCTCTGAGTCACAGGAGAGGATGCTGGTGATCGTCAAGCCGGAAAACGAGCGTGCCGTCCGGAAAATATTCGACAAGTGGGATCTGCAGTGCGAGATCATCGGCATGGTCACCGATACCCGCATGGTGAATCTGAAATGGAACGGACTGGAGGTGGGATCGGTGCCGCCGTACAGCCTGGTCCTGGGGGGCGGGGCGCCGGTCTACAAACGCGCAAGCGCCGAGCCGGGGTATTTTTCCAAACTGAAGAGGCGGGACCTCTCGGGTATTCCGGAGCCCGCCGATTACAGCGGCGCGCTCCGCCGGCTGCTCGGTTCGCCGAATATCTGCTCGAGAAATTGGGTCACCACGCAGTATGATTCGATGGTTCGGACGAACAGCGTAAACGATTGTTTCCTCGACGCCGCGGTCATCCGGTTGAAAGAAACGGATACCGTTCTCTCGATGAAGACAGACTGCAATTCACGGTACGTGTATCTGAATCCCCGCCTGGGGGCGATGATCGCCGTGGCGGAGTGCGCAAGGAACTTGGTTGCCGTCGGTACCCGCCCCCTGGCGGTCACGAATTGCCTGAATTTCGGCAATCCCTACAAACCCGAAATCTACTGGCAGTTTACCGAAGCCATCGGCGGAATGGCCGAAGCCTGCGAGGTCCTGGGGACACCGGTTACCGGGGGGAATGTGAGTTTTTACAACGAAAATCCGGATGGCGCCGTGTACCCGACCCCGGTCATAGGGATGGTCGGGGAGGCCGATTCCCTTGAGGCGACGATGAGCGCTGATTTTCGGGAACCCGGTGACCTCGTGATTCTCCTGGGACATACATCCGGCCAGATCGGCGGTTCGGAATATCTCGCCCTGGTGCATGGCATTGTCGCAGGTGAAGTGCCCAAACTCGATATCTTTCAAGAGAAAAAGCTTCTTGATCTGACACTCGACCTTATAGGTAAAAGGCTGGTCAGATCCGCCCATGACTGCAGCGATGGCGGGTTGATCGTCAACGTGTGCGAGTCTCTCTTCGGGACCCTCAGGAAAGGGGGAAAGCTCGGCGTTAGGCTTGACTTACCACAGGATATAAAGCCGGACAGGTATCTGTTCGGTGAAGACCAGTCCAGGATGGTGATTTCGGCTCCTGTGGGCAACCTCGAACCGATACGAGGCCTTTGTGATGCCGCCGGTGTTGAAATGAGCGTTATTGGAATGGTGACCTCTGATGGGATGCTGACGGTGGGAGCAGGAGGACAAGCCTCATCCGGGGATCTGATCGCCGAGACGGTTGAGGCATTGTTGGAGACGTATGATCGATCACTCGAGTTGATGGTGACAGTGTAAAATTCTCCCGGAATACCGGGTCAAGAAGAAGGGAGGCGATGCTATCAGACAGGGGGAGAAGAAATTATAAAAAACGATCGATATTGGTTTAGATAGTAAGAAAACGACTTTACATAATATATATTATAGGACATTTAGTCCTGTTTGGAATCGTATGAATGCGGGTCCTTTTCGAGCTCGCGCATCCTCAGGTAGATCATCGCCCCACCCACCGCCAGCATGAACATTGCAATGAACCAGATCGACAGCCGCACCCCGATATCCGGTATCCCGCCGACCGCTCCACCTTCCTGAAAGGCGTTCAGCAGCATGCCTGTCATGGTACCAGCCATGAGTATACGACCGTTACAATGAAGTACAACAGACCCGCAATCCCGATTATCCGGAACGTACGATCGGTGCCGGAAAAAATCTCTTCCCGGGTCCTGTGTATCCATGGCAACAGGAATAATGCCATTACCAGGCAACCCACGCCGGCATTGATAAAGATTTCGGTATTGAGACCCAGGATATACGCCGGGAGCCATTTGATAGTCTGATATAACGGGATAAAATACCACTCGGGGCGGATTCCTTCCGGCGGAGAGGCGAGAGTGTCGGCCTTCAGGCCCGTTTCAATCGGAAAAATCAGGCTGCAGGTCAGCAATACCATGATCCCGACGATCCAGGCCAGCGTGTCGCGGTATAAAAAATCAGGCAGGAACGGTATTTCCCGGCCCGGTCGTCTGCCCTTCGGCAAGGCCGAACCGGTGTACTGGTTCTGTATCAGGTGAAACAGTATAATCGCCAGCGATATAAGCGGCAGGATAACCGCATGTAAACTGAAAACCCGTGTCAGCGTAACCCCGTCCACGTACTCGCCCCCCCGCAGGAATCGCGCGATGAACCCGCCGACCAGAGGCATCGAGCCGGGGATCTCGATCCCGATCTGCGTTGCGAAATACCCTTCCTTTGTCCATGGCAGCAGGTAGCCTGTGAAGGCGAAGCCCACAACGATCCCCAACAGCATCATGCCGGAAATCCACGTGGCCTCACGGGGTTTCCTGTAGGCGACGAAAAAATATTTCGATGCCATATGCACCAGGACGCAGAAGACCACCAGGTGAGCCGACCACCGGTGGATGCCCCTGATGAGCCAACCGAAATTCACATTGTTGGTGATGCGCGCGACGCTTTCAAATGCGGTTTCAGGCGTGGGCTGATAATAGAGGCTCAGGAGAATTCCGGTTACCAGTTGAATACAAATGAACAATAATGTCAGACCGCCGAACAGGTACCAGAACATCTGCCCGTGACCGGGAACGATTTTTCGCCGGAGGAATGCGGACAGTTCCCTGAGCGGGATTCTGCCATCAAACCATTTCATCGGGTCACTCATTATTTCTCCGTGTCCGGATGTCCTTTATTAACATCACCGGAAGCGATTTCTGGATGATCAAACCCATCACAGACTGCTTACGATGACTTCCCCGTCCCGGATCTCTACTCGGTATGGAGGTAAAGGTCTCGGTGCCGGTCCGGCGATGTTGTTCCCGTCCAGGTCGTAAATGCTCCCGTGGCAATTGCACCTGATCCGCTGTTCATCCTCCCGCAGCTCCACAATGCAACCCAGGTGTGTGCATTTCGCCGAAAATGATCTGATCTGGCCGGACGGCGTCTCCCTCACAAAGAGTGCCGTTTTTCCTTCACGGATCATGCGGATGGTCCCGGGTGAATAACCGGTGCGCTTCCCCGCGGAGATTTTCAACCGGCTGATTTCGGAAGATTTTGGCGGAGTGATGTAACTCATCAACACATACACTGCAGGCAGCGAACTGATTGCCGCCCAATAATTTAAAACACGTTGTATAAAACTTTTTCTCGTCATCGAAGAACGTCTGTTTCTGAATTGGCGCCTGATCAGGCCCCCGTGATATCCGTTTCGAACGTACCTGAAAATGTTACTACTGCGGGGCCCTCAAGGCTGACATCTGTGATCACCCTGCCCTGTCTCCGGAAGCACACAAGGAGGGTTTCCCCGCTCTTGGGGGTTACGCGGACGGATTGTTGTCCCTCCCCTCCGTATTTCATGACATATATGACCGCCGAAGCGACCGCACCCGTCCCGCAGGCCCAGGTTTCATCTTCCACACCCCTTTCGTACGTTCTGACCGCGATCCGCCCCTCCCCTGTCACCTTTACATAATCCACATTCGTGCCGGCGGGGGCGAACCTCGCAGCATTCCTGATTTTCCGACCGGATTCCAGGATATCTGTTTTTTCGAATTCCGGGCTGTCCGTCAGGAGGACCAGGTGGGGTGAGCCGGTATTGACGAAATGTCCCGGGATCTCCACACCGGGAATGTCGAGCTTCATGTCCATCTCCGGCCGACCTGGATTGTCCATGCTCACGATGATGCCATTCTCCGTGGCTGAGGCGTTGTAGGGTCGGCCACAGGAGTCGAAGGTGGTTTGATCCCTCCCTTTCGATTTCAGGACATAGGCGGCGGCGCATCTTCCCCCGTTCCCGCAAAGGCTGCCGGTGGAACCGTCCGCGTTGTAATACACCATCGTAAAATCGTTCTCCGGGCTGGACCGGATGACTATCAGCCCGTCTGCGCCGATCCCCCGGCGCCGATTACAGAGGACGGGCGCATACCGCTTCCAGTCGATCCGGTCGACGTCGCCGCGGCGGTCGACGACTACGAAGTCGTTTCCCGCGCCGCTCATTTTTGTGAATGGTACGTCCATTGTTTCAGATGCTCCAGGGCAAATATAAAAAAATCCCGGCGAAAAACGCCGGGATCGCGTGGAGATGCGGGGAATCGAACCCCGGTCCGAAGAGAAGACCACCCTACCTTCTACATCCATAGTCCGGCCGGGTTACTTCATCCACCGTCACCGGGCCGAACTCGGTTCAGGCAGACTATCCCGGTATTGGTTCGCCCCGCTACCCCGGAACCGCAGAGAGGCTAGCCCGGTAAAATCGACACCCTGTTCCGTTCACCCGGGCTAGAACGGGCAGGATGGGTTGCTTATTTAATTAAGCAGCCAGTGCGTAATCAGTGTTCGCACTTGTGGTTTTCCGAATGATTTACGTGTGTTCGGAGAACACGAGATGCCAGTTGAGCCATCCTCATCCCCGTCGAATCCATGTCATCCCCTCTGTATCAAGATAACGAATGTTCCCGTTGAATTCAACCGTGTAAGATGCCAATATGCGCCTTTTTGGCGTAGATCTTTAAAAGCTGCTCCCTCATAAGCGTAAAGGCTTCCCGGGGCGTGTCCGCAAACCTGAAAATCTTCAGGTCGGACTGTGAGATGACGCCCATCCTGACCATTTCCTTGAAATTCAACATCCTGTTCCAGTACTCCCGCCCGTAGAGGATGATGGGCATCGGCTTGGTCACCTTTTTTGTTTGGACGAGCGTGAGGACTTCCATCAGTTCGTCCAGGGTCCCGAACCCCCCCGGAAACATGAGGAGCCCCTTGGCCGGATAGAGGAACCAGAATTTCCTCATGAAAAAGTAGTGGAATTCGAAATCAAGGTTTGTCGAGATGTAGGGATTGGTCTCCTGCTCGAACGGCAGGCTGATATTGAGACCGATCGAGCGTCCACCCCCCCTGATGGCGCCTTTATTGGCCGCCTCCATGATTCCGGGCCCGCCACCGGAGCAGATCGCGAGCTGGCGGTCTTTACTGAGCGTGTTCGACCATTTCATGAGAAGGTATGCCACTTCCGAGGCGTCTTCGTAATAAGCCGACATCTCGAGATCATTCATTGCCTTCCCGAGCGCTCTCCGGGCCGCGGCGCCCCGCCCCCCGGAGTGCCGGTACCGCGCCTTTATTTTTGCCAGGTTTTTCCGCGCCTGCGCCCGTGGAAGGATCCTGGCCGACCCGAACACCACGATGGTGTTCCTGACCCCCTCCTTTTTGAAGCGTCCCATCGGTTCGAGGAATTCCGAAAGTATCCGAACCGAGCGGCCCACCGGGCTGTTCAGGAAGTCGATGTTCTCGTAAGCCTTGTCGATATTTTTCATTTGCTATAACGATTCGTGATTAGAGAATTGATCGTCCGCCGTCCACCGGAAACACCTGGCCGGTGATATTTCTCGATTTCGTCGCGAGATAAATTATCAGGTCGGTGATGTCCGCGGCGGCGCCGTATTTTTTCAAAGGTATCAGTCGTTTGGGGATGTGTGCCAGGCCCGTTTCCTCCCCCGGCATGAGGATCGTGCCCGGTGCGATCGCAACCACTCTCACGCGCGGCGCCAGCGATTTGGCCAGTATCCGGGTGAGCATGATGACCCCCGCCTTCGACACCGAATACGGGAGGTGTTGCGTCCAGGCCTGCAGCCCGCCCAGGGACGCGATGTTGATGATCATCCCCCCTGCGCGTCCCTTCATCAGGCCGTAGGCCTCCTGGGAGCAGAAGAACGTCCCCTTGAGATTGGTGTCCATTGCTTCGTCCCACGCGTATTCAGTGGTGGAACGGACGGTGGCGGCGCGGAAGACCGCTGCGTTGTTGACGAGCAGGTCCATGCCCCCATAGTGTTTCTTCACCGTGGCGAACATCCGGGCGATTTGCCGGGGCTTCCGGAGGTCGGCGCCGATGGCGGTGGCATCGCCCCCGTCCTTCCGTATCGCGGCCACGACGCGGCCGGCACCGGCCCTGGACGAATGGTAATGCACCACGACACTGTACCCCTCGCGGTGGAGCGCCAGGGCGATCGCCTTCCCGAGGCGCACTCCCGCCCCGGTGACGACGGCGAGCTTCTTCATATTGCGGGTACGCCCCTTATTCGGCTGTGATTTCATACGATTCATAACTTTCCGGGAGTTCAGATACGCACCTCGCGGTGACGTCCCCCCCGCCGTTGCCGGGTTGCAGGACGAGGTTGCCGGTATCGGTTTTTAACCGGCGGTACCCGAGACCGATCCACACCTGATGAGCCGGTGAATAGACTGTGCTGGTGACCGTACCGGCGTCAACTCCCTGATGCAGGAGCTTCCCGGGGGAGAGAGATGTTCCACTGTGCCACGGAAATTCAAAAACCGAGAGAATTTTTTGAAGTTTTTTGTATGTGTTCAGGCGTGCTATAACCTCCTGGCCGATATAACAACCCTTGGAAAAACTGATGCAATCCTTCAGCCCGGCCTCGAGCGGATTATATTCGGGAGTGAGTTCCCTGCCGTATGCCGGGACACCTTCTTCAACCCGGATGGTCTCGAAGGCCGGATCACCCATCGTTGGAAGCCCGGTAAGGTTTGCCTCACCTAACAGCAGGAAAGCCGGTATCGTGCCTAGGTCTTCACGGATTGCGATGGCTGTTGCGGAAAGTCTTTCCCGTTCGGAAACCGCAGAGAGGCTTCCCGGTCCTATCAGGCTTAATGCTTCTCCGGTATCCTGACACTCCGCGATACGCACGTCTTCCATGATAATAAATCGTTCCAGCCACTGCGCCAGTCCCGGACCGTTACCGCGGCTGCCGATCAGCCTCACCGAATCTCCCGATCGTACGATATTCACAAGATCGACGATCCGCCCCTTCTCGTTTACGAGGACGGTCCGGCGATTGCCGCCGTCCGGCAGATCGAGGAGATCGTTGGTCGACATCCTGTGAAGGAAATCCATAACGTCTTTCCCCACAAGTTTCAGCAGGGAGCGTTTTTGCCGAAAAAGAACGATGGATGTCCTGGCTTCGGGATATCCGGGGAGGAAAAGGTTTGCCATTAGCAGGGACCGGACCCGGTGATCCTCTGCGTGCAGTCGTACAGATCGCAGCAGGTGTGGCAGACGCGCTTGTGGGCGTTGTAACCGAGGAATTCGATGTCGGGGGTGAGGTACCCGGGTTTGGGCGTTTCGGATTTCAGCAAATCGGTGCTCAGGTACTTTTTATTGTCGTCGGGGAGGACCGTGACCACGGCCGACCCGGGGCCGATCTCGTTCTGGACCATGACCGCCCCCAGGAAGTTGCACCCGGATGAGATGCCGACCGCCAGGCCCATCTGCGCGGCCATTTTCTGCGCTGCAATGATGGAATCCCCGTCGCTGACGCTTACGACCTCGTTCAGGTTCTTGAGGTCGACGATCGCCGGGATGAACTCGTCCGAGATTCCCTGTATCCGGTGCTTACCCACCTTGTGTCCGGTGGAGAGAGTTGGGGACTCCGCGGGCTGGATCGGGTGAATACGCACGGAGGGATTCTGTTTCTTGAAAAAGCGGCCGACGCCCATAATTGTGCCTCCCGTCCCCACTCCGGCAACGAAGGCCGCAGGGATGACCGATTGAAAGGACAATTGCCACCAGATTTCCGGTCCGGTCGTTTCCTCGTGGGCCTCGACATTCGAAGGATTATTGAACTGGCTGGGCAGAAAAACGTCTTCCTGTTCTCTGGCCATTTTTTCGGCCATGGCGATGCTCCCGAGGAACCCCCCCTCCTCCCTGGAAACCTGGACGATCCTTGCCCCCATGCTCCTGATGAGGTCCACCCTTTCGCGGCTCATCCAGTCCGGCATGAAAATCACAACCTGGTGGCCAGCCGCCCGTCCGATTGCCGCGAACGAAATGCCCGTATTACCGCTTGTCGCTTCGGCGATGGTATCGCCCGGCCTGATCGCGCCTGCGGCATACCCCCGCTTCAGGATATGATACGCCATCCGGTCCTTGATGCTCCCGGTCATGTTGACGTTCTCGGCCTTCGCGTAGATGATCCGTTTTTCACCCCGGAAGGTGTAATGGATTTCGAGCAGCGGGGTGTTGCCGATGATATGTCTGAGCCCCTTGAAACGGTCGAGGTGTTGCGGGGCGCTGATATCGTCTGTCGGGTTCATCAATGAAAATAATTCGCGAGAAGATAGCCGAACGGGTGGGGCGCTGTCGCGTTCACCCTCCCCGGGAAGGAATTGACTGATGAATCTAAGAATTTAGGCGGGGAATGTCAATGTAGCGCGGCTGTGGCGGTCAAGCGCTTAACGGCCGGTATTACCCTTCGCAACATTCCGGACGAGTAAAACTCAGTGAGTATAACTTGCCATCGCCCTGCCGACGGTTTCGTAGGTATCGAAGATCCGGACGAGGCGCGTAATTGCAAAAATGCTGTTGAGGTGTTCATCCAGTCCTGAGATCCGAATGTCCCCTCCCGTGCTTCGAACGTTTTTCACTGCCGAAAGGAGCGCTGCCAGCCCCTGGCTGTTAATGCGGTTCAATTTCGCGAAATCGAGTATGATCTTCTTAATGTTGTCCGATGTCAGACTGATGATTTTCTGTTCCAGGATGCTTTCGTCCTCATCATCCAGGAGTTCCCCGCTGAGCGAAACCACGGCGATTTCGCCTTTGATATGTTCAGCCAGATGCATAGTGCCTCCTGTAACTCATTAAATGGTGCATAAAATGTCTCCCACCCCACAGCCTCCATCCTTCCGGCGGATCAACATGACTGGAATCTTGTACGGATGGGATTCGTGAATGTTGCGGCCGGTTCGTAAAAATAATAAACCCCGGCCGTTTCGGTCCGGGGGATAGGCGTGGTGATTTAATGCAGGAAACCAACAGAGTGCGCCCACCAGGACTCGAACCTGGAACCCGCTGATTAAGAGTCAGCTGCTCTGCCAATTGAGCCATGGGAAACAGGTCGATTAAATCAAATGCCTCAGGAGATTGTTAACTTTTTGGTTACCGTGACCCCTGTTTATTGAATGATTCGATTACTCCCACGAGGTAACGAAGTCCAATTCCATCCGTTAAGTTCCATATCATGGCAGTCCACTGCCTAGATAAAGAAAAAAAGACGGACACCAGCGTTCATGTGTGGGAAGAGGATTATCGAACGGACCGGGAGCGATTTAGCTAAACATGATCAATCTACCTGGTGTCGCGTCCCAGAAATACATTGACAAAGTCGCTCAATCTTGGCAAGGATCGAGTCAGCCGTCGCGGTCCAGACAAAAGGCCGGGGGTGGCGATGGTAGTTGCCACTGCATTGTTGAATTTTGGCCACGAGTTCTTTGACGCTTGTGAATGTCCCGCGGCGGATTGCCCGCTGTGTGATGAGATTGAACCAGATCTCGACTTGATTCAACCATGATGCATAGGTTGGCGCGAAATGGATATGCCAGCGACGATGACGGGCCACCCAGCGCTCGATGGCCGCGTGTTTGTGTGTTCCATAGTTGTCGAGAATTGCATGGATGTCGAGGTTTTCGGGAATCTGTTGTTCAATCTGCTTCAGGAATGTCAGAAACTCTTGGTGCCGGTGGCGGTGCTTGCACTGCGTAATGACCGTACCGTTTGCAATATCCAACCGAGCAAACAGTGTGGTCATCCCGTGTCGAACGTAATCATGGGTGACTCCTTCAACATATCCCAGTCCCATCGGCAGCATGGGCGGCGTACGATCCAATGCTTGAAACTGTGTCTTTTCGTCAACTCCCAGAATCACGGCATTCTCGGGAGGGCTCAAGTACAAGCCGACAATGTCCCGGACTTTCTCAACAAAGAACGGGTCAGTGGAGAGTTTAAAGCCCTTCTGCCTGTGCGGCTGAAGGCCAAGGGCAGTCCAAATCCGATGCACGGTAGACTTGGAAATCCGCGCAGACTCCGCCAACGGGCGCACCGCCCAGTGCGTACCCTCTTTGGGCTTGGTCTGGAGCGTTTTTCGAATAACAGTGGCCACTTTTTTCGTTTCGCCCGAGCGGCTAAAAGAATGTTTCGTGCCCGTTGCACCAGACCATGCGGCATGCTGCGCGAGGCGGCAAGAACATCCAAGTCCCTGCGAACTTCGTCAGTCAAGGTCAAAATCTTCTTCGGACGACCAGTTTTCATGACTCGATCTCCTCAAAGTAAGGGATAGAGCCAATATTTGGAAATCCTCAGACATAATAAAGCTATCTCTGGGACGCGATACTAGGAGTCTCTATCGACGCCATGACGCCGGCGTGAGAAGAGCCAACCATAGATCGCGATGTTGACCAACACCACCACACCGGCAAGTGCGAACTGGATTTCTCTCGTGAGGTCTGAAGGATAGATGATGTCAAGAAGATAGTGCTCGATGAAGCTCTCCCTGTAGCCGGATTGGCCCGCTTTGACGCGAAGGTAGTTCTCCCAGTGCGTGAGTGGACAGTTCCTACCAGTGAGTTCGACAAAAAACCCCCATGCGGCTGCTGGAATATGGACGAGGGGGATCCAACGCCAACGCACAGCAATGATAGCGCCCAGAAGGGCGAACAGGATGAAAGCCAGATGGAGCAAGAGGACCCCGTCAGCAGCCAAGCGGAAAGACATGACGCAACCTTCACAGTGAGTGATGCTTAACGGACCGTAGCCAAGCTGACGCGATTTTACCTGGAACTCGTATGCCGAATCACGAAGGCGCGGGCTTGTTCTAGGTACTCACTACCGCCAACAATGTACGTATCGTTGTGATCTGCCCCTACAATTTCGTAATACTGCTTCGGCTCGTTGGCGGCGTTGAACAGTCTTTTCCCCAGCGCAAGTGGAACAATCGCATCCCGGCTGCCGTGCATGCTCAGAACTGGGATCGTGATGTTCCGGATTTTATCGATGG
>Ga0209342_10006064_pt1 | contig 12329 bp, 9 predicted proteins | sample RifCSP16_2_FD_184023 | JGI IMG/M metagenome (GOLD analysis project Ga0209342, IMG submission 184023) | Soil microbial communities from Rifle, Colorado - Rifle CSP2_sed 16_2 (SPAdes) (version 2) | ecosystem: Environmental > Terrestrial > Deep subsurface > Rock core/Sediment | place: Rifle... | reverse complement strand
AACTTAATTTTGGTTTTTTTTTGCTTATGAGCAAGTACAGGATTATTTCCCACATTTGCAACCATTGCAAGTAAAACTGGCATTTGCGGAACTATCTCTGCAGCACAACATGAACCCGCCCACATCACAAACAACATTATTCTCTTCATCAATATCCTTCCTATCATCCTTTTTTTTAGATTGATGTTTTTATTTTCCTTGCATCCATTGCTTAATTGCAACACCAAGTTGTGGATTATATTTTTCACCACCGCCTTGAATGCTGTTCTTTGATCCACCACCACGCAGTCCCTGTGTTTGTAGCCATGAACCAAATTGTTTCATATCAACTGCATGAGCAAATGATTGCGATACCGCAGCATAGAATGTTGTTTGATGATCAGCAGAACTGCTAATAAAATAAAATCCTGGTTTTTTTTGATCAAGTGTTGTTGCAATCATACGCATATCTTCTACCGATGCGCCAGGAATATTAACACATAAAAACGGTACATTTTTTACCATTTCAACGGATTCTAGCCACACAGGAATTTGTGAAGAAACAAGCTGTTGCCGTAGTTGTTTAATTTCGTTCTGTGCTAATCTCAGTTGTTCTTTTTGTTTGCTCACTACATCAAGTACTTCTTCGCGTTTGACTTTATAATCTTGACTCAATGTTTTTATTGCATTGAATGTTTCTTGGAATAAATCAATTGCTCCAGGACCAGTGACTGCAAAAATGCGACGATGACCTGCAGAAAGAGCCGTACTTTCAGTAATTTTGAATGTTCCAATATCGCCCGTTGCATGCACGTGTGTTCCACCACACAGTTCAACAGAAAAATCAGAAACTTGCACCATACGCACACTTTCTGGTTTATATTTTTCACCAAAAAATGCCAATGCACCCTTCTTCTGCGCATCTTTTAAACTGCAATATTCAATATTGACAGCAATGTTTTCACGAATTTTTTCATTAATCAAATCTTCAACACGTTTGATATCATCAGCAGAAAGTTGCTGATGGTATGTAAAATCAAAACGTAAATAATCAGGATGAACTAACGATCCTGACTGTTGAATTTGTTTACCAAAAATTTCAATCAACGCTGCTTGCAACAAATGAGTAGCTGTATGATTTTTCATTGCGTTTGTACGCCATGTTTTATCCACATGCGATGTTACTTCATCGCCGATAGTAATAAGAGTTGGAGCTACTATGTGTGCAGCAATAGCGTTGCCAATAAAGCGTACTTCTGTAATTGGTATCTCTATGCCATTAATGGTAAGCCACCCTTGATCTGGAACCTGTCCGCCACCGACAATAAAGAATGGTGATTGTTTTGTAATCACATAAGCAGTCTGCCCTACAGAAACACTCGTGACCAGTTGTGCATCAACAACAAGAGCTGCAACTTCAGATTGTGTTTCTAGCTCTTTGTATCCAGTAAATTCTGTTGCTACGTCTACTTCAAGCTGGGAAAGTTCATCAATAACTTTTTTTCCTGATTGATTTTGTTGCTTTTCCATTTCAGCATCAAAGCCACTCATATCAACTGAGTAGCCTTTTTCACGCACTGCAGCACCAATTAATTCAATCGGAAAGCCGTACGTATCATACAACTTAAATGCTTGTTGCCCTGTGATAATTTTGGTGTCTTTTGATTCTGTAAAATAACTATCTAAAATAATTTTGCCACGCACAAGATTGACAGAGAATTTGTCTATTTCACTTTTTAAAATAGTATAAATAAGCTCTTTATTGGTCAGAACTTCAGGATAAATATCACCAAAGTCTTGCACAACAACACGCGAAAGTTCAGGGAAAATATTTTTATCAGTTAATTTTTGTACAAACAAAGCCGCACGACGAATAATTTTACGTAAAACATATCCACGACCATCATTTGTTGGTGCGCAACCATCAGCAATAATCATTGTTGAAGAACGAATATGATCAGCAATCACATGGAAAGCTGCCTTATTTTCGGCATTTTGCTTATTATAGATAACGCCTGTAAGTTCTTCTATTTTTGCTAAAATCGGTGCAAAAAGATCAGTATTGTACACAGATTCTTTATCTTGTACCACACTGCATATTCTTTCAAGACCCATCCCAGTATCCACGCCAGTTTGTTTGAGAGGTTTAAATGAACCATCTTGCTGACGATCAAACTGCATAAATACAAGATTCCATACTTCCAAAAATCGATCACAATCACAGCCTGGCCCACAATCAGCCACATTGGCATGCCCATACTGAGGCCCACGATCAACATAGATTTCAGTACATGGTCCACACGGACCCACATCACCCATTTGCCAGAAGTTGTCTTTTGCTCCCAAGCGATAAATGCGTTCAGCGGGAACATTAATATTGGAATTCCAAATTACATACGCTTCATCGTCAGTTTCAAAGATAGAAACATACAGGGTTTCGGGGGCAAGCTTAACTTCTTTTGTTAAAAAGTCCCATGCATAGGCAATAGCATCTTTTTTAAAATAATCACCAAAAGAAAAGTTACCCATCATTTCAAAAAAAGTAAGGTGACGCTTGGTAAAACCAACATTATCTAAATCATTATGTTTACCACCGGCGCGAACACACTTTTGAATGCTCACAGCGCGATTATAGCTACGCTTTTCAAGACCAAGGAATAAATCTTTAAATTGGTTCATTCCTGCATTAGCAAAAAGAAGCGTTGGATCCTGAGCTGGAATTAATGACGAGCTAGCAACTGGTTCATGCCCATTTTTAGCAAAAAACTGTATAAACTTATTTCGAATTTCGCGTGAATTCATCTTTTTATCCCTTTATGTCACATAGCCCCATGCTCTATTTCACTTCCTACTTCGCATAAAGCTACAAAGAACGCACCGCATGGGAAACCCAACAAAGAAATATCTATGATTGTGTGGGTAAACTTTATGACGTATGTCATACCTCTTAATATACAGTATTGCAATATTTTGAGATAAGTTCAAAGGGAGATAAACCAATACTTTACTTGTTTTCCTCACAAGCGCACAAAAGCTCTACTATTTCTTTAGAAGCCCCTTTTCCAATAGCATCAGCATCATTATTGAACACGCTTCTCATCATTCTTTTTATTTGTGTAGCTCTTACACCTTTTGGACTTTTGCACAACATTTTAACAATTGGATGTTTATCAGAATCGACCAAAGACTTGACTCCCTGGTCTTCAAAGAATTTATCTATCATCAAAGCAGTCCGTAGTTCTTTTGCCTCTGCATTAAAAAATTCAGCATCTTCCGGTGTAATCGCTTCATCTCTGTGCAATGCGTTATGTGTTTCTATTAGCAGCATATAGTCGACAGCATACGTAATAAGAGAACCGATTTTTTGTTCATCGTAAATAATATTGAAATCTCGTGTAGGTTTATTCTGACGATCACACAAAGCAACATTTGCATTTCTATCCAAAAGTAGCTTCATAAGATCTGTATCATTGTGAGATACAGCCAACATCAATGGAGTTTTTTGAGTTTTTGAAAACTTAAAGTTCGGGTCAACTCCTTTATCCAATAAAGAAGCAATCGTTTTCAAAGCAGAATCATCACGGTAGGGCCTGGTCAAGAGAATCAAAATTTCGTTCCTAAACTTACCAGTTTCCATAGCAATAGGAACTTCATCCATGCCATACAAAAAATTATTGCAAAATAGGCAGACAATAGTCAATAATGTTTTTCTTCTCATATTTTTCTTCCCCATTTTTTAAATTATTTTTAATGTATCAACCTAGTATAAAAAAATGATAGACTTTTTTGTTTTTTTGCTATGCTGTAATGCAATTATTTTATCACTATAAAGGAGCTGTAATGATCGCATTAGTATTTTTATTTGTAATGTCTTTTTCATGCAATATAAACGCAGAATGGCCATATATGCCATTCGATGATGCTATGAAAAAAAATAACTTTCCTAATGTTTATGACGTAACAACACATATTGTTGGTATACCTGGAAACACCTTGTATGAATTTTTTGAAGATCTGTATGAACAATATGCACATCTTACAGCAGAAGCTGATCTTAGAATTCCTAAAATTATTCACCAAATCTGGCTAGGAAGCCCGTTACCAGAAGAATTTAGAGCGCTACAACAATCGTGGGTAGAATACCATACAAATCGCGGCTGGATGTATAAACTATGGACAGACGAAGATGTTGCACAACTCCAACTATACAATCAGCAATTTTATGATGCAACGGATAATTATGGCGTAAAATCTGATATTTTACGCTGGGAGCTGCTGTATAATTATGGCGGTGTCTACATTGATACGGATTATGAATGTTTACGCTCACTAGATGAATTGCACTACACGTACGATTTTTACACGGCACTGCAACCGCTTGACACATTATTCGTACAACTTGGCGCTGCACTTGTTGGTTCGCGACCAGGACACCCTATCTTGCAACATTGCATCGAAACAATTAAGTATGATTGGCACCACAAAGGCGCACCAAAGAAAACAGGCCCTGTACATTTTACTAAATCGTTTTATGCAGTAGCTGGAAAAAATGGAAGCAAAGATATAGCGTTTCCTGCATTTTATTTTTACCCACTTGGTTGCTCCGAAACAATAGACAATAGAGTTACGTGGGTACATCGAGGAGCTTTTGCAGTACACTGGTGGGCAAAAAGCTGGATGCCAAAACAGTATCGCCCTGCTTTATCTAGAAATATAGATAACAAATTTTCAGCGAACAGTTGGAATGATTAAAATAACCCCATGTTTTAACCCATTTTCAATTCTTTCCAATGGGTACCCAATACGGAACGAAGTGAGGATCGGGTCAAGAGACTCCGTTATAGAATCTTCTGCCCTTCCCCCGCTCGACCTGAGTGTTTTTGTCCTCAAAAATGTGCGGAAAGGGGTAGTTCAATGTCGGATTAAGGCACCTTTATTTGTTAGAGATAGACTCTAAACAATAAAATAAAAGAAGGCTCTCTGGAAAACCAGAGAGCCTTCTTTTATTTTAATACTATCTTAATGATCCCTTTTGCCCGGAAACCTACTTGATGGTACACGTTTACGAAGATGTATTGGAACAAGTTTACGAAGATATTCATTGCGTTTTTTACACAAATATGACTGTCCAATTGCATCACATGCATAGCCAAGTTGTTTGAGTGTTTCCGGGTTAACAATATTACGTGCATCCACAATGATAGCATTGCGCATTACTTTTTTGAGCCGCACAAAATCAATTTGTTTAATCTCATCCCAATCGGTCATAATAACAACAGCATCAGCAGTTGTTGCCGCTTCATATGGCGATGTACAGTACATTAATCCTGGAAAAATTTTACTCATATTGTTCATTGCAATTGGATCATACGCTCTGACAATTGCTCCCTGTTCTAGCAACAATTCAATTGTTTTAATTGAAGGAGAATAACGAACATCATCAGTATTTGCTTTAAAAGCAAGACCCAACACAGCAATTGTTTTTCCTGCAAGATCTTCATGTAATTCTCTTTGTACAAGTGCTTGCAATTTTTCAACCGGCTTGCCCTGCTGCACCACATTTGCATCTAATGCTGCTTGAACAGTATGAAACGGCAAGTTATGTTCACGAGCAATATACACTATAGCTTGCGAATCTTTTGGAAAACATGATCCGCCAAAACCAGGGCCCGGATTAAGAAATGCAGGACTAATACGATGATCTAGCCCCATTGCATATGCAACTGTTTTTACATCGGCATCGGTTGCATCGCAAAGATTAGCAACTTCATTTATATAACTTATTTTTACTGATAAAAATGCATTTGAGGCATATTTAATCATTTCCGCAGTTTGCACATCAGTCAAGACGTAAGGAGTCCCACCAGTAATTAATGTCTCGTATATTTCACACAATGCAATAAGTGCACTGTCCGAATCAGTTCCAATAATTAGACGATCTGGGTAGAGAAAATCATTAACAGCAAGACCCTCACGCAAAAATTCAGGATTTGAAACAATGCTAAACAAACTTGGATCTATGCCATAATTTTCTTCCAATTGTGCTCGTATTTTTTTTCCTGTTCCTACTGGTACCGTACTTTTAGTGACAATAATTTTGTATGAATTAAGACTATCAGCAATTGTTTTAATAACTGCATTAATGTAAGAAAGATCGGCATTTCCATCTTCTCCCATAGGTGTTCCAACCGCAATAAATATAATATCTCCCATTTCAATTGCCTGGGAAACATCATCAGTGAACATTAATCTTCCTGCCTCAACATTTCGTTCTACAAGGTCTTCAAGTCCCAGTTCATAAATTGGCATAATATAGTCGCGTAATAATTCTATTTTTTTTGTATCAACATCCGTACAAATTACTGAATTACCAATTTCAGCAAGGCAAGCACCTGAAACAAGGCCCACATATCCTGTACCAACTATAGTTATCACCTTGTCGCTTTGTGCAGAAAGAAATAATGGCGGTAACAATAATAATCCAAGAAAAAAATTCCTACGAATAATTGATGAAAACATGAAAGACTCCTTTTTTACAAATCCTCATTACAACACCAGTGCATCTTCATTATTGTATTGTATAAGTTGTTTTATAATATCAGCAACCATTTATCTATATATTGCTACTATTGGACTGCAATTAATAAATTTTTTTGTAGAATTTGTTGCTGTTTTTTTGTAATTTATCAACAATATCGTTATAAAAAAAGGAAAACGTAATGAACTTAAGAGTAATAGCTGCATTTTTTTTATGCATTGGACAATTGATCAGTGGAGCTCCTTTAAAAGAAAACTCCATCGAACGACCAATTGTAGTTGTTGTTTGCTCATATAACAATGACAAATGGTCCGAAAACACTCTTAATTCAATTTTTTCTCAGGAATATAACAACTTTAGAGTTATTATAGTTGATGACTGTTCAACAGATAACAATGCTGAAGTGATTCAAAAGTATATAGATGACCACAATCTTACCAACCGCATTACCTTTATTAAAAACGAAGTACGTCATCGTAAATTATTTAATCTGTATCGAACACTTTATGATTGCAACGATGATGAGATCGTCTTTATGGTTGATGGAGATGATTCAATAGCTCATTCAGAAGTTCTTGCATATATCAACAGTGTCTATGAAGATGAGAATGTATGGTTTACCTATGGTCAATATCGCAACGTTCCTGCTTCTCAAGCAATTCAATGGGGACACAAAGAAATGGGCTATTGTCGCGCTATCCCCAAACACATTCAACGAAAACAAGCATATCGTTACTACAGTTTTGTTTATATGCATCCACGATCATTTAAGGCATGGCTCTTTAAACTTGTCAAGTTGGAAGATTTAATAGCAGATACCATAGACGGCTTTGAAGGAGATTTTTATCCTGCAAGCAATGATGTTGCTATGTATTTTCCCATGGTTGAAATGGCGCACACTCATATCAAATTTATTCCTGAAGTTTTGTACATAAGAAATTTATATTCAGAAATTGTTGGTTTTAAGGTTGATCGACGTATCCAGACAGCTTCAGCACGAGAAATTAGAAAAAAAAATTGTTATTCTGTCTTATTTCAACCAAAAAAAAATAGATTCGCCAACTTAGAAAACGCAGCTGCTGATGTATTTCTTTTGTGTCGATCCAATCTCACTGAAATAGAAACCATTTTAAAAGAAATTCAAAGCAAAGCTACCGGAATAGGTACTGTATATGTCTTCTTTAATGGTACAACAGAAAACAAAAAAATCTGCCGCTTTATAAAAAAACAATTTCTTAATGTTACCTTTGTTCCTTACGAACCTAACGGCAGTAAGAGTCTAAAAAATCGTCTTCTGGATTATTTAAGCGTTGCTAAAAATGATCATATTTTTGTAACAACGGATGCTTGTTCCATAGTAGAAAATATAACATTTTCTGATTACATATTCTGGCTTGAAAAAACATATGCCTATCGATTTTATCTCAACAGACATGCATCACATCAAGGGACACCAAGATTTATCCCTCTTACCGACACAATATGTGCGTGGAAAATTTCTCAGGGTTTAGACAGGTGGAGAGGAATATCAATTGGAGAAGACTCCTTCATCTGCCGTAAAGCAACTCTCTACCAAGAGGCTAAAAGGTTAGATTTTAACAACATTTATACCTTTTTAAAAGCAATTCACCTCATCCCAACACTGCCAGCACGTGTAGGATTGTTTCCAAAAGATGAAATCGTTAAGGCTGTCTTTTAGATAGCCCTTTTGTTGTGCGCACTGTTCACGCAACATATTTAAGTTGTTTTATTTTGTTGCTGATTCCAGGAGTCCAATTAGCGTGATGCATCTTAATATCCTCTGGTATTGGTAGGTACATTCCAGGACGCCATTCATAACCAGTGAGCGTTCCTCCCCCAAAAAAACTATCTGGTAAATAGTCCCACACTAATCCATAAGGATTTCTTTTGCTCTTTTTTTTGATGCATTGGTTAAATGAATTTTGATCACTGTTAGATGATTTTTTTTGCATTGTTTTTTTGACATCTTTCCACAATCGTAACGTTTTTTCATTACCACGACATGCAAAAAAACCGGTACATAAAACGCCACTCGGATTATTCCTTTGCATGATAATATCCTTGCCTTCCATCAATGCAAGAATAGTGTCTTGAATAGGCGCAAAAAATTGAATATCAACATCTGAAAAAATAAAAATTTTACCCCAATTTTCTTCGATTGCACGAATAATAAGGTCAACCTTACGCATTGTTGTTTTTGTCCACCCTTCATTCATAAATTTTGCTGTAGCACATGTTTGCTCACAAAACTCAAGAACAATGTCAAAGTCATCTTGTATAGACGGTAAAAAATATTCATCTTTCAGTACTTCATGCGACGGTGTGTATAAGGCATATAACTTTATTTTTTCATGAGAAAAAGATTCCGTTATGTAACAAAGTAAAGCAATACAAGAAAAAACATATAATTTTTTCACCATAACTCCTTTTTTTGTGATTGCGTTTTTTTATCTTGATTACTACTTTAACACTAAGAAGACAAAAAAATAGTTCCCAAAAAAAAGGACGTTTATGAAAAATATTTTTTTATTGTGCATGGCAACAACAATCATCCAGATAACTCTATTACTGCCTACGTTTTCTGCTTCAGCTTCTTCCGATGGGCACCCACTACAGAATGAAGTGAGTATTGGGTTAGAAGAATCAGAGCACTCTCAATCGGACTTCGCTGAAACTTCATTGGATGCAATTCCCAGCTTTAGCGACGACGAACAAGTTCAGAATGATCGCCAAGAGCAGTCTATTAAAAATAAACCCTGCGCCATCACATGGCAACCAAACGGTGGACGGTTTGGTGACGATTTAGCATCTTATTGCAGAACAAAATGGCTCTCACGCGAGCTTGATATTCCACTCCTTTGCTTGCCATTTCCTTATTCTGACCAGTTGATGTTGCATGAAAATGAAGAATTGTGCACAGCAGAATGTCGACAACAATTTTCCAAAATTGTACAACTCATAAAAAAACCTCCGTACGTATTATCAAAAAATAACAACACTCTCTACATTTGCCGCTGGAAAACTGAAGTTACGATTGATTGGTTTGATCAAAGCTTTTTAATAGAGCTGAAAAAAAACATTACTCCTCGCTATGAAATACAAAAAATTGAAATTCCTGCTGAAGTCGTATCAATTGCGGCACACGTGCGAAATGGTGGAACTTTTGCCGCTGATACTCCCGAAGAAAAAGAACGTTGTCCATTACGGTTTGTTCCCGAAGAATTTTTTATTGATCAAATAGAACGCCTTGCTGCAATGTTTCCTGCAGACAACCTGTATGTATATATATTTACAGATCATCCAGAACCAGCGAAATTAGCAAAAAAATTCACACGAGCACTCAACGACCCTCGCATTACGTTCGATTATAGAAAAGAAGACAACAGTCACAAGGCAAATGTTCTGGAAGATTTTTTTTCTATGATGGATTTTGATTGTCTTATTCGTCCGGGATCAAATTTTACGCGTTTTGTTCAACGACTCGGTAATAATAAAGTTGTTATTTACCCAGAAAGCGTCAAAGAAATTGCTCCAGGAAAAAAAGTTATTGATACCATAAAAGTTAAAACACGAACCGATAGTGATGAAAGATGGAAAACACAAAATATAACAATTGCTTAAATTTATTTTCTCACAAACAACGCATTACCAAAAAATGATGTGTTTGTATCTTCAAAATCACGCCCAATATGATCAAACCCATGATTGGTCATCCATGCAACAATATCCTCATACAGTGGTTGACCTTCATAACTTTCAATAAATGATACCTCTGCTAAAATAATAGTAATGTTTTTGATCATTATTGGTGCAGCTTGAAGTATCGCAAGCTCATGACCTTGGGTATCAAGCCACATAAGATCAATTGTTTGTATTGCATTCTCGTTCGCCCATGTATCCAGGGTAACGGTTTGCACCATTGTTGTTCGAGGAAATATTAGTGGGGATTTTGACAATCGTTGTTTTGGTTTACGTAGCGATCCAGCTTGTGATGCAACTCCCGGACGAGTAGAGCGTTCTGAAACATAAAAAAGTTCAGTTCCATTGTTACTGCTCAATGCCAACCGATAATAATGAACATTATTTAATTCGGTTGTATTTGTAACTAATCGATCATAAATTTCTGGCAATGGTTCAAATGCATGAATTGTCGCGTTTGGCCATTGTTTTGCCATTTTTTTAGTATCATTACCATCAAATGCACCAGCTTCAACAATAACCGGATTATCAGGCAAAAATTGCTTTACTATGTCTATGGTTTTATGCGAATTAAATATAATCATCTATTGCTAACTTCGTTTTGATGGTACAATGAATTTCATAAATAGTTCGTTTCCTTCGACAGGCTCAGGACGAACGGAGATAAAACTAAACTCCATCAAAACAACTCGGTACTTCTTTATATTAATAAAATTCAAGTCCCGTTCGTCCTGAGCCTGTCGAAGGAAACGAACTTAAAATTATTTATATTATAAGTAGTATACCATGAAAATAAGTATTATTATTCCCGCATATAACGAAGAAGAGCGCATTGAAAGAACAATGCGCGCATACCATCACTTTTTTACAGAAAAACAACAACAAATCAATCTGTTTTTTGAGCTTGTCATCGTACTCAATGGTTGCAAAGATAACACCATCGGCGTTGTACAAGCAGTACGCAATGATCTGCCAGAAAACACCATTGTTATCATCAATATGCAACAAGCCGGAAAAGGTTTAGCTATCAAAGCAGGCTTTGTCGACACTTTAATCAGAGACAATGATTTAATCGGATTTGTTGATGCAGATATGGCAACTGCTCCGCAAGCATTTTACGACCTTGTAGCAAACATTGCAGATGTTGACGGTGTCATTGCAAGTCGCTATATGCCTGGTGCACACATAACTCCAGAACGCCCCGCATACAAACGCTGGGGCAGTCGTATTATTTATGAACCATACGTATGGTTACTGTTTGGATTAACATATTATGATCTGCAATGTGGTGCAAAATTATTCAAAAGGGCGGTTATAGAACGCATAACGCCACAACTGACCGTTACGCAATGGGCATTTGATGCAGAACTGCTTTATTTATGCAAAAAAGCTGGCTTTACCATTAAAGAAATACCAACCGTGTGGCACGATCAAGCTGATAGTAAATTAACACTACGAGGTGGAATGCGCATGTTCAGTGCACTATTTAAAGTGTGGCGTCAACATCGTTTTTAGACGTAAGGCCTTTAAAGATGGCTGCCTCTGAACTAAATTCATTACAAATTTATCGGAAACTGCGCACATAAGTTTCGTGCTTTAACTTTTATCGCACTCAAAACTACATCGTTATCATGATGCTTAATTACATCGTCAATCAAATGTACTATTTCTTTCATCTGTTGTTCTTGCATACCACGTGTTGTTACAGCAGGGCTACCAACACGAATACCACTTGTTTCCCATGGTTTTCTTGTATCAAACGGAATACAGCTACGCGTTATATTTATTCCTGCTTTTTCAAGCGCGTTATCAGCTTTTAATCCACTGATATTTTTTGCAGTTAAATCAACAATAAATAAATGATTATCTGTACCACCTGCAACAATACGATATCCGAGCGAAATAAATTCATTCGCTATTGCGCGAGCATTGTTAATAATTTGTTGCTGATACTCCACAAACGATGGTTGGAGCGCTTCGTGGAACGCAACTGCTTTTGCTGCAATAGTATTCATTAATGGGCCACCTTGCATACCCGGCATAATTGCACGATCAATTTTCAACGCATGTTCAGCAGAACTCATAATCAATC
>Ga0209342_10006063_pt1 | contig 12329 bp, 8 predicted proteins | sample RifCSP16_2_FD_184023 | JGI IMG/M metagenome (GOLD analysis project Ga0209342, IMG submission 184023) | Soil microbial communities from Rifle, Colorado - Rifle CSP2_sed 16_2 (SPAdes) (version 2) | ecosystem: Environmental > Terrestrial > Deep subsurface > Rock core/Sediment | place: Rifle... | reverse complement strand
GCGTCATACGATCGCTATGGCTGATATGAAGCGCTTGGGTGCGTCGCATAACCTCGTGCAACAATGTACGGTGGGTGTGCATCACTCCCTTCGGCTGCCCCGTTGAACCAGAAGTATACAAGAGACACGCAAGAGCGTCCGGGGCCGTCTTGAGGTGCAAGTCTTCGGCCGGGCATTGGGACGCTATGCAATCCATGTCGATGACTAGCTGTGTCCGGAGCGGCAGTTGCTGAACTAGAGGCAAATACGGCGTCGCCGTGACAATGCATCCTGCCTGCGAGTCCTCCAACATGTAGGCGAGCCGCGCAAGCGGTTGGGCCGCATCCAGGATGACGCAACATCTTCCCGCCTTCCAAGCCCCAAACATCGCCACAATCGCTTGGACTCCCTGTCCAAACAGCAGCGCTACCGGCCCCTTCTGCTGCTCACAACGCGCGCCAATGGTAGAGGCGACCTGATTGGCCAACTGATTGAGCTCGGTATACGTCAATGTCCGCTGTCGAGTTTTGATTGCGATACGATCAGCGTAACGCCGGGCTTGCTGTTCGAACCTTGCGGCCAGAGATTGTTCGATAGCTTCGAGGGGAAATGTCTCGAAAGCATTTTGCGGCCGAATGTGTTTGGTCGAAAGAGGTGCGGCAAGGCATGGCGATGCCAAGGTGTCAGCGGCATGATCGCTCATATTAATTGCCATGGGTCAAACAATCGCTCGTGCGACACGAGAGGATAAGGCCGGCAACGGAACCCTCAAAGCCATAGCCGCTGGGCTCGCAACAGAAATCGGTCTGTCAAGTCAATACCGATAAGTAATACTTCTGGATCAAAGAAAACGGCATCCGAAATGGTTGCGGCTGTGTTAACCGATAGGGGGATAGGAGGATCCATTCCGACGTCTGATAGGGGGAACACTACCCATGAAGAGTCGACTCGCACCCTTCAAGGTGGTCACCGCAACAAACAAGACACCGTCGACGGCGTTATTAAAAATTCGGTCTTAACGGCGAAGACCGTGGATAGTTGTAAATTGGCTGGTTGATGCGAAAAAATACGGAACGGTCTGAGCCCTCCCTTTCCACTATGAACGGGAGGCCGTTTGCGACTTCGCCGTCGGAGATCCGCTCCCTGGCGCCGGGGATAGATCGACAGGCCTCCCCTTTTATTCTGATTATCGGCAGCCTCCCTAAATTCCATCGTTAACTTGGAAACGCTGCCGCCAGAGCTCGAAGACAAACAGACTCCAGATTTGTTTGGCCTGCGGATCCCACGCGCTGCGCTCCACCGACGGTTGTGAAAAGTAGCTCTTGAGCAAGGTCTCGACCGCCTGAGGATTTAAAATGCCACTCGATCGAGCGGACTGTGAAAGAAGAACGTCCTGGAGCATCTCGCGCATTTCAGCTGCGAACCACTTCGCGTACGGAACGGGAAAGCCTAGTTTCTCGCGCTCGACAATTTCCTGCGGCAGCATGTCTGCAAAAGCTTTCTTCAGAATATATTTGACGCTATAGCCGGCTCCTTGCTTTCGCACCTTAAGATGGCCTGGGATGCGCGCGGCGAAGTCGACCAAAACATGATCTAAAAAAGGCACGCGCAGTTCCAGGGAATGAGCCATGGTCATTTTGTCGGCCTTTAGCAAAAGATCTTCCGGAAGCCACTGCGTCATCGATACGAAAAGCATCTGATCGAGAAATTCAAATTTTTCCGCTTCCTCGTATGCGGCGCGAACCTTATCGACGGAATCTTTCAGAGCACAGGCTCTGAAACTCTCTCCGTAAAGGTTCCATTTTTCTTCTTCCGTAAAGACGCAATCTTGGAATGAGGGGACCAGAGCGCCGTACCGCGAGAGCGGATGTCGGCTCATCTTCAAATATTTGTCGAGCCTTTCTGAATGAAAGACAGTCCTGTTTAACGTGCCGAATACGGCTTCCCTCAAAGGAGCCGGAAGTCTTTTGAAAAGCTTCAGGCGATTGTACCCCTTGAATTGCGACCAGAACGCGTATCCTCCGAGCAGCTCGTCACTCCCTTCCCCCGATAGAACGACTTTTACATGCTGGCGCGAAAGTTGAGAAACGGCGTACAGAGGTAAAGCCGCGGGATCTGCCATCGGCTCGTCCATATGCCATATGAATTGCGGCAGGGTGGCAATAAAATCCTGGGCGGTCATGCCGATGTCGTGGTGATCCGTACCGAGGTGCTTGGCCATCAGACGAGCATATGGACGTTCGTCAAAAATCCCGCCGTCATTGAATGCCACGGAAAACGTCTTAATTTTCTGCGTCAGCTGGGATTGGGCCACGGCGGCTACGACGGAAGAATCCAGCCCGCCGCTAAGCAGGATTCCGACGGGCACGTCACTGACCATATGGTAGGCGACGGTCTCGGTGAACCGCTCACGAAAAGCCCGGATCCAATCTTCATCCCCCATGCTCTGCTTTTTTTCAAAGTCGAGCGACCAATACCGATCGATCTTGATTCCCGTATCGGAAAACTCCAGGCTATGGCCGGGTGGAAGTTTCTCGATCCCGCGGAACATCGTATTGGGCGATATCGTATAACGAAAGGTAAGGTAGTCATGAAACGACTGTGCATTGATGCGAACGGGGTGATCGTCCAAAGCCAAGAGCGCCTTGATTTCGGACCCAAAGCACAACCCTCCCCCGTTTGCACGATAGTAAAGAGGCTTGATCCCTAAACGATCCCGCGCCAGCAAGAGTACTCGGCGGCGCTTGTCCCATACCGCAAAGGCAAACATGCCCCGCAGATACGTCAGGCATTGCTTGCCATACTGCAGGTACATGTGGAGAAGAACCTCCGTGTCGCCATTGGTGCGGAACTCATGGCCCAAATCGAGAAGCTGCTTGCGCAACTCTCGGTAGTTGTAAATCTCGCCGTTGAACACCAGCACGACTTGTTCGTCGGCGTCGGTCATCGGCTGATTGGCGCTGTCGCTCAGATCGATGATCTTGAGACGCTGGTGGCCGAGCGCAACGGCTCCATCCAAGAACACGTTTGACGCGTCGGGGCCACGATGACGGATCAGGCGGCAGGCAGATGCCATCCGCTCTTTGTCGATCTGCCCCTCAGGCCGATATATACCGACGATGCCGCACATTGTTATTTTCTCTTTGGGGACAATGAGATTATCGGGAGGCTACTGCGACCTCAGGATTCTGCGTAGAATCAGCATAGGTCTTAATCGCGCCGATAAAGAACATTTGCAGATATAGCATTTCGATATATTGGAGATCGTAAAATAGAGACGCAAACGCAAAACCGACGAGACCCGCCTGAGCACCTTTCGCCTGCAAATAGAGGCTTTGGCCCGAAGGCCAATCAAGAAACTTTTTTGGCAATCGAACGAAGATATTGCGCAGCAACAAGATCACCAATAGCCCGATGCCGACCAATCCCGTTTCAGCCATCATTCCCGTATAGACACCGTGAGGATGACGTTCTTGGTAACGCTCTTCGTCAAAGATCAAGTTATAAATGTCCTCCCTCGTGATAATGTCATATACCTTTCCGGCATAGGCTTTCCTCATCAAGGTGAAGTTGTCCAGGCCCACGCCGGCAATCGGATAGTCCTGCCAAATGCGCAGGGCAACTTGCCACAGCGCAAAACGGGATTCAGCCGACGCGTCCCGCTCCTCGGCGGGGGCAAACGCGCTGCCGATACGATCCACATAAGTTGATCCGACCCAGGGATATACGAGAACAGTGATCAATAGCAAAGCCGCAAAAGCCCGGACGCGGTAGCGAACAAAAAACAGGAATATAAACATGCCTAACGCCAGCCCTAGAAATGCGCCGCGCGATTGGGTAGCGAAGGCACAAAGCACCATAAACGTTGCGCAGACAATAAAGCCCAACCGGTACATCAAGGGCATGTTTCTATCGGAAGCCTTAGCCATCGCCAACGGAGCGATCAAAGCCATTTGGGATGCGATATAGTTCGAACCGCCTGGCCAGAGGGTGTCCAACCTCTCGTTGCCGAGCAAAGACTGCTGAAATCCCCAGAGAGCGAGCAGACCGAAGGAAATGACAACAACACGCACATAGAATTCCATCCGAGTTTCGGTATTCACGATTTTGGCGAAAACCGCGCAGATGGCGAATATCTTTAGTAACTCAAGCGTTTTTTCAAAACTGGCTTGCACCGAAACCTCGGCGAAGAAAGAAACGATCGCCAGCCAAGCCAGGAACAGGGCAAAATTGAATAGGTTCTTTTTTTGCTGCACCCCATCGCCGGTCACCATCAGTGATCGCCTTTGCAGGAAATAACCTGCGACAACGATCAGCGCCGTGATCAAATGGAGCCGACCGAATGCAGGACTACCCCAAGCCAAACTCTCTGGCCTAAAAATGACGATGTGGATGAAAAACAGCAGGCCGAAAACCGGGTAGCGCAACCCATAAAGAGCGGCCGCGTAGTAAAGAACCGTCAGTACCATTATTCTCATAACATCACCCACCTTGCTCCGAACGCCGATGACTCAGCTCGGTTTGATTGACACACTAACTCTCGATAAACATTCTCATACTGTCGCACCATCGATTGGACAGTAAATGACTCCTCCACGCGACGCCGCCCGCACTCCCCGAAACCGCGCCGCAGGCGGGCGTCTCCGGCCAGCCGAAGAATGAGAGCCGTTAACTTTTCAACGTCATCCGGGCGAAAAAAAAACCCCTCCCGCCCCTCAGTCAAAACGTCTCCCGTTCCGCCAACGTCCGTGGCCAATACCGGTACTCCGCAGGCCATCGCTTCCAATACGGTATTACTGAATCCCTCGTAGAACGAAGACTGAACGTATAGGTCCATACAGTTGAGCAGCTCCGGAATTCGTTCGGAATAACCAAACAGGTGGACATCCGCGGCTAATCCGAGTTGCTCGACTTCTCGCTCCAATGCGGCCCGATGGGGTCCTTCGCCCACGAGCAGAAAAAAGGGCCGGCGATGCCGGTCCGAAATTTGAGCTAGCGCTCGTAAAATAACCTCGTGATTTTTCACAGGATCGAGCCGCGCCACGTTGCCGAGAATGATTCGGTCGGTCGGTAGACTGAATTCCCCGCGCAGCTCCGTCGCGTCCTCGCGGGGACGGAAGATTTCCGCATCGACTCCGTTGGCGACGACGTGAATCAGACTCTCTGCAAGTGAACATTCGGCAGCCAGGTCCGCGCGCATGCAGCCGTTCAAAGTAAGGACCCGCTGGTAACGCCGGATGGCAGTCCTTTGAATCCAGCGCCGCTTGAAACTGATCCCCTGCAATTCCTCGAAGGTCTTACCGTGAAAGGTGTAAACCGTGGCAGGCACGCGAGCCAAGCGCGCTCCCACGGCGGTCTCGACCATGGCAGGCCATCCACGGGCGTGCAGAACATCAACGGCGTGGCTCCGTGCCGCCTGAGCAATACGCCAGGGCAAACGCCAGTCGTTACCATTCCGCTTATTGAATTCAACGACCTCACAGTTCGGCGCGTTCAGTAACTTGGCAAAGGCCCCGGCTTCAGTGAGGCAGAGAATGACGTGACGGAAATGATCTTGATCGCCGTAGTTGATCAGGTTGAGCAACCCTCGCTCCATGCCACCGTCGCGAAAGGCATAGATCGTGTGACCCACCGTGATGCGCCCGTTGTTGGATTGAATGTCGTTCATCGCCGCAATCAAGCCGCGGTTTGCAATACTGCCGAAACAGAAGCCGGTTCCCGCGCCGCGTCAGGCCTGTGAGTCGGAAGTCAAGGCGCAATTTTTACGGGCTGTTTTGGGACTTCCAAAACGTTGCCCAAGTGACTGATATTGAAGAACTCTAATGATCTTCGGCAGACACAAAACTATTGCCATGGTTCAAGAACTGTAGCAGCAACTATCATGGAGAGCAGAAACTTCTGACGGGTAATAAATGTCACTCTGACACAGGTCAAGCTTCAATAGCTTTGTTGGAAACCGGCGAAGATTTGACACGCCGTGAGTGCTTTACGGGTAGAATTGCAACCGCCCGGGCCAACGCATATACAGATGCGAGAACAAATAGTCTGGCAAACCCACTGAAACTCCTGAGCTTCCATGAGGTTTGTAAGGCGATGAGGAGCGCCGGGAGCGAAATCAATCCGACGGCAATCAAAATTGGCCGCGAATGCCCTATAAACATGGCAACGAGCGCCATCGGCAGGGAGGCCATAGCGATCAGATAAAAAATCGGTAAGGCTAGACTGGGAAGTTCCTGCCAATAAAACGAATGGGAGCGGAGCCCGCGCAAATTGCTCTGCCCGCGCCACCGCTCCTTATTAAAAAATTCAACAACCGTCCTGGCTTCTCCGAAGTGCACCGACCGTACAGCCCGATCTGAAATAATCCGATAACCTTTTTTTCGCATTCGATAGCAGAGATCGACGTCTTCGCAGGTCGTCAAGGCCTCGTTGAAGCCGCCGATTTCTGCGAAGGTCTTTTTTCTCACCAGCATGTTCATCGACGGAAGCCAGTCAACTTTGGCGACGAGCTTTTTGTTTTGCACCAGTGACGACCAGCATTTTTGCACCCAGGTGGAGCGCTCTGGAATCTGTGGATGCGAACCCACGCAACAAACGTTCGGATCGCGAAAATGACGCAAAGCATTTCTTACCCAATCTCTGTCAACGACACAGTCTGCGTCAACAAACGCGAGGAACTCGCCTTTCGAGGCTGCCGCACCGGCATTGCGCAGCTTGGAGATGGTTACATCCGGCAGCACAAGCACTTTCGCACCCTTGGCCTGAGCGACGTTCGCCGTGCCATCCAACGACCCGTTATCCATCAACAAGCATTCTATGAGTCCATGATCATAGTTGAGTTTACCGATCGCATCGAGACAGGAGCCGATGATTCTTTCCTCGTCTCGCGCCGGAATGATAAATGATACGCTGGGGTCGGTTGTCGTATTTTCCAAGTTGGTCATAATTCCACCAAGATACTCTCGTTCGATACCGGGCTGCTCCATCGACTATATTTTTTGAATCAGCTTCTCAGGGTTACCGACTCCCCAGTGTCGAAGTCGATTTTCGTTGAGGCCATCCGTTGTCACTTCCAGGAAGTCACAGAGACCGAAGATTCCTATCAACGACCTCCGTAGTCGCGTCAATGAAAATGCTCGCTAATCTTCAAAATATTTTGCAGTGCCGCCCTATTACGCTCAGCACGCCGACAAGGGATAAGAGAGAAGGTGCGCGCTACCGAGTACACCAAAAAAAGAAAAACTAGTCTTGCCAGTCCCGGGTAGTCTTTGACCGCCACCGAAACCCGTAAGGACGCCAACAAAGGTGGCAGCAAGACTAACCCCATGTTGAGAACAAAAGGGATATGCTTGCCCCAAAAGATACTGTAGAAAATTGTACTGGGCAGGCAAAGCAATACGACGATGTAATAAATCGGTAATAGCAAACTGGGGATCTCCTGACGGTGGAGCCCATGAGACCGAAGCCCCTGATAATTGCTCTGGCCGCGCCATCTTTCTTTTCTGAAAAAATCTTTCAGTGTGTTCGGCTCGCCAAAGTGAATCCACTTAAGAGCGCTGTCCGCAATAATTTTGTACCGTTTCTTTCTCAAGCGGTAACAAAAATCCACGTCTTCACAGGTCACCAATGATTCGTCGAAACCGCTGATCTCCAAAAAAGCCTGCCTCGTGACCAAGAATGCGCCTGACGACACCCATTCCACTTCTTGTGAGCGCGCATTTTTACGTTGCTGCAACTCCCATGTCCTTGGGACCCAGGATGATCCTCTGGGAATGCTCGGGCGAGATCCGACACAGGCTACCTGAGGGTCGCGGAAATGGCTCAACGCGTTCCTCACCCAGTCGCTCTCAAGCACACAGTCCGCATCGATGAAAGCCAAATACTCCCCCCTTGCCTCTCGGGCTCCAAAATTGCGCAGCGCTGAGATGGTCACATGCGATGGCGGGCTAAGAACTCGCGCTCCCATCGACCGAGCAATCACCGCCGTGTTGTCCACCGAACCATCATCAACAACGATGATTTCGATCAACGCTTTATCATAAGTAAGCGCCTGAAGCCCCCTGAGACAGCGGGCGATGATGCCTTCTTCGTTACGAGCAGGTAAGATGAATGAGACGAAGGGATTTAGGCCCATTGTATTCCTCCTTGCGGTGCGACCCGCGCAACGGACTCTCCGAGAGTTTTCACTTTCCTACGATTTCCTCTCAACGTCCTCAGCCCCTCCACCGTGAGTCGTACGAAAGCCTGAAGACCGTGCAAATCCTAACTCCGACGAGCGTTTTTTATCCAAAGAAAAAGTCGCCGATTCTTATCGCCCGGCGTAGGTCAACAATTGACTAACGGTGACAAATCGGAAGTCCTGCTGATTTAGCGCCGGAACCATCATTTCAACGGCGCGCACGGTGCCTAATCGCTCCCCTCCGCCGTCATGCAGCAGGATGATAGAGCCCGGCCTTACGTTGTCCAGAACCCGCTGCATCACGGATGGCGGATCCTGAACTTCCCAGTCTCGGGAGTCGACGTCAAAATGGATGTTCTTTTTTCGCCGTTGCCACAGAATGAACGGAAGACCAAGCGAGGGGGCCACAAACGGTGTGCGGAAATGGATGTCACCGCTTACCCCTAGAGATCTGAGGAGCAGGTCGGTACGATCGATCTCGTGGCGAATGAAAGGGAATGACTTGAGCAACATTCGTTGGTGGGAATATGAATGGTTGCCTAACTCATGTCCTCGCGCGTAAACGCCGGCGGCGAGGTTCGGGTGTTCCTCGATTTTTTGGCCGACCATGAAAAACGTCGCTTTGATTTGGTGACGGTCAAGAATTTCAAGAAGCTGCGTCGTATAGATGGGGTCCGGGCCGTCATCGAAAGTAAGTGCGACTACTTTTTCGGAAGTTTCAACCCGGTGGTATGCCCCACTAAAGGGCTGGCGATATATCATATCTTGAATAGCCCGAAGTTTGTTCCGTCAACAGGCAGGAGCGCTGATTCAAATCCGCAACTTGCGTCGGTGCAACCGACGGCTGGCTCGGCGACGAAACGTCTCTGGAGATAGCGACAACCGGCCACCGCACTCAGCCAGGCATGCCCAATCTGAACCTCAGTGTAAATGGTCCTTGAGGTTGGCGGAATGCCGCAACCCCAATCGCCGGTGGTTTTCTGACTCGACCCGCTCTTTCTTCCTCTGAACAGTAGCTCGGCGAAAAGATCTTCTAACGATCGAGCTGCTTAGCCCAGGTGCATTTTTCGGCAACGTGTTAGGCAACCGAATTCCGTGGCATTACTCAACTGTCATTCCAAGCAACCCCCAGGGACGAGGGGGGTGACCCGGAATGTAACTATAACACCGCGTCTCGATACCCGTTTTCACCGGGATAAAGTCTTGGAAGCCGCGCATTTATCTTGCCAGTCGGGCCCCGATCGGAAAAAACTGCAAGCATGGCAAATTCTCAAATTGCCGAATCGCGTGACGGGTGGCGGACCAGGAAATTGCCCATGGCCAGATAATCGATATTACCCTGTAGGAAAGCCCGGACGGCATCCTTTGGAGAATTGACGATGGGCTCTTCGTGCATATTGAAACTGGTATTGATGAGCGAGGGGATGCCGCTCAAGGAATGATACTCGCGCAAGATCCTGTAGTAACTCGGGTTGGCCTGTTCACGGATCAATTGCGGGCGCGCCGTTCCATCGACGTGAACCGCCGCCGGACAGGTCCGCTTCATGGAATCCGTGCAGTTCAGCGTTACGGTCATGAACTGGGCGGCAAATTCCGCGCCACCGACGTTCTCATAGCAGCGGTGGCGCTCCTCAAAGAGCGTGACCGGCGCGAAAGGCATGAACTCGGTGCGCCCCAAGCGCTGGTTCAGCCACTGGTTGACCTCCGGCTCGGTGGCGCGGTAAAGAATGGAACGATTCCCCAGCGCTCGCGGCCCGTACTCCATGCGCCCGTTAAAGCGCGCCACCACCTGGCCTTCGTGGATGAGCTTGGCAACCACCGGCTCGATGAGGTTGAGCCGCTCACAGGGCAGGCCCACCGCTTTGAGTTCCGCCGCCATTTCCACCTCCGAATAATCGGGGCCGAAATGGACCGTTTCATAGGGCTGCCGTTCGCGCAAAGAGTCCCTGTCGGCCAACATGGCGGCGCCGGTACCGCAACCTCCGTCCCCCATGTTGGGGTACACGAAAATTCTCTGAACTTCGGGGATTTCAAGAATGCGCTGATTCAACTTGACATTGGCTACCACGCCGCCGGCCAGAACCACGGCGTCGATTCCCGTGTGCTGAACGTAGTGCCGGATATAATCGGTCGCAACGATTTCCAGCGCCCGTTGGTAGGCGGCGGCCACGTCCACTTTCGGGAACAGGGTCGACAAATAACGCGAAAAATAAATATTGTTGTTCTCCAGGATGTGAAAACTACCGGGCTCCTGCTGAAAACGACCGAGCACCACTTCAAGCAAAACGTCGGGGTCGCCGTAGGCCGCCAACCCGACGATCTTGCCCTCATGGCGGCTCGGCTTAAAACCGAGAGAAGAAGTCACGCTCTCATAAAACGTCCCGAGAGAATGGGGATACTCCAGCCCGTGAACGCGCCGAATCCGAATCCCTTCACCGACGCTCACGGAGCCGGCCAGGCCGGAGCCATAGCCGTCCAGGGTAACAATCAACGCGCGCTCAAAGCCGCTTGCAAAATAGGCCGCAGCCGCGTGAGACAGGTGATGATCGAAGCGCTTCAGCTTGCCGAATAAACCGAGTTCTCTAAGACTCTCTTCAAGACCCTCTTGCCAGGCCTTGTGATAAGTCGTCGATTCGCGGCCCCAAGCACTCGATGCCTTGCGGGCCATGTTTCGAGACAACACCCCTTCCGCGCCTGCCAGGCGATAAAACACGCGGTTGAGAAGCCGCTTGTTCATTTTTTCGTTTGGCTCGGCCAGACCGTGAATTGGTTGCGTTCGCGTGGGGACCTTCGATAAGGCTTCGTCGATCTTTCGCCGCATGCCGTTGGTCTCTGTTTGCGACAGGAATTCTTTCTCATCTCGGAGGTTCTTGGAAAAGAGCTCGGTTTCTTTCTGCCAATCGAAAAACGGGTAGGCGACGACATCGATATCCTTGACGGCAATGCCGGTGTAATCCAGTCCGGCCTGGAAAGCCTCGGCGGGAAATCCGTCTTGTAGCTTGTTCCGTGTAAAGCGCTCTTCTCCGGCGGCAAAAACAACCTTGCCGTCGCTAAGAAACGTTACTGTCGAATCTTTATCGAGCGGAGAAATACCTACGACGATCATTGGGTTACTCCTTTAATGAGGTGCTGGCGCACCGAGTCAATTGGGCCTTCAATTCCAGAGGTGTAGTCGGAACTCCGCCCAACTCGCCCATAAAGAAATCGAAAAATTCGCGGCAACGGGAAAAAAAGTCATCGAGATCGCGTCGGCTTCTAACGTACGGCGTATGTCCGCATTCGATCGACGGACTGTGAAAAGCAAAGGAAAAAACCCGTAGTCCGTCGCCATACAGAGCCCTCACGAGATCGATCAGTTCCTTTCCAAGATAGCCTTCCGGCGACAACCAAATTTTGTTGACAAGACCGAGGCGGGCCAATATCCCTGGCCCATGCAGCCGCGCCATAAACCCTCGGCTCGCTGCAAGATGCAGAGGCGATCCCCAGCGTCGCCACAAGCCCGAAAAACCTATCGTCAGCGGAAGCTCCAGCAAGCTCCGCTTGCCGAACCAATACGGCCAGGCAGTGCTTGAGGTAAAATCCGGACCGCCCTCCGAGCTATAATCCATGTGCGGGCAGATACTAAGATCGATTTCGTAGCCTTGGTCTTCAAGAATTTCTGCCGTATTAGGCCCAATACCGTACCGGCCTGCCTTGTATATGGTAGGAGCGTGACTAAATTTTTCGCCGATACAATCGGTTAGAACTTTTATTTTAGCCGATTCAACGGACCGCGGCAAATTACCGGGGAAACTGTTGTAGCGGTTGACCTCTTCTTCATAGGGCGGATTGACCCAAGGATGTAAATGAGCACCTATTAAACAGCGGCTTGAACTGTAGATCTCCTGCAGTGGACGATATCCATCGGGCTGTGACGTTATCGGATAATCAACAACGTAAGTCGGTGTAATATGATAATGATCAAACACGCACTGGATTCGTTCGATGCAGCGGGTTGATCGGACGGAAGTGTTTGATCTCGAGTGGCCGGCCGACCAATCGAATTCTTCCTCGGTATCAATAACCACAGTCAGCCTCGCCTTCTCGAGGGGATCGAACTTACAGTAATGAGGCTTAGCGGTCAGCATGGGTTACAGCCAGCCTGCGATAGAGTTTGCCGATCGCCAGAAGG
>Ga0209342_10006061_pt1 | contig 12331 bp, 15 predicted proteins | sample RifCSP16_2_FD_184023 | JGI IMG/M metagenome (GOLD analysis project Ga0209342, IMG submission 184023) | Soil microbial communities from Rifle, Colorado - Rifle CSP2_sed 16_2 (SPAdes) (version 2) | ecosystem: Environmental > Terrestrial > Deep subsurface > Rock core/Sediment | place: Rifle... | reverse complement strand
CGACGCGAGTCGGGTGATGTTGCTCGCCCAGAACCAGACTGAGTTCCTCCCGCTCGCCGGGATCGGAATAGGGGGGCAGGGAGCCGGTGCGGCCCGCCGCCAGCCGGCGTGGCCCGAAGACGAAGCCCGCCGATAGCAACATGCTGGCGGCGAGAAAAGGCGTCGTGAAGAACAGGGTCCCGCGCACCAGGGTGAGGCCCTGATAGACGCGCGGGCTTCGGATCGCGACCAGACGGAGGTAGGGGTCCCGCTGGTCGAGCGGGAACCGCCAGTGCGCCAGCGCACCCACGGTTGCGGCGAACAGCAGGGCGGCCCCGAGACGCCCGCTCATCTACGCTTGCTCCCCCGCCGCGACGTCGTGGGTGTCGGGGGTCTTCCGCGAGCGGAGTCCCCCACCCTCGCCGTTCTCCTCGCCATGGCGCGCGACCCACGGGGAGAACTCGGCGTCTTGAGCGAACAACATCGCGAGCGCGCCCTCGACGATGCGGTCGCTGTCGTTGTTGCTGTACTTCTCGTAGAGCCTCAGCAGGCGCCGCGTCTCCCCGTCGAGTTCGACCTTCACGGTGGCTCTTCTGCCGCGAGAACGCGGCGCGATCAGTGGCATGTCAGCTCCTTTGTTTCCGCAGGTTGGACTGGGCTGTAACGACCTCGCGTGCCGTAAGGCGGGGTCGTTACAGCCCAGTCCTCGTTTTCCGGCAGGTTGTGCTGGCTCCAGCGAACGAACCCTAACGTCTTGACCGACAACGGTCTACCCCCGCGCTCGTGGTGAGCCCCCGGGTGAGCCCCCGGGTGAGCCGTCGTTTCACGCTCGATATGCCAGGACGTCACGTCCTCACCACCAGGTAAGTCGCGAACTCGCCGGCGAGTTCGCGCGGCCGTACGGACTGCAAGGAAGATGGCCGACCCTCCCGCAACCAGGCGCCGTAGAGCGCCTCGTGGTGCGCGGAGGCGTACCGCTGGGCGCCTTCACCTCGGGTGACGAGATCGCTTACGGTGAGCTCTTGACGCCGCCCTTGCTCCCACAGGTCTCGAACCCGGAAGTACTCGAGAATCTGGCGGTCGGGGTCTTCGTCAGCCAGGAACGCCGCGTCGAAGAGCCTCCCGGCCCGGGCGAAGTCGGCGTCGGTGTCGGAGACGAAGAGCACGCGCCAGGGCCGCTCGAGCGTGGTGAGCAGAGCGCGATAGTGCTCGAGGTAGGTCGCGAAAGCGGCGACCGCGAAGGTGCCGGCGTGAAGGTACGCGAAGGTGACGACGGGGTCGTCGGGCGCCGCGAAGAAGATGGGAAAGCGATCGACGAAGTAGCGCTCGGTCGGCGCCTCCCCCGCCGCGGACGGGAGGTAACGGCGCCCGGGCATGCGATGGACGGGCACCCCGCAGGTCGCGAAAAAGGCGACCTTCTCCTGCTCGGTCTCGAGGTAGCGTGCGCCCGGATGCGCGAGGGCGAGGTCTAGACCGAGCAACTTGATGACGGCGCGGGTCGCCGAGCCGGCCCGTCGGTGGCTGGAGTCTGTGTGCTCGATCGCGTCGTAGAAGGTGCGGGCGTAGAGGTGGTACCGCTTCGAGCTTTCGGTCGTGTGGGGCTCGGCCCGGACGTGCCCCTTGGCTTGAGCCTTGTCGAGAAAGGCCTGGTCCCGCTTGCCGCTCTCGGTGCGCACGAAGACGAGGAATTGCCTGCGCAGGAAGTAGCCGGAGAGCACGGCTACCAGGTAGAGAAACCGGCTCTCGCTCGCGGTGTAGCCCAGCCGCTCGATCTTGGCGAGGCGCGCCGGAGGGTAGTTCATACGGCAACCCTCTCGGCCAGGGAGTCGTCGTCCGGACGCCTCGAGCCTGGCCCGCGATCGGCGGCCCTGGTGGCTCGGGCGACAGTGCCCTTGACGCCTCGTTCGGCCACGAGCTGAAAGCCGGCCGCCGCTTTCTGGCCGATCGACCTGGCTCGGTAGTTCTCGGTGAGGTACTCGATATCAAGCCGGTTTGGTTGGCCGTCCTGGGTCTCGTACTCGACGCGGAGGTCGGGCAGGGGAATCTGGTCCCCCACCACCCGTAGCTGGTGCCGCTCCGCGATCTGCTGGAGCCGGGCGAGCCGGGGCTCGCCGGTGAGCCGTTTGGCCTCGGCGAGCTCGCGGTTCAGGGCCCGCTTGAGCTCGTTGTCGAGCACCACCCGCAGCACGCGGGATCCAGAGTCCGCCAGCTGCGCCTCCGCGCGTTGGAACACCCGATAGAGGGCTGCGTCGTGGCGCATCTCGCGGACCTTCTTGCCACCGACGTAGAGACACTGCGCAGGCTTGCCGAGCAGGCGCCGGGTCAGGCGCTTGCCCGGTTTGGTGAGGCCGACATAGTGATGCCGGCCCGTGGCGCCGCCACGGTGCCGCCTGGGGTTGAGCAGGGTGACCAGGTCCTGGCGCTGGAGTTGGAGCAGGTCGCGCCAGGCCAGGTCCCGCCGGCCGGCGTAGACGCTTCGGGCCAGGTCCTCGACGTCGAGCACACGGAAGCTCCCGACGTCGCCGAGGGCGCGCACCTGCTGCGGGTTCAGGTGGTAGCGCTCGCCGGCGAGCTGGTAGAGCTCGCGTTGGGTCTGCTCGCGCGCCGCGTCCGCGGCGTGCGGCCGCTCGCCGCTCGGGATCGAGCGGGGCTCGATGCCGCGCTCGCCGCCGTCACGCTGCATGTTCGTCGTCCAGGCCCACGGCGATCTCGCGCGAGAGTTCGTGTTGTCCGGCCCGGATTTCCTGGTCGACCTGGCGCAGCTTCTGGCCCGCCCCCTGCAGGCGAAGACGCCCGGCGAGCATGACCAGCCCCGCCAGCAGGTTGCCGTAGAGGCCGGCGAAGAAGAGGGCGATGTGCAGACCGTGGCGGTCGAGGAGCCCGCTCCGAAAGGGCGCCAGGTAGCGCAGCTCCCCCAGCAACAGGAAGAACAGGACCAGGCTGAACCCGCCCGCCAACACCGCCGGGCCCCGGGTCACGGGAGACCCTCGCCGCGTACGGCATCCTCGCGGAAGTCGAGGATCTCAAGTCCGACCGGGTTGGTGTCGAGGAGCTGGGGTGGAATCGAGTCGCGCAGGCGAAAGGCGATGTGCGCGACGTAGGCGAGGCGGCTCTTCTCGCTCCGATCGTCGTCGTAGTAGACCTGCTCAAAATCGATCTGGGCCTTGTAGGGCGGCTGCCGCAGGTCGTCGATGGCGACCGCCCCCACCACGACGTCGATGGTCTTCGGTTGATTGGCGAGGTAGCTCTCGAGCGTCTTCTGCTCTTCCCAGGCTCGCTTGACCCGGAAACCGAGGGGTTCGCTGAGGAAGGCCCCGGCCCAGGCGAAGTCGGCTCGGATCGTGAACGGGCTGCGCGCGTAGTAGCGCCGGCAGAACTCCGCGAGCGCGTATTTGATCTCGGCCTCGTGGGGCCGCCACGCTGCCACGTCGTGCCGGAGAACGTCGATCCGGCCGAGCTTGTCCACGCGGTAGACGAGCGGCTTGACGGCCTGAGCTGCGCGGGCGGTCCGCTCGTTCAAGTAGAGCAGCCCGCCCGACACCAGGAGCAGGGTACCGCTGAGCGCCGCCACCGCGATCTTGAGGTAGGTGTTGCTGACGATGGCGTCGCCGTACTGCTCGGCATAGAGCTGCTTGGCCGCGGTGAAGGCGGAGTACGGCAGCTCGGGTCGCATGGCTGGCTCCCGCCCGACGTGTAGAGTAGTCACCGGAGGCCCGCTGACGCCGCCTTCGAAGCGCCAACCTGGACGACGTCGACCACGGCGTCGGTGGCGCCCTCGAGGATCCCGAACGAGAGGCCGCTGACGCCGGCGAAGATCTGGTTGGTGAAGGCGGGGACCTTGAGAATGCCCAGGAACGCGATGCCGGTGAAGACCAGGAGCACGGGCATGCCGGCAGCGAATTGCGCGATCGCGGCGCCGTCGGAGAGCTGGCGGGCGTAGGACAGAAAGATGCGCCCGAACACGAGGATGAACGCGCGCGCCACCGCTTGCATGAACGAATAGGCCAGCAGGGCGCGGAACCAGGACCAGAAGAGGGTGTCGAGCTTGGGGACGATGAAGAACGGCACAAAGAAGGGACCAAGCAACAGCAGCACCGCCTGGGCCACCACGGCAAAGGCAATCACAACGTAGACGGCGACCAGGAGCCCCGCCAAGACCCCGACGACCGCCAACCAGATCAGCCAGTGTCCGAGACTGAACACGTCCGCCGGCCCGCTCGAGTTCTTGAGGATGTCGGTGGCGCGCGCGATGACTTCATGGGTTGTCTTGAGGCCGATGGCGTCGGCCATCCAGGAGCCTTGAGCGACCACGATCCCGGAGAAGGAGTAGCCAATCCCCGGGATGGGCGTCGAGTAGAACTCGGTCATGGTGTAGCCGAAGGAGAGAAAGAGCAGCAAGCCCGCCAGCCGATCCCATTGCATGCCGCCGCTGGAGAGAGCGGACTTGATGAAGAACCAGGAGAACAGGATCAGCGCCAGTCCCCCATAGAGCAGGCGTCCCTGGGCAACAAAGGCGGGCAGGTTGGCCGCCAGCAGATCGCGGACGGCATCGTTCAGGATAACGAACGGATCGGTGGTGGTGGGCAGAGCCGTGGGCATGATCAGAAGGGGAAAGTGCGGATGTTCTGGCTCGCCGCGAAGCGCCAAAGGCCCGCCTTCGCGCGCTTGGCATACACCGCGTCCTCGATCGCCCTCGCCTTGAGGTCGCGCTCGCTCTGCGCGGCCAAGGCTTGTTGCTCCAGGCTCGCCACCAGGAGGCGGTTGGTGTAGCGGGCCTGATGTGCGCCGATGGTGGTGGCGAGGGCGGTCTTCTGGAGCAGCCCGTCCCGTTCCTGGTCGGGCCCCAGCAGGTCTTTGTAGAGCTCGACCAGCTGGCGGTCCATCTGGTCGGTTTCGCGGCGATAGGTGCCGGCCGCCCGCAACGAGTCGCGGATCGCGTTGTCCGCGAGGTCCACCGCCACCGCGGTGTTCTGCACGTCCCGCTGGCTGTGGCCGAACTGCTTCCGTTCCGCGGCCGAGAGCCGGTAGATGGCGTTTTCGTAAGCGACCCGCTCGAGAGCCTTGGTGATGGTCGCGGAGTCGCCGGCGTCCATGGCGAAGCCCCAGGTCTCCGCCAGCTGGTAGGCGTCCCTGGCCGTGTGATGCTTCCAGGAAGGCTCGTAGCGCGCCCGATAGCGGGAGGGGAGGTTCTTGAGGCGCTCCCAGCTCCGCCGCGTGGCTTCGAGCTGTTCGTACCGCTGGTGCCAGGCCTCGACCTGGTTGAGGATCTGCTCGACGCGTTGGACGGCCGCAGCCGCGTCGGTGACCGGGATCTGCGACCACCCATCCCGGGGGACGGCAAGGCCGAAGCCGAGGACCAACAAGAAGACCACTGCTTTCGCTAGGCGCATAGGGAACCTCCGTGAGTGGTGGTTGCGGGGCATGCCTAGATGTCCCTGGGCATGCGATGACGGTGGTAGGCCGGGAGGGTGAGGTCTTGCGTGAGGTAGACGCGCACCCGGTGCCCCTCCCGGATGGTGATGGTGGGCAAGACGTTTAGGAAGCGGTCGAGGATGTGCATCGCCTCCTGGCCGAGGCTGGGGACGATCCCCTGGCGAGCATCGCCCGCGGCCAGAGATGTCGGGACCAGCGCGCCCAGTGCGCCGACCGCGATCGAGGCTCCGAAGAGCTGGAGGTAGTGATGGTTGACCTTGTCCTTGAGGGCGGTGTCGCCCTGCTGGTTGAGGCCGACGAACTGGCGCAGGTCAACCGAGAAGCCGTCCGGCATCAGGAGTCGATGGAAGGCGAGCGCCACCCGGGTCTGCCCGAAGGTGTCCACCTTCTTGGTGGCGCCCAGGACCTTGGATCCCGCGGGAATCAGGACTGCCTTCCCGTCGTGGGTGAGTAGGTCGGTGGTGACCATGCAGATCGCGGGCCCCGAGAAGTCGGCGGAGAGTCGGCTGAGCAACACGGCCTCGAGGACCGTGCCTTCGAACAGGACATGGCCCGGACCGCCCGCGCGATTGCGACCCTCGGTCGACCCCGTCGTGGGCTGCCCAGGACCTTCGCCCGGTATCGGGGGGGCCTGCCCGAGGGCCTCCCGGAGGTACTCCTCGAACCCGGGCACCCCGCCGGCCCGGCCGCCGCGGGGCAACGGGGCTGGTCCCTCCGCGCTTGCGTCTCGACTCCCCAAGCCTTGCCCGGCGCGATAGCTGAGCGCCAAACTCGAGGTCCGGCGAGAGTCGGCGCCCGACTCGCCTCCCCCACCCTCCCGCCGCCCCTCCCCGGCGAGCCAGGCCCGCTCCGGGGGTGGCGCCGCGGCGAGGGACAGGTCCGCGGCCGGTTCGGGTGCTACCTTGCCGCGGGCCTCGATCGCGGCCAACTCGCGTTGGGTCTGCTCGCGTAGGCGCCGGGTGAGTTCGTCCTCGTCGGTCCTCTTCGGATCCTCTAGGGTGGCTGCCTGCGTGGGCTTAGCCGACCCTCTGCGCGACACCAGGGCAACACCGAACAGCAGGCCGGCGAGACCCAGCACCACCAGGAGATGCGTGTGCCTGGGGAGCAGTCCGGGCCGGTCAGTATCGCCGACCGGGGCCCGGCCGGCCGGAGAAGAAGTCATCGCGCCCTCCTCTTGAAAGCGAAGCGGTGTTTGCCTAGGGCGAGATAGCCCTGCTCGACGATCTTGGGGACGACATAGACCCCGTCGTCGACCGCGAAGTTGATGAGGGCGGGCTTCCCGTCCTGCTCCTCGTAGAGCGCGGCCTTCTCCGCCGCGGCGCTGTGGATGTAGGTGCGGCGGCCGTCGTGGTAGATGGCGGAGACCCGGAACGGTTTCTTGTCGCGCTCGAAGTCGTAGTCGAAATGCAGCACCGCCGATCCTTGGTCCTCGCCGGACGCCTCTTGGCTCGCCCTCGCCAGGGCCTCGAGGTCCTCGGCCCGCACCAGCTTGGGCGCGTCGAGGGACTGGCGCAGGCTCTCCTTGCCGAGCACCACGAAAACCTTGAGATCGGCTTCCTCGGGCTTGCGCGTCACCTCGCTCAAGATGAACGAGTAGACGTTGCCAGCGGCGGTGACCAGCGAGAGGTTGGTGACCGCACCCTCCTTGGACGGCTTCAGGTAGCAGAGGTTCTCCGCCCCCTCGATGACCCAGTTGTCTCGGTCCCCGACCACGTAATCGAGGATCCGTTCCTCGGTCGGCAGCACCAGCACGGTGGTGAAACGCACCTTGGCGCGCAGGGCGGCGATCTCGTTCGTCGCGTAGTGAATGGTCCGTGCTTGCTCGGCCTGGGCGCTCGAAATGCCCGCGGTGAGGGTGAGGATGAGTAGGGTCTTGCGCATGTCAGCTCCTTACAAGGGCATCGAGCCCGGCCTCGAACCCGTGCTCGGCTATGGCCGCCTCGCGCCGGAGGTTGTCCGCGGGCGTGTTGGTGTAGAGCCAGTAGGCTCGGTCGCTACGGTCGATGTCGAGGTTCAGGACCTTCGCCACTCCCCGGCGCTTGAGCATGAGCTGGCGCTTGGGGGCGAGCCCGGAGACCAGCTGCTTCTCGGTGTCGTTCAGGCGGAAGACGCTGCCGTAGGTGTCCGGGTCAAGATCCGGGTTGGCAAGAAAGAGCTTGGTCGGACAGCTGTCGAGCAGTTGCTCAAGGATTTCCGACTGGCGCAGGTCATCGAGCGAGTGGGTGGCGAGCACGACCGCGGCGTTCTTTTTCCGCCACGTCTTGAGGGCCTCGAGGATGAACGCCCTGAGCACTGGGTGCGTCAGGAAGCGCCAGGCCTCATCCGCGACGAAGAGCTTGAACGTGCTCAAGAGCGCGGGGTCGCGGATCAGGGCACCCGCGCGGTGAAGCACGTAGAAGAGCAACGGTCCCAGGACTTCGGGATGGTCCCGCATGGCCTCGAAGTCGAAAACCTGGAAGCGCTGGAAGCTCAAGGTGTCGACGGGGTTGTCGAAGATGAAGTCGTAGGCCCCGCCCTGGACCCACTTGTGCAGCCGGTCGGCGAGCTGGCGACGCAGCAGGGTCGAGAAGACGGAGAGGGTGCGCAGCCCTGCGTCAACCTGGTAGAGGCTCTGGAGGCACTCGTAGACGTCGCGCTCGTCGGCCGGGGTGAGCACGTAGCCGTCCTGACCCTCGATCAAGACCCGCAGCAGGGAATACAGGAAGCGCGTGTTCTCCTTGCTGTCGGGCAGGCAGAAGGGGTTGATGCGAAAGGCCTCCTCCCGCCCAACCCGGACGTAGGAGCCGCCGAAGAGCTGGGCGATTCCGGCGAAGGACCCGCCCATCTCGAACACAAAGCTGAGCGGCTGGTACTTTTGAGCGTGGGTGAGCAGAAAGTTCAGGAGAAAGCTCTTGCCCGCCCCGGTCCGACCCAGAATGAAGGTATGGCCGACATCGTCCTGGTGCAGGTTGAAGTAGTACGGCGAGGCCGACTGCGTCTCCAGGGCGGCCAGGTACTCCTGGCCAAGGTGGGCGTTCTGGCGCTGCCCTGAATCTAGGGTGAACGCGAAGCTGTAGTCGGCGTGGGCGTCGTCGAGCATCAACAGCCGTCGCAGCTGGAAGTGGTCGTTACCTGGGAGGGTGGCGAAGAACGCGTTGGCCTGGTTGTAGCCCTCCTCCAGAAGCAGCGCCTGGTGGCTCGCGAAGATATCGAGGAAGGCGGAACACGCCCGCTGGACGACCTGGGGATCCCGGTCGTAGACCACAACGGTGAGGGCGTACTCCCCCATCCGCTTGCCGTCGATCTCCAGGTGGCGCTGCAGCTCGCCCAGGGTGTCCACGATGGCTTCATTCCCGCGGTTGGTGAGCGCCCCCGCGCTCCGCGCGGGATCGGTGCTGACTTGCGCGGCCAAGCTGACCCGTGTGTTGTGCCAGTAGCGTCGCGCCCGGTCGATTTGCTTGCCGGCCTCCTCGCCCGTGAGGGCCCGCCATTCGCTAGCCACGTGGTAGTTCGCTCCAACGTGGTAGAGGCCCTTCCAGATCAGCGGCCACGAGCTGGGACTGGGCTCCCGGAGCACCAGCACCCGGGTGTAGTAGCCGTCGATCTCCATGTGGTCGCGCCAGAAGGCGACCTCGGACCCGCACAGGAAGTAGTCGCTGTGGGTGTCCGAGGCGAGGCGGGCCAGCTCGATCTTGGTGGGCTCGACGTTAAGAAGGCGGTAAAGGGCCCGAAAGGCTTCTTCGCGGGCCAGGATGACCGCGTTCAGGAGATCCCCGATCTGGAGGGCGAAGGTCTGCGCCGCCCCAAGCAGGGTTCGATGCGCCTTCTCGATGTCGCCGCGGCCCAGCAGGATGCACTCGCGGTCGGAGAAGTGGGTGCGCAGATCCCGAAGGGCCTGGCCGGGCCGCCCGCCGAGGAGGCCGGCCATGGCGGCGCCCAGCCCCTTGCGCCGCTTCCCGCCCTGGTAGAGGACGACGTAGTAGATGGAGAGAGAGAAGAGCTTCGAGGCCTTGCGCTCGAAGTGCTCGCGGCGTTCGCGGAGGGCCTCGCTGACGATCGGGTCCGAGCAGTCGCGGCTGTCAACGCGCTCGTGGTTGCGCCGGAAGAGGTACTGGTAGACCCGGAACTCAGGCCCCAGCGTCCGGAAGGCCGCCTCCAAGCGCTGCGTGAGCGAGTCGATTTCGCTCGAGGACAGACACTCGTAGTCGACCCCATCGATCCGCATGACGATCCCGACGTGGCCCTGCTTGGTCAGGAAGGCCTGCTGGTCGATCCACCCCCACACCGGAACGTGCTCATTCAGGGCTCCCGCGGCGCGGTGGTTCCTGGCCAGGTCGCGGAGTCTAAGCACGAGTCGCCTCCCCCACCGAGCCGACGACGAGAATGGGCCGGGCGGCCCTCTTCAGCGGGTCGTAGCGAGCCCGGAACTTGTCCGCGGCGAGGACAATGGCGAGCATCTGCGGGTCTTTGCGGGTGACGACCCGCGCCGGGACGATGAGCACCACGAACATGAGCAGCGCCCCGCGGAGGCTGTTGAGTTGGTTCAGGGTGATGAGGCTGAGCAGGACCGCGAGTTGGAAGAGGGGCGGATCGACGCCACAGATCGTGCGCCTCTTGTTGAGGTGCTTGTAGACGTGCGTGACCCTTCGGCTCACCCTCAGCGCTCCGTGAGCGACCACCGGTGATCGGCAGCCCAGCAGAGGATGTCGCCGGCCTCGATCTCCCCGCGGTAGGTGCCGGTGCCCGGCCGCACCCGGGCCCGCCCGCCACCCACCCCCTCGACCTCGCCCGAGAGGGCCCCGGACTGAATCCAGACTGTGCCCGCCCCGACGGCCCGGACGTCACCCAGCACGCGCTGCCCCACCACCAAGAGGCTGGCCCGGAGGTCTCCGGCGGGGTCGATTACCACCGCCATGCCGTCCGCTCCAGTGGTGGCGGTCACGCTCCAGCTGGCGGTGCCGAGACCCGGCTGACAGGCCGGGGACGGCGCCACGCTGAACAGGTAGGCGCCGCGAAAAAGAGGGGCCGGTCCTGGGCCTGTGGGTGATGGGCTTGTCGCGCCACACCCCGTCAGCAGCCCGGCTGCGAGTAGTACCCTGCGCATCGCAGCACTCAGACCGGGAAAAGCCAGGTCAGGATTTGGGCGGCCATCAAGGCGCCACCGACACCAAAAACCAGCTTGCCGAACGTCCTCATGCCGCCCTCCCCGTACTGCCACTCGAGGAAGCCGAGCACGGTCGCAATGAGGGCGAAGCCCTGGGCAATGGGTCCCGACACCGCGGCGGCGAGGGCCTGAACCGGTCGTGCCCACGGGCTGCCGGCCGCAACCATCGCGGCAACCATCGGCGTCTGGATCACAGCGGTGAGAGCCTCCGTGTCTATGCTCATGTCTCTCTCCTGGGAGCAACCGCTCCACGCGGCTTTATTTGTCTCATATGCGGGAAAATCAAGTCAAGAACTTTCTTTTGTGTCTCCCTTTCGAGACCACCTGGGCCCGTTTAGGAGTTTTACCGGTTAACCGCTTGACAGCCGAGCAGTCTAAATGCTTAACTGTTTAGGCTGTTCGTCGGTTAACAGACTGACAGGTTGAGCGGTTTATAGCTTTAGCTGTTGACCGTTCAGCCTGCAAAGCGTCTAAACGTTTATTTATGGAGGTGGTCATGCGCGTCCTCGCCGTGGCGATGCAGAAAGGGGGGGTGGGGAAGACCACCACGGTGCTCCACGTCGCCGTGGGCCTCGCCGACCTCGGGCGCCGGGTCCTGGTCGTTGATCTCGACCCGCAGGGCCAGCAGGCGCAGGTTTTAGGCGTGACGGTCGACCCCGAGCGAACCGTGTATCAGGTTCTCATGGGCGGGGAGCCGCTCTCTAGTTGCGTCTATCGGACCCGTGGGCTAGACCTTCTGCCGGCCTCTCCCGGCTGGACCAACGCCGATGTCGAACTCGCACCGCTCTTCGACGGGCGGCAGAAACTCCGTAGCGCCCTCGCTTCCGTCGAGGAGCGGTACGACTGGGTTGTCATCGATACACCACCGAACTTGGGGGCACTCACAGCCAACGCGCTCGCCGCGGCCCACCGGATTCTCATCCCCGTCACCACTCACCAAGCCGCGGTCAATGAGCTCCCGAAGTTCCTCGAGACCTTCGAGCTGGCCCGCCGCCACCTGAACCCGGGCCTGGAAATCGCGGGCCTCCTGCCTACCATGTACGCCAAGCGTGTAGCCCAGGACGAGCAGGTGTTGGAGATGCTGCGGACCAACCCGATGGGGATTCCTTGTTACGACCCTATCCCTCGCACCACCAGGCTCACCGAGTGTTTCTCTCGCTGCGCTCCAGCGTACGACTACGACCGCGAGGCCAGCTGGCCATACGAACGCCTCACGGAAAGGATCGCTCTATGACCGCTAAAGTGCCGGTCCGGAACCCTTGGGTCAGCGCCGAGCCTGCGCCCAGCGCGCCAGAGTCGCTGGCGCCACCCCCCCCTGCACCCCCCACGCTCGCTCCCTCCACGGACGGCGGTGGGGTGCTCACCGCCGCCAGGGCTCGATCCAAGCGGAAGGAGCCCCTCCAAAAAGATCCTGGTCGTCGGCCCTTCACTATCTATCTCGATCCCTCCGATTTCGCCCTTCTCGAAGCCGAGCGACAGCGCCGCGCCATCAGCAGTGACCGGCGCCGGGGATACGCGGAGTACTCGGCGATCATCGCGGCCTCCCTTCGCGACTTCCTCTCCCGGCATGGTTAGCTAACAGTTAGGCGGAGCCGTCCAAACGCCCCCAGCAGAGCGGTCCTTCTGGGGGTGGGCTGAGCCCTCCGTGCCGCGTGGCGGCACACCCCAAGCGCGCTCGTGCCGGAGCGAAGCGGAGACACGAGGGCGACCAAACGAACGACCCGCGACGCGGACGGAGGGATCAGGGGGGAAGGCCCCTTGGGGCCGCGAGGTGGG